>Ga0116226_10003342_pt1 | contig 14164 bp, 11 predicted proteins | sample S1TSphfallax_FD_89692 | JGI IMG/M metagenome (GOLD analysis project Ga0116226, IMG submission 89692) | Host-associated microbial communities from peat moss isolated from Minnesota, USA - S1T2_Fa - Sphagnum fallax MG | ecosystem: Host-associated > Plants > Peat moss > Unclassified | place: USA...
AATGATAGGGTTGAAGACTTATTACCTAATTATGCCAAAAATGCAAAAACAATAGAAAGTAAACTCAAAGTTTTAGAGAGTGTTAGGCTAGCTTACACCCACATGACATTCAATAGAAGTTATGAAAACCAAATGTATAGAAAATGCCATTTTGTCTATTGTTGTCTCCTTTGCAAACGAAGCTTTTTAGAACTTCATTTCAAAAGCATTAAGGGCAACAAGATATTCATTAAGAAAGGTTATAGTTAGAAGGGTTCATGTGGATGAAACTAATGAGAATATTTGGGGCAACTTACCATGAAAACAACGTTGTGATCTGATTGATGAGAAAGATTGTGAGTCTATCATGAGATGGTGGGACATTGCAACCACAATTTCACCAAATAGAAAGGACATAAAGAAAAGACGAATCTCTATCAAGACTTTTGAAGAGCATCCAACCCACTACATTCAGGAATCCCAAGTACTTTTCTAATCCTAACCTTCAATTAGTGGGGCTCCCAAATGCTTACTAGATTAGTCAAGTGTTGTGTTGTGTCCACGTGTAATTTCTACAATAAATGAACTTGTTTCAAGTCTAGGTTCCTTATCTACGTTAGTTGGCCTTCCTTATGAACTTGTTTTATACTTTACTTACTTGTTAATAGGCCTTACTATCTTTTTGTGCAACATGGTGGGTGTTAGCAGTTTCAATATTAAAGTATTTTTCTACATGTTAAATGTGACTTGTAGAGAAATACTTCTACAACCTAATAAACATTCTACTTATAATTCATGTTGTTTACTATACCCCACTAGGTGAACTTACTTGTTTACTTGTTCAGAGGGATAAATACTTGTGTAAGGATGTGGACCTTCTTGCATTACCAATAGTCAAATAGGTCCCTACTCAAAGTTCCTTGTAGGCAAAGGATGAACCTTACCCTCTACTTGTATATTTCATTTTATTTATTTGACCCCACTAGGTAGGTTATTTTTTTACTTGTCTTAAACTGATTTTACTTGCTTGTAAACATTATAGTATTTTTACAAGATTGTCTCTACATGCACTTGTAGTAGTCAAATGTGTCTCTACTTGATATGATTTATGGGTGAATGTTGAAACATAGCCTCTACTTGTCATGTCCTAATGTTCACTTCAACCCATTATTTTTTTACTTGTACATACTATAGCTTACTCGTTAGTATGCCTAATGTATTTTTTTGCATTATGCTTACTTGTTGCAATTTTCATTAAGTTGTGTATATTGTTAGCCTAGTGATGACATTCTTCATTTTGCACATTAAAATTCTTTAAAATTCTTCATTGAACACCTTGTCATAACATTCTTTACCCACGAATGTTTACCAAATTACAGTGGTTGATCTATAATTTTTTTTAAAATTCTTGCTTCTTTGGGCTTCCATAACATTCTCGCACCAAGAATGTCATAACTATGATTGTTAGTCAAGGAGGACTGTAAGTTTGCCCTTTAAACTCTACATGTTAACTAATGCAATTTGTTTGAAAATATTGTCCAAACTACTTTCATTATTTACTTAGCGGTAGTAATTAATGTTTTTTTTGCAACCTTATGAAGATTCTTGCCAAAATTATATTCATGTAATTTTGTAATGGTCAAGAACTGCACACATATTTTCCATATGGTAATCTAAGTTTTTGGTCTTTTTGCAATTGGAATTATACACTAGACTCGTGAAAGAACATAACAATTGTGAAGTGGGACTTTAATCCTTTGAGAAGTTGAAATTGTTTTATGTGAGGAGATTAATGGAACAAAATATTTGTGCTTGCAAGTATCATGTGGAAATGCAAGAGCTGAAGATGGCTTCAACAATATGCGCACTGCCACAAAAGGAATTCATGGCAGAGATTGTAATTGTTCTTGTGATGTTTATAGTAGTGCAATTCTTGGCCAATGCACAACTAACCTATGTTAATTTTCAAGAACAACATATATGTGGATTTCTATATTTTGTCTTGTAATTGACTCTAAAATACATAATTCTACATGTTTGGAGGGAAGATGTAGTGAATGTGGAATCGATGCACTTGTAATATGCCCCCTTCAAGAGGATGCAACATGTGAAAAACTTATGAAGTGGAAATGTTATGAAACAATTGTCCATGGAAAGACTTAAGTTGGGAAGGAATGCAAAGTGCTAAGATTATAGTATAAGGAGACAACCTTCAACATTTTTTTGCACTACATGAGGCATAAATTGCAAAAAATATACTACACATGACGCGCTCCCAAGTCCCAAATTAGGCCCAAGATGGGCCTTGGTTTCTAAAATAACGGAATTATGGGGACTTGAGGGCACACTCCCAGCTCTCAGCACTAGAAGGGGTAGAGGGGCGTGCTGAAGCTTCGAGATGGGACTAGGACGAGGGACAAGCTTTAGTTACTTATTTGAACCTGCATCAAGCCAACCAACAAGTTAGTTAGTACGCATTCTGGAGCACCTTTGGTGCTAGGACAAGCCACAGGTAATTCTGGACTCAAAAGATTCACCACAGCCTGGACTCGGGGAAGCCACCACCTTCCCCCATATAGTATTCTCTGTGTTACTCCGCAACACTCACATCCAAATGGCTTTTTGTCCCGGGACTCCCAAGGAGGAGTCCCAAAACTGTCCCGGTTTGGACTCCTGGGACTTTGTGAGTTCATAACTCTTTGCTCAGACCTCCGATTGGGATGAGGTCTAAAGAAAACTTGTAGCTCTTGTTGAGAGCTTTCCAAAGATGTTCACACTCCACCTGCACACACTGGGGTCGGGTCGATTCCCAACTTCTAGTGGTCAGGAATCAAACTGCCAATTTGACTCCCGACCCTGCTTTTTGCCATAACTTGTGTTACAGATGTCCAAATGGTTCATGCGAGGCCATTTTTGACATCTAAACTTCAATATCTTTCCAACGAGTTGAAGAACGCCTCAAGGAGAGGTGTTTTGACCCCTAAAATTGAACTCTGAAGTTTTGGGAGTCCCGGAGGACTCCCAAGTCCCTGTTTCGGGAGTGTGACTGTCATCCTCACACTCTTCCAAAAGTGGGGTTGCAACAAAAAAATTATGTGGCTTGCTTCTAAAAAGAACAGTATAAGATTTGTTTGTAAACATTTCCTGCAAATTTTGTGGTGTCAATTTTGGACTTCCTAGAAAATTATACCTTTTAAAAGTATAATGAAATGCAAGAGATGCATTGGCATTCTTTCTAGATAACAATTCTTGTTCATATATGTTACCAATGGAATGATGCCTATCTTGTTAATCCTATTTTTGAAAATGATAAACTCATTACAAAGTACCATTACTATATTTCTGATGATAATGAACACAATGTCGAGCATTGTTTTCAATTACATTGGGCACATTTAACATCACCTAATGTTTCCCCAATGACCACATTATGTGGTCTAATGATCATGCGGCCAATTCAAATCAAGGTGAACATTTTATCATGTTGCAAGGTATTGGACTTATAGACATTCTTGATTACCAAATTTCACTAGATTTGAAGAAGACAATTTTACTACATCCATGGATACTTTAATAACCTTTAGGTTTTAAACAATGTTTTATATCTATTTTGTATGCTCCTAGGTACTAGTCATTGACCAAGGATTTTATACATTTGCCCAATAGTTGTTGTATGGTGTGGTCTTATTTCAAGTTTGGACATGGTATAGGTCTTCATGATGGCGTTGAAGTAGTGTTAAAATAATAAATATGGAAATAACAACTTACCATGGATAGTACGAAGCTCCAAAATGTTGTTGATGTAATGACCTTTTGCGAAAAGAAACAAAAAGAAAAACATTTAGAATATCTAAATGCTCGTTGAAAAATGTCCAGGTTTTTCCACTTGGTGAGACTATAAGATGTGGATTGAAGTGCAACTTGGGATTGTAAAATAATTGTAGGTTCTCATGTTTTGCATTTTGTGACCTTGGTTTCACCTAAAGGTATTACATTCATGAGACTATGGAATTTAACATGATTATTTCCAAAGTGTATGGATGACAATTCAGAATTTTGTGAAAACAGATCCCATGTTCTGCCTTGGGCATTATAGACCCTTGAACCTACAAATCTCTTATAGATGCAATTTGTCCTCCAAGGTCTTTTTTTGTTACAACACTATCAAATTTATATATTTCAGCAATGTTACAATGTGGATTTTTATTATGCAAATTTTCTCATTTTTGGAGGTAATATTTGTATTTTTCTTGTAAGCATGTGGGATCATGGTTCAAAATGAAGATTCTAACCACAAATGTTCAAATTCTGACATGGAACAAGATGGTGAATCTAAAGCAACAAAGATTGAAATGGTCGACAACTTTGTTGTTATTGCTAATGAATTGGGGAATGGGGATCCTTTCTTTGTGATTTTGTGTGACCATGTTTTGCATCGATGCAAAGCAACATTCCAAAATGAATGGAATAATATTTGGTACAAAGGTGATATGTTATTAGGTGGGATTTGGTATCATTGTATCCCAAGACAGAAGGGTCAGCTTACATTTTAAAGGTTGTTGAATGATGCAACCCTTGCATTTGATTATTCTCATTTGGTCTTGAAATCCAAGTTTGCAATGTTGCCTAATGCTACGAGAAAAAGTACTCCAAGGTTTTCTATGCCTTTTAAGGTTAGAGAAAGTTTGATAGCCCACCTTGAGGAAAGACAAACCTACCAACAAAACTAATTATGTCACAAATTGAAACTTCATAGTGCATTTTGCTAGGGGTAAATTCAACTTTTTTTCCAAATGGGACATATGTAAGGAGTGATTGATTTTGCACTTGGACACTAAGTACAATTGAAATATGTAATCAATAAATATTGTTCGTTTGTCCAACTTAAGAAACATGGGTATCTTTTGTCTATAATCTATTTTCCTATCCATTTGTGTTCATGAAAGTTGTTGACATCCCAATTTTTCCTAAAAAAGATGTTTGGAGATTCTTGGTTGTAATAGGTTGTGATAGTAGCTTTGATATATTGTCACAAATTTGATTTTAAGAAATAATTTGGGGATGTAAGTCTATTTGTATGGTTTAGTGTGGCACTGATCATTTTATTTAGGAATAATTTCATATTGGGTGATGTTGATAAGTTGAAATAGTTCACTATAAGAAATCCCAAATTTTTTGACCAAGAATTTCAGTAAAAAAAATCCCCCTTATGGTGTTTTTGGCCTGATGTCCAACTTGACTAAAGTGCCATTTTGGACAAGTTGATTTGGATTCAACCATTTTGACTGGGTATTTTGTGTTGGTCTTTTTGATTGGGTTTTTTAACAAGTTTTTTTTACTGAACCACCGTGACAATAATATAATTTGGGCAGTAACCATAAATATATATTATTTAAATTACTTTATTTATAATTAATATGGAAATATTAATTAATTACCCAATCTACCTTACCTACCTACCTAATTAGTACACCTATTGATTAATGCCAAAAGTAAATTATTTATTTACCTTCCAACCCTATGTCTTAAGCCTAAGTTAGGCCACCTAGTTTAGCCACCTAGGTTAGACCAAGCCATTTAGGCTAGGCCAAGTAGCCTAACCTAGGTTATGTACCTACCTAGTAGGCCTAAATGGCCTAGGTTAAACTACCTAACTTGTAGGTCTAGGTGGCTTATGCTATGTATGTAGCTACCAAGTAGATTTCAATAACCTAGGTTAAGCCACCTTATACTTAATAAGCCTAGGTGGCTTAAGTTATTTAGGATAGGTTACCTACCTACTAGGCCTAGGTGGCCTATGTTATTTACTTAGTAGGCCTACATTAGTAAGCTACCTACATGGCTAATAGGTATACCTAATAATCCTAGGTCACCTAAAATACCTAGGCTTACACTATCTATTTATAGGTTATTTAGTAGTTTTGGGCTACATCTTAAATAACCTACTAGATAGGTCTAGGCTAGGCTACTAGTCAAATTATTATTTAACATATAGCCTTTTAACCTATTAATTATGTCGGGTTAGATAGGTAGTCTATGCCTAACCTAACCTATTAGTTAGGTTAGGTTAGACATGTAACATAGGTTTAAAAAGTAGGTTAAGTCATCAAATGAGTATGGTTCAATTAACTAAGTGTCAAATCATAATGGTCAATTTGATTAAGGCTCAAATTAGGATGGTCCATTTAACTAAACCCCATCCATTCAATATGGCCAACTTGATTAAGCCGTGGCCATTTTGACCAAAATGGACATACCCCTTGGACATGTGTGATAAACAATTAAATATTAAGAAAGGATTAAATGATAATCTACTGAAGATTGTGAAGTTATGTTCAGTGAGAGGAAAGGTTCTATGGGTTCAAGTTTGATGCATGGAATGACAATGTTTTGGTTGTAAGAATCCAAAAGTTGTATGGTGTTGTGTATTAGAAAAAACAAATCACCAATGGTATAATTGGGGTGAGCTTTGTTAAGGTTACCATTATAAAGAAGAAAGGATGTGTGATGAACTAGGCTTGCTTTACAATTCAAATGTAGAGCATGGGAGCAAGAGGACATAAGAATAATAGGCATAATGATAGTGGGGGGGGGAAATTTGCAATATCTAATGTTGTGTTTAGAGGAGGGACTTCTCCACTAACAATCATATATTTGAGTTTTCACAAAACATAGGAGGATATTACAGACTCACCTCATGACTCTAGTGATAACAAGAACCCACAAACTTTAGAGAATGGACCAATGGCTTGTTTTAGCTCCTTGATGCCAAAGTAGATAAGATGAATGCAATACAAACATAGTTAATTAGTTTGAAGGAGGAAAAAGTTCTCTTGTATGCTACAATAAAAAAAGTAGGCTAAAGAATTAGAAGATGTAATACACATGCATTTAGCTCTATAGTCTTACTATTTTGGTATTATGGGCAATTTTTTTTCTTTTAGCCCTCAACTAATTGTACACCAAGATTATAGGACAATAAAACCTTTTGTTTTGATTGTCTATCCTTGTCCTATTTGTAACAAATTAAAATGTTCCATGTTTGTGACATTATTGTTGTTTCTTGTAAATGTATGTACCACATGTGGTGCTTGGGTTTCCATTTGCAACAATCCACATGATGTGGAAAGTCTAGATGTGGTGAGAAATTTCATTCGGAATGGCACAAAAACGTGGGCTTCATCAAGGTGGTAAAAGGTGATCCATAATCTTTTAAAGATGTTGATCTTTTGCTGAATATGGTACATTACATTTGTATTGAAGATGTTTTTTTTAATTAGGTTTTCTATGTGCCTATGGTTTAAAGTGTGTTGGTAAGGTCAAGAATGTACTTGCATAAACATATGTTTTCTTTGTGCACTATTTGGGTGAATGATATATAACAATTCTTGTTTTGATCTATTGGTTGAACATGCAAGGATGAGGGGAGCTTGGATGTTGTCCAATCATCAAAGAAAGTAATTCGCAAATGTGGTTTTGGTGATAATACTAGTGCAAGAGGAAAACAAGCCTCAAATGGTGAGTTATAGTCACAAAAACATTTGTTCCTAACTTGACTTGGATTATCCAATATCAACTAACAAGGAAATATTTGCAATGTTGTAAAGATGGGGCATTCTAGATTACAAGATTATAACCAATTATTGGTGTCTATCTTATACATATTAATAGTGATTAGGTGGGTTGTGTGTATGGTTTCAGCTCATAAGTGAAAATTTGGGCTTTAAGCTTGAAAAAATGCAACAAGATATGCTTAGATCAACAAAGATGGTCACAATTTCAAAAAATGACACTATCATATTGGATGGGGGGTTGAAAAGAAAACCATTGAGGAATGATGTGAACAAGTATTGAATTTTCAATTTAATATAATATCAGATTATTTGTGTTTCAATTACTTGGTGTATTTCTGACTTTTGAAACCTTGTCTTTAAAATAGTCCATGTGTAGTTTGTTCCATGTTGAGAATGCATCATTAAAGGTTTTAACTGTAATCATAGTTGTTACACATAGAAAACTAGACTTACATTGGCAATGTAGTTCACTATGCAATGATGCTGCCGCATCAGATTATGACAAGGAGAAGTTGCAAGAATGCTTACAATGCACTTATTAGTGTGTTGAATGTTGGAGTGTATCATCCATGATGACAACAATAGAAGCAAGTTTTGAAAAAGTTTGTTGACATAATATGCATTTCATTTATTGTTGGCTATAATCAAGCAAGCCTGTAACCACAACTTGTGGTTAAGGTAGAGGACCAAGATCTTGATCATTTAACGTAGTTGCTCAATAAGCTATTAATCAATAATAGTGTATGAGCATCTTTTTTGAAGCCTAGAGCTCAGGGCTGAATTCTAAATTTTGGAATATAGATTAATAGGTTTAATTTGTGGGCATTTCGTACAACATTTTGGACCTTTGTTTTTTGGCATAGTTTGGACCAAGGTTATGTTTCTTAAAACCTTCCTTGATTTAATTAGCAATTGATTGATTGACTAACTGAATGAAGTTAATTATATGTACTTACAACATGATGAAGTATATAGGTTTGGTTATATTAAAATGTAAATTATTATTACTTTTTGGGGCATTTATTCTTGGGTGGGGTTAATCATGTTAATTTGTGAAACTTATTCAAGACCCTACAAAATCAACACAAGCAGAAGGCCTTTTCATTTTTTGTTGTGTTCATGGTCATTGCACATTGGGTTTAAAAGTCCCTATTGCCAAATGCATGTACTTTCAAATTGAACACCTTTCATAGGCACATTTGTTTTTTGTTAACTAATGAATTTTTTGGATAGTGAATTGCTTGTAAAATGTGCTTTATAATCATTAGTAAGGTTAATTTGTTGAGATTAATGTGATGTATTTGATAATTCTATTTTTCAAGAGCCAAATTTGAGACCTAGGCTAGCAACACCAATTCATTTTGGTTTTTCATTGAGTGAGATTTCAACCATGGTGTTGAAAGTTTGGGCTTTGGTGCTAACTAATTTGAAGACAAAGCAAGAATGTTGGTCTATTGAGGTGGTTGTGGGATGGCAAAAAAATGCATTTTTTTTCTAATTATGTAATATTATGCACATCAACTACTCCCAAACTTCTTTTTTTGAGGCAACAAATTATTACCAAGTATTTGATTTTGGAGCTATGCACATTCAAAGAAAATTGTCAAAATTTTCCTTTGGATAGGTTTAAAGAGATTGTGTTGTAGTTTTATTACAAATCACAAGATTGTAAACAATTACCCAAGTCACTTCCTAAATCTTTACATTTGCATAAACTATGCATGAATTTGATGGGTCAATTTTGATTACATGCTTCAGTATCACACAACCACATGCCATTAAAACCTAAAACATAGGAAATCCACGAATTTGAAAAGGAACAAACATTATGATGTTCATGTTCTGGTAAGAAAATCTAGTCCATAAGACTACTAGCCATAAACAATGCATTCAAACACATTTTATTGGCAACTAAAATCAATAGTAAGAAGTGCAAAGTAATCAAGGTTTGAAAAGTAAGAAGTTGTTAACAACAAAACAACATTTTGCACTATTAGTGAAGACTCACCAACAAATAGTGAATTTTTTTCAACATATTTGCAATGAAATTGACTATGTTTGTAAATCTTCTTTTCTTCTCAAGTACAAAGAAAATTCAATTTGGGCCACATTGTCCTAAAGTTTCATGAAGAAAAACAATACAATTGTTGGGTTTGGTGAACATATTGAAAAAATACAAAGTAAAATTTGATGCATGTTTTATATGCATTAAAAAAAATACTTACCAAGGTCTATTTTAAATCACCAAGTCTTCAAATCTCCATTACCTTACTCTACATACACATAGACATAACCAAAATCAATCACTTGAATGTAAGTGCATTAAAATCAACTTAATGTAATTTTGGATAATAGGTGCCAATTATGTCCAAATTGAATTCTCATGGTCCATTCGAAGCAAAAGTGCATCTATGAGAAAACTCTCAATTCACCCCACACTCCCACATTCTTTCAAAAATTCAAATGTGAATCCAAAAATGGAAACAATGGAAGGAATTGGGGTACACTCCTTAACTCGTAACATTTCGAGGGTAAAGCGACATGTTGGAACTTTAAGATGGGGACTAGGACAAGTGACAATTGAATCAATTATTCACACAAACTTGCATAAACTAAACAACAAGTTGGTTAATGTGTGGTTGGACCACTTTTGGTGCACCGATGAACCATGGGCATGCGCATACTCACAATATTCACCACAACCTGGACTTGGGGGAAGCCACCACCTTCCCCCTTATAATATTCTTTGTGATTGTCCATGGGGCCTATACCCAAATGTCATCTTATCCCAAGACTCCCAACTTGGGAGTCCCAAAATTCGTTAAATTGGGACTCTAGTGACTTTGGAAGCCCATCATTTTTTTTTGTAGACCTCTGATTGAGGTGAGGTTTAAACCAAAGTTGTAGCCCTTGTTGCAAGCTTTCCAACTATATGTGGCACATTACCTACACGTAAGTAAATCATGGCAATTCCAAACTTTTAGTGGTCGAGAGTCAAATTAGCAATTTGACTCATGGCCTTTCATTTGGCCATAACTTATGTTTAAAGTACTTGAATGGGACGTGCGAGCCCATTTCAAGCATTTAAGTTCTAAAAAATTTCCAATGGTATAGGTATTTTTTCAATCTAATGAGTTTTGACTTTTACAATTGCTCTTTGGAGATTCGGGAGTCCATTGGGACTCCAATTCCCAAAGTGGGAACCCACCCAGGAGCATGAAATGTGATTCCCGAGCCTCACTCTCAACTCGCACCTTTGCAAGCCTTTGCCTTGGTTGTGAGTCCAAGGTTAGGGCCATGACACATTAGCTTGAAAAGAAAAAACTTTCATTTCGAGTAGTGCATCCATGAGGGAACTTTCAATTCACCCTGCACCATTACGCTCCCTGAATGGTAACTCTGGTGACAATAGCTATGGGATTTTTTTTGACATCTTTAGTAGAGGGGGGGAAGTAATGCTACTGAAAGGTGGTAATGAATATACTCAATACGACAAAGGCTTAAGGAAGAACTTGAGACAAAACAAGAATATTTGAACATACACTTTCAATAGCTTACAAAGTGTTGCAACCCCACTTTTGGAAGAGTGTGAGGATGACACTCACACTCCTGAAATGGGGACTTGGGAGTCCTTCGAGACTCCCAAAACTTCAGAGTTCGATTGCAGGCATCAAAACACCTCTCCTTGAGGCGTTCTTCATGTCGTTGGAAAGCTATTGAAGTGTAGATGTCAAAAATAGCCTTGCATGAGCCATTTGGACATCTCTAGCACAAGTTATGGCAAAAAGAAGGGTCGGGAGTCAAATTGGCAATTAAAAATCGGGAATCGACCCAACCCCCGTGTGTGCAAGTGGAGTGCGACACACTGTTGGAAAGCTCTCAACAAGAGCTACAAGTTTGCTTTATACCTCATCCCAATCAGAGGTCTAAACACAGAGTTATGAACTCACAAAGTCTCGGGAGTCCAAACCGGGACAGTTTTGGGACTCCTCCTTGGGAGTCCTGAGACAAAAAGCCATTCAGATGTGGGTGCCACAGAGTAACATAGAGAATACTATATGGGGGAAGGTGGTGGCTTCCCTCGAGCCCAGGCCGTGGTGAGTCTTGTGAGTCCAAAGTTGCCTGTGATTTGTCCTAGCACCAAGGGTGTTCCAAAATGCGAACTAACCAACTTGTTGGTTGGTTTGATGCAGGTTCGAATGAATAACTAAAGCTTGTCCCTCTTCCTAGTTTCATCCGAGAGTTTCAGCACGCCCTTCTACCCCTTTTAGTGCTGAAAGCTGGGAACGTGCCTTCAAGTTGCCACAATTCCGTTGTTTTAAAAACCAAGGCCCATCTTGGGCCTAATTTGGGACTTGGGAGCACATCACATACAAACCTCCCCTTCATGTTCCAAACATTTTTGACCTTCAATAAAATAAAATCTAAGATTTATGAAAAGATTTACAAGATGGATGATAATAGACATTTGACCCACATTACCAACAAGTAAACAATCTCCTCCCCTTCCTCATCGTGTGGACATGTTTGACTAATTTCATCACCATGATCTATGGATGCAACAAACCTTGGATTCTAAAGAAATTATATATGGTCTAGTTGATCTTTCTAGGCTTGTTGCTTTGTTCAATGTTGTAATGCTACAGTTTAATCACTAAATGTAAACTACAAAGATAAACTCATAAGTGATAATTTTTCCTTGGTTGTTCTTATTGTTTGTTGAAAGATGAATCAATGTGTCATCCTTAGTTTATCTACCATTGCAATATCCTTTGGGCCTTGACCAAATTGAACCAATGCAACATCCACTAGATGATTGTTTTGATTAAAAAACCCATTAAAATGATTATAAATTAAAAAAAAGGGAAAGAAAGAAAAAAGAAATCAAATGTTCAAACAAAAGGGTAAATGTAAATGTACTAAACAAAAATGAAATACAAACTTATGTCTTTCACCAACGTTCAAATGATTAATGTCAAATATAGCATCCCAAAAATGTTTATATAAAAAAAAGGCACATTGCACTACTACATAATGCTACAAACATAGCTAGATACAAAATCCCTTCTGCAAGTTCATATTTGCCTTGCTTGTACACCAATAACCCTTCCTTCCTTTGTAGAATGGGTGCCTTGTGTTATAATAGTTCTGCCTCTCTTCATAACACATTCTTTTAAAGCTTGGGTTGTAACAATACCATCCTTTTTTTAATGTTTCCTCTCAATTCTTTCACCAATGGACTTCCCACCAAACCTTTCACCATGGCAACCATTCAAAGAATTCTAGAGATCAATATCAGTTTGGCCATAAAAAAATTCCTTGCCAATAGGAGCCCTATCTATGGATTTTATAGGGCTAGATTTCCTACATGGTTGGTTAGATGGTACAACATCGGTAACACTAGGAATTTCCTTGATGATGGGCTTTTCAAAATTATTGATTGTATCACCTGAAACTAGCTTGTCTATTGGGTCTTTTATATTAGGAGATGGTATTGCCAACGACAAAGGGACAAAATTTTGCACTATTTGAGATTGTTCATGAGCCATACCATGGATACAATAGTGTCTATATTGTTTGGATCCAGGTTCTTTGTGTCCAAGTCCTCATTTGCCAAATCTAAAATATTAGGGTTGAGAGGAGTTGGACCTTTTTTTTTCAAACCTTCAATGGTAGTTTGAGGGAAATTTTCATTGTTAGTTGGACAAACTTTTTTGATGATTTCAACATCTTCTTCATCAACCACAAAGTCTTTACCTACATTGACTCCATCCATTTTTTTGGGTTGGGCTCCATAGATTGAAAATCGAAAACAGATTGACAAGTTTAATTAGTAAGTATAAATTATAATTAGTTCATAGATGAAAAAAAAGAAAAAACTTGAATGCATGACGATGTTTAGCCCATTTACTAGCTATATGAATGGACCAAAAAAACTAAAAAAACATTAGATCTTTTACTTCCAAGTAACATAGATAGTTAAATCTTATGCATGGTCTCAATAAGATTGCAAGTTGGCATATCTACCCACTCAACCTCGTTGAACTTATGCAAATACCAAGAAGAGCCACTAATAGAAAACCCCCTTTTTTAAACCAAAAGTTTTCAACTACATGACATTTGCAACTATTTTTCAATTGGATTTTTTAGATTTTAAAATAAAATTATGGAAATTTCCAATTAAGTTGATTCATTTACTATGTTGGTATATAATTGAAAACATTTTTCAAATGCATGGTCATTTGCCAAATATTCCCAACATCGACAATGTCTCCAAGTTGAACTTCCAACTATGTTGTTAAACAATGTGAAGCATGTTTCAACTAAGGGGTCATTTTTGAAATATTCTTGGCATTTAATGTTCTTTAGTTGGCACATAGTCAAGACATTGACTAATGTTCAACTATTTTGGATGACAAAATGTACTAAAGGATGGATGAAATATAATCTTGTTTATAACTATCTCTTTCAACTAGATTAAACAACTAATATGTAACTTTAATTTTATACATATAATATTGTAATATCTTTTTAAAATTATGATAACATTAAATTACATATAAATTTGATTTGTATAAATGAATGGTTTCTTTTGTGCATATAAATATTAA
>Ga0116226_10003343_pt1 | contig 14164 bp, 10 predicted proteins | sample S1TSphfallax_FD_89692 | JGI IMG/M metagenome (GOLD analysis project Ga0116226, IMG submission 89692) | Host-associated microbial communities from peat moss isolated from Minnesota, USA - S1T2_Fa - Sphagnum fallax MG | ecosystem: Host-associated > Plants > Peat moss > Unclassified | place: USA...
CGAGATAGAATTCATCGACCGGAACGCTGACCTTGAAGGCGCCCGCGCGGTCGATCTGCCCGATATGCTGGCCGGGACTTTTGGAGGAGCCGACCTCGGCGTCGAGCGTGGTCAATTGCCCGTCGATCGGCGCGCGGACCACCAGATCCTCGAGCGTATGCTGGGCGATCTGGTGATTATGCTCCAGCTGGACCAGCGCATCGTTCAATTGCCGCGTCTGGTCGGCCTGGGCCCGCAGATCGAGCGCCCGGGTCTCGGCAACCGCCGCGCGCTCTTCACGATTGCGCCTCAGGCTCGCCTCCTCGTCATCGACATCGGCGCGCCTTGCGAATCCATCCGCCAGCAGGGGACGCAGCCGGGCAAGACGGCGCTCGGACTCGGCGATCGCGGCATTGGCCTCGGTCAGATCGCGCTGATGCTGCAGGCGGGAATTCTGCATCTGCAAACCGACGCTGGACAATTGAAACAGGCTTTCGGCCAGCTGCGCCTCCTGCGCCGTCACCTGCAATTCCAGCGCCGTGTTGCGGAAGCGGACCAGCGGCTCGCCGGCCCGCACGCTTGCGCCCTCCTCCACCAGTCTTTCCTCCACCTGGCCGCCTTGGGCGACATCGAGATAGACGGTGGTCTCGGCCTGCACCGCGCCGGTGACCGGAATATAGTCGCGGAACGTTCCTTCACTGACCATCGACAGGGTCAGGCGGCCGCGATCGACGCGCACACTGTTGCGACCGAAATGTAGCGCCCAATAGGTGGCGATGGCGATCATCAGCAGCGCGCCTGCGGCATTGAGCGCCAGGCGCGGGGTCAGCAAGCGCGCCTTGACGTCACGGTCCATCGCGGTGGCGCGCGGGGCGGCGCCGCCCGGCTCGCCGGCCAGCCGCTCCAACCGCTTCGCCTTCAACTCCGCCAACCCCACCGCTTCTGCTCCCGCTTATCAAGCCACTGTGTTGGTGTAATAATACAGCGGTAATGCGGCACAGCAAGCAAGTTTATGGTCTTGCGCGGCATTTTCGGTCATTCTGCGCCGATGACGAGCAAGCACATTGTCTGGGCTGAGGGAACGCCGATCTATCGCCAGCTGATGGAGCTGCTGCTGACGGGGATTCTCGACGGCACCTTCAGAGAGGGCGACATGCTGCCCTCCGTGCGGCAATTGGCCAGCGACTATCAGGTCAATCCGCTGACGGTCGCCAAGGCCTTCCAGGAACTCGCTATCGAGGAACTGGCCGAAAAGCGCCGCGGCATCGGCTTCGTCGTCAAGGCGGGGGTCCGCCAAGCCTTGCAGCGGCGCGAGCGGGCGCGGTTCCTGCGCGAGGAATGGCCGCAGATCAAGGCGCGCATGGAGCGGCTGGGCATCGATGCGGCCGAGCTGATAAAAGACTGAACCGTTCGAAATGCTTGCTTATCGGAGAGTTCAATGATTCTGGAAGTTGCTCAGTTGGAAATCACCGCGGGCAAGGAAGCCGCCTTCGAAAAGGGCTATCACGCCGCCCGGCCGCTGTTTCTGCGCGCCAAGGGCTGCAAGGGCGTCGAACTCAAGCGCAGCCTCGAAAAGCCGCAGACCTATCGCCTGTTCGTACAGTGGGAGACGCTCGAAGATCACACCGTAACCTTCCGCAATTCGCCCGATTTCCAGGAATGGCGTCGGCTGGTGCAGGACAATTTCTCCGCCCCGCCCGCTGTCGAACATCTGGAAACGGTGGGCTAGATGTCGTCAGGGGCGGAATTCCTCACCCCAGCTTGTATTGCACCGGCACGAGGAATTCGAGCTCGGTGCCGGGCACCGAGTCGGGCGGCGCCGGGAAGGGATCGGCGCGCTGCATCAGGCGCGTGGTCTCCTCGTCGAGCATGGCGTGTCCCGAGCCCTGTTCGATATGATAGGCCAGCATGTGGCCTTGGCGGTCGATGCGGAAGCGTACCAGCACGACGCCCATCTTGCCCTGACGTTTGGCGTCGGCCGGATAGCGTTTGAGACGATTGAGATGGGCCATAAGCTTGGACTGGAAATCGGGCTCCTCCGCCTCGGGCCGCAGTGGTGCGGCGGGCGACGGCGGCGGCAACGTGACGATGTTGGGCCGCTCGGGCTTGGCCAGGTCCGGCTTGGACTGCTCGGCCACCGTCAGCACGGGGACGACCAGCACTGGCTGCGCGACCGGCGGGTGACTCAGCACAGGTGCCGGCAGCGGCTTCAGCGCCGGCTTTCGCGCGGGCGCCTCGCGCAACAGCTTGACGGGTACCGGCTCGGGTGGAAATTTGGGCCGCGGCGGGTGCAACTGCGCCACCAGCAGGATGGCCAGCACCGCATGAAGGGCGATGGTCGCCGACAAGCCGAGGACCGAATTACCTTTGGGGGCCAGGGAAGACTTCATCGTCATGTCGCTTCCTGATGAGTCACGTATCGGCCCACAACCGCACGAGCTGATGGTAGTGCTGGGTCAGCGGAGTCACTTCGGGATGGTCGATCCGCTCGTGCGCAAGTCGCTGGATGGCATTATCGAGATCGAACAGCAAGGCACGCTGCGTGTTGTCGCGCACCATGCTCTGCACCCAGAAGAAGGAAGCATAACGCACCCCGCGCCTCACCGCTTCGACCCGGTGCAGGCAGCCCGCCTCATAGAGCAGCATCGAGCCCGCCGGTAATTTGAAGCGGGCCTCGCCGCCATCGCCCCGCAGCACCAGTTCGCCGCCGTCATAGCTCTCAGGCTCGCTCAGGAACACCGTTGCCGAGAGATCGTTGCGAACTCGTAACGGACTGCCCGGAATGGCGCGGATGGCCCCGTCTATATGATCGCCATAGGTCTCGCCGACGCCATAGCGATTGAATAGAGGCGGCACCATCTTCAAGGGCAGCGCCGCCGAGACGAAACTCGGCGTGCGCTCCAGGCGGGCCATGACGATCTCGCCTAAGCGCCGCGCCAGCGGACTTCCCTCTTCCAGCTGGGCATTGTTCTTCTTCTGCCGCGACTGATAGCCGGCCGTGGCGCGGCCGTCCTGCCAATCGGCACCCGGCAGGGCCGAGGCGATCTCGGCCACTTCGTCGGGAGACAGAAGATCCGGTATGACGAGGTGCATCGCGCTCCTTACAGCTTGGCGCTGAGGGTGACCATCGCCGAGCGTCCGGCCCCCGGCACCACATGCGAGGGATGGATCAGGTCGATGTAATTTTCGTTGGTCAGATTGTTGACATTGAGCTGCAGCGAGACGCCGTCGGCGATCGGCGCCCTGAGCATGGTCGACATCGTCCAATAGTCCGGCGCCAGTGACCAGAAATTGACGCCGCCGACGGCACGGGCGGTGGTCGAGGCCCAGCGGTTGCCGACATAATTGGCGCCCAGCCCCGCTTCGATCTGATAGGGGAGCGTATAGGTGGTCCACACCGAGCCGGTATGCAGCGGCGCGTTGGCCAGACGATGGCCGAGATCGCTCTGCGGCGAACTGACCACATTGGTGAAGTCGTAGGCATAACCGCCCTGGATCTGCCATTGGTCGGTGATCTTGCCGGCAAGCTGCAGTTCGACGCCCTTCGAGATACCGTCGCCGGCCAGGATCTGCAGCGCCGAATTCGTGGGATCGGTCTCGCGGATATTGTCCTGCTCGGTATGGAACAAGGCGGTGGTGACCAGCAGGCGCTCAGCGAAAAATTGCCACTTCTCGCCGAGCTCGAAGGTTTGGTTCTTCTCGGGGGCGAGATTGACCGTGCTGGCGGACAGGGACAATTGCTCCGCCGACGGATTGAATGAGGTGCCATAGGAGACGTAGATCATGCCGGCCTCGGTGGGCTGCCACACCAGGGCGGCACGCCAGCTCGGCAGGCTGTCGACATGGGTCAGCGATGTAATCGCGGCACCGGCATGGGTGAGCGGATTGGCGAAGGCTTGCGAGGTGTAATCGGCCTCGAAATGGTCGTAGCGAACGCCCAGGATCGCCCTGAATTGGGAGGTCAGTTGCACCTCGTCGAGCAGATAGGCGGCCAGCGTGTCGGCGGTCGTCATGGTCTGCGAGGCATGATAGGTGACGGCGTTGTAGCCCTGCGCGCTATTGGGCGCGACCAGCGAGGTGGTGCTGAAGGGGCCGATCGTCGTGTTACGGATCGGGTCCGAGGTTTCATGGCTGAATTCGAAGCCGGTGATCACCTTGTGCGAGATCGGACCGGTGGTCACCTTGATGGTGGCGTCCAGCATCTCATCGAGCATGGTCTCGTCGCTATGGCCATAGATCTGATTGCGCGAGACCACCAGCGAGGAGAGCGGCGTGCCGGGCTTGACCAGCTGGGTGGTGGCGCCGGCGCCGGGGGCCGCGGCCAGATCGAGCTGCGGCTCGGTGATGCGGTAATTGCGGGTCTCGTCAGTATAGCGCAGCTGGTCGCTGAGGGTGATCGCGTCGGTCAGGTCATGCTCGACCCGCGCGGTGCCGATATCGTCATTGGTGCGCAGATAATCGCCATGTTCGAAGCCGTAGAAGTTCGACCGCGACACCGGGGCCGGCACGCCGGTGGCGACCTTGGTGCCGACCGGCGCCTCGTAGAGCCAGGGCAGACCGTAATCGGGAATGTCATAGTCCGATTGGTGAAAATAGCTGACGGTAACGCGGGTCGGCTTGCCCAGCCCCAGCGCCAGGGTGGGGGCCAAACCGAAGCGGTTGCTTTGCGTCACGTCGCGATCGGCGACGCCCGATTGGGTGCCCATCACAGTGACTCGCAGCGCGGCGCCGTCGCCCAGCGCCGTCACCGGCGTATTGACGTCGGCGGTCAGGCGTTTGGTGCCGTCGGTGCCGAACCCCAGCGTGCCGGCTTCGAACGTCGAGAGGTCCGCGTGCTTGCTGCCGGTCTCGACGATGCCCCCCGTCGAGCCGCGGCCGAACAGGGTCGAGGCCGGCCCCTTCAGCACCTCGATCTGCTCGGTGTTGAAGGGATCGCGGTAGTAATTGCCGAAATCGCGCATGCCATCGAGATAGAGATCGCTGCGGGCGGTGAAACCGCGGATGGTCAGATTGTCGCCCTGCGAGCCGGACTCGCCAGCGGCCAGGCTAACGCCGGGCACATTGCGCAACGCATCGCGGGTGGTGGCGGCGGCCTGGTCATCGAGCAGCTGGCGCGACAGGGTGGTGGCGCTCTGCGGGGTTTCGGCGATCGGATCGGGCAGTTTGCCGATGGTCGAATTCTCGACCCGGTAGCCGCTATTGGTGCCCTGCTCGCCCTCGACGGACAGGGTGGGCAGCGCCACGGGATCGGCGGCCCCGGCCGCGGTGGCCAGCAACAGGCCAAGAGCGGAGGGAGCAAGAGGGCTCAGAAGCGGATTTTTGGACATGCGAACTCCAGTCAGGCGAAAGATGAGGCTGGCTGGCGTCGCGCTTGGACGTTGGCTGGCTATGGCACCGAAAACAGTTACTTGGTGAGGATCAGCTTGCCGCCGGCGGTCAGGCGAAGACGGTATTCCTCACGGCCATGGGTGATGACGAGCTCCTTGCCGCCCTGCAGCAATTGGCGGCTGTCGATGCGCGGCGGCCGAACGGCCGGCAGCGGGGATTGGATCTGAGATGACATGGCGAGCTAACTGCAATTAAGAATTGTTCGCAATAAACAGCCAACCAGATGGGGTGTCAAGTCTCGATTTGCGCGCGGGTCGCCATCAGGCGAATGAGGGCCAAGGGTGTTGCACCTGTACCGGAGTTCGCGCCGCCGGCCGAGCGGGCGCGACACCCATCCCGGACAGGTCGGCGGAGCGATTTCCGCGACCAAGCCCCTCACCAGTTGGGGATGACGCTGCCCTTGAACTTGGCGAGGATGAACGCCTTGACCTCGGGCGAGCGGTAGAGGCCGATCAACTGGCGGATGCGCGGATCGTCCTTCTTTTTGCTCGAGGCGGTCCAGATCAGGCTGAACGGCGTATCCGTGCCCTCGAGGATCATCGCCGTCTTGGGGTCGAGCCCGGCCGGCAGGGCATAGCTCATATTGACCGCCGCCGCCGCCACGTCGTCGAGCGAGCGCGGAATCTGCGCCGCATCCAGTTCGCGAATCTTGAGATGCTTGGGATTGGCGACGATGTCGGCCAGCGAAGCGGTGGTCGTCACCCCCTGCTTCAGCGTGATCAGCCCGGCCTGCTGCATCAGCAGCAATCCGCGCGCCCCGTTCGATGGGTCGTTGGGAATGGCCAGAATGTCGCCATCCTTCAGCTCGGACAAGGCCTTGATCTTGTGCGAATAGAGGCCCATCGGCACGATGATGGCGGGGTCCAGCGGGACGATATCGTAGCCGCGGTTTTTCACCGCATTGTCGAGATAGGGCCGGGTCTGGAACATGCTGACATCGATGTCGCCATTGCGCATCGCCTCGTTGGGCAGGGCGTAGTCATTGAACTCGATCACCTTGACCTCGAGCCCCTGCCTGGCGGCCAGGCCGGCCACGTAATCCATGATCTCGGCATAGGGACCGACCGTGCTGCCGACCCTGAGCGGCGCCTCGGCCGCGCCCGCGGCGGCGCTGGTCAAGAGTGCGATGGCGGCGAACAGAAGGCGGAGTCTGTTCATGGCGTTCTCCTTATTTTGCGGGGGGTGGAGCCGCCGTCGCGGCGGCGGTATAGGCAGCGACCACCCGACCGAGATCCTGGGCGAAATTGGCCATCACCGGAACGATGAATTTGGTGTCGTCGAAATCCTTGACGATGTAGCTGTAAGTGACATTGAGCATCGATTTATTGTCGGTGGGGCGGATCACCCGCGAGACTTTGGCGAATGCCGTCTTCTGGTTGAGGCTGGCAAGAAGGGCGTCGGTGAGGATGTTCTTGTCGTCGGTGAAGGGGACGAGGAAGGTCAGCACGCAGACATCGTCGGTCTTGGAATTGTCGCATTTCGAGACCAGCACGGAGCCCTTGGCGCCATTGAGGCCGGTGGAAATGACGCCGAGAATGACGTCGGGCATGTTGGGCGGTCGCGGCGCGACCAGCGCCTGAAAGCCGGCCGCCTGCAGCGCCGCGGTGACGGACGCCACCGACAGCTTATTGCCGAAGGTCACCGCTGTGTCGGCCGGCGGCTGCGCGCCGGCGGACGACGCCAGGACCAGGAAAGCGGCAGCAATCAACGGACGGCGGAACATCATTCTCATATCCTCTCATGTGGCACGGCTCATTGTCCGCAATAGGGCTTGTAATCATCGGGCGCATTCGGCGTCTTGAAGCTGTCCCGCAGAAAATTCGACATGGTCAGCAGGTAGGTGGGAATGTTGTTGGCGTGCCTGAGATTGTGCCCCTCATCGGCGAAATAGGAGACCTGCAAAGCTTTGCCCGCCTCCTTCATAGCCTTCTCGAAGGATTGCGTCTGTGACAGCTGCACGCGGGGGTCGTTATCGCCCTGGAACGCGAGCACGGGCCGCTCGATCCGCTCGACATGGGCAAGCGGCGAACGCTCCCATTGGGTCGCCCGATCCGGCGCAATGTAGAGATCGAACAGGCCGCGGAATTTTTGCGAGAAGGGCGGCAGTTGGGCCAGCATGGTCGGCAGGTCGACCGGCCCATCCTGATCGACGCCGGCGACATAGAGCTTGGGGGTGCGTTCGAGGGCCTCCAGCGCGGCATAGCCGCCATAGGAGCCTCCGACCACGGCGATGCGGGACGGATCGGCGACGCCCTGGCTTATCGCCCAGCACACCGCATCGGTCAGGTCGTCTTGCATGCGGCCGCCCCATTCGTGGCGACCGGCATCTTCGAAGGCGCGGCCATAGCCGGCCGAGCCGCGGTAATTGACGCGGAGCACCGCATAGCCCTGCAATGACAGGGACAAGGCGTTGAAATCGAAGCCCCATTGGTCGCGCGCCCAGGGGCCGCCATGCACGGCCAGGATGGTCGGCAGGGATTTCGGCGACACATTGGCCGGCCAGCTCAGATAGCCGTGCAGGGTCAGCCCGTCGCGGGCCGGAATGGTCACCGGCACCGTCTTGGGCTGCTGCGCCAAGATCAGGGCCGACGCCTGGTGGAACAGAACTTGCGCCACCCCCTGCTTGCGGTCGACGAACAGCAGGTTCTCCTCGCCGGCATCGGTGATGAACAGCAAGAGAAGCTTGCTGATCGACAGATCGAACGCGGTTTCCTTGAGAAACGAATGGAGCGGCAGCGGCACCGTGCCGAGCAGCCGGCGCAGATCGGGATCATAAACGCGCAGCAGCGGAAAGTCGGGCATCGACTGGACCAGCAGCGGCCGCTGATCGGCGTCGAATATCACCCTCTCCGCGTCGGCGATTTCGCCCGGCCAGGTTTCAAGCACGGTGCCGCTGAGCAGGTCGACATGCTGGATGGTCGCGACATCCGACTGATTGCGCATCAGCATCCAGGCCGTATTGTCGGGCAGCGGCTCGCTGGACATCAAGAAGCCATCGCCCGGCCGCGTCACCTGGCCCTGCATCTCAAAAGAGTGCCATTTGGCCTGGCCCGGAAGCTTGATCTCAAGCCTGAGATGCCCGTCGTCCTGAGCCCGCACCCGTCCAAACAGGCGGCCCTTGAAATCGGTCATCCAGGCCAGGGTGCCCGACACGGGCGCCTCGACCAGCACCGGCTCGCGGCCCACGGGCCCGACTCGGTAGATGCTGAAATCCTGCTCGGACTCCAGCGTGACGGCGACCAGCGCGCTGCCGTCCGGATTATTGACATCGACCAGCAGAATTTTCTTGTCCGGAAACGGCGTCAGATCGACCGGAGCGGCTTTGGGGTCGGCGCTGTCGAACGACAGAAGATGATCGCGCTCGCTGCCGGTCGGGTCCGACATCACCACGATATGGCGGTTGTCGCCGGTCCAATGGGGCTGGCTGGCGCCCGGCACCGGCGGCAGCATGGTCACCGGACCGCCATAAAGATCGCGAAAGAACAGCTGCTTATCGTTGCCGTGATAGGACAGCCACAGCAATTTTGTGCCGTCGGGGCTCAGATCGAAGGCGTCGATGGCGAACGTCTGGGTTTCGACGATGGGAGGGGGAACCGCGGCGCGGGACAGGCCAGGCGAAAGCGCCAGCAGGAGGGACAATAGAGCTACAAACCGACGCACGACTGAGACAACCCCGCTTTTTACCTTACTTAACCTATACTCCCGATCTGGACGCTTCAATCGACCATATCAGCCAAGAGCCACAGCCCTCAGAACCTATCCTGTGCACGGCGTTTGTGCCGCAGCAGCGCGCTTTGGGGACTAGCCCAGCCCCGCTCGCCAGGGTAGCATTCGCCTCCCGCCTGCCCTCTCCCATCCTGCCGAGGTCCCGCCATGCACCGCCGCTTAGCTCTCATCCTGGGCCTTCTCGCCGCGGGAGGCGCCTCGGCCGCCGACGGCTATTACCGTTTTCCCACCCTGGCCGGCGATAGCGTGCTGTTCACCGCCGAAGGCGATTTGTGGAGCGCTTCCGCCAGCGGCGGCAAAGCGACCCGGCTGACCACCCATGCCGGGCAGGAAACCAATGCCAGTGCCTCGCCGGACGGCAAATGGGTGGCTTTCGCCGGCAGCTATGACGGCCCGGTCGAGGTCTATGTCATGCCGGTCGCCGGCGGCGCGCCCAAGCGCGTTACCTTCGATGGCGGCCGCGATCTGCCGATGGGCTGGACGCCGGCCGGCGACGTGCTCTACTCGACCCAAAGCGCCGATGGGCCGTCCGGCCAGCGCGCGGTGGCCGCGGTTGATCCCGCTTCGCTGAAACGCCATGTGCTGCCGTTGGCCGACGTCACCGACGCGGCCGTGTCGCCCGACGGCAAGAGTGTCTATTTCACCCGCTTCGGCCTGCCCTATTCCAACGACAATATCCGCGCCTATCGCGGCGGCCTGCTGTCACGCCTGTGGCGTTTCGACCTGTCCGGCGCCCACGAGGCCGAAGCGCTGCCGGTACCCGACCAGCCGGCCAATGAGCGCCTGCCGATGCTCTGGGGCGATCGTCTCTATGTGGTCTCCGACCGCGACGGGCGGGACAATCTGTGGTCGATGAAGCTGGACGGCACCGACCGCAAGCAGCTGACCAGACATGCCGATTTCGGCGTGCGCGGCGCCAGCCTGTCGAAAGGGCGCATCGTCTATCAGCTGGGCGCCGATCTGCATCTGTTCGACATCGCCTCGGGCGCCGACAGGACGATTCCGCTCGAATTGGCCTCTGACTTCGCCCAGGAGCATGCCCATCTGGTCAAGCATCCGCTCGATTTCTTCGAAAGCGCAGCACTTGCCCCCACTGGCGAGCGGGTCGCCGTCACCGCGCTTGGCCATGTCGCGCTGATGGGCACCGGACCACTGCGCCGAATCGACATCGCGGCCGGCAGCGAAGACCGGTTGCGCCAGCCGGTGGTCAGTCCGGACGGCCACTCGGTCTATGCGGTGCTGGAGACCAATGACGCCACCGAGATCTGGCGCTTCGCCGCCGATGGCGGGCCCGAGCGCAAGCAGCTGACCCATGACGCCGCGGGTTGGCGGACCAATCTGTGGCTCTCGCCCGACGGCAAGCTGCTGGCCCACGCCACCCGCGACGGGAAGCTGTTCCTGCTCGACCTCGAGAAGGGCGAGAACAAGCAGATCGACAGCGCCGATTGGGCCGATCTCGACACGCTGGTGTGGTCGGCAGACAGCCGCCATTTCGCTTACCTGCGCGCCGACAGCGCGGTGGGCCGCCCGCAATTGTTCCTCTATGAGCCGGCCACCAATACCCGCCAGCGTCTGACCTCGGATCGCTACGACTCCGACGCTCCTTGCTTCACGCCGGACGGCAAGTGGCTCTATTTCCTGTCCGACCGCACCTTCGAGAGCCGCAACCGCGCACCCTGGGGCGACCGCAATCTCGGGCCCTATTTCGACCGCCGCACCAAGATCTATGCGCTGGCCTTGCAGGACGGCTTGCGTTTCCCCTTCCTGCCCAAGGACGAGTTGCAGGGCGGCGGCAAAAAGGACGAGAAGAAGGACAAGAAGCCCGAGGGAAAATCCGGCCCGGCCGTGCAGTGGACTGGACTGGCCGACCGGCTGTTCGAAGTGCCGATCGAGGCCGGCAATTACAGCGCGCTCGCCACCGACGGCAAACGGCTCTATCTGCTGGAGGATCGCGGCCGTGACGAGCATAAGGCGCTGGTCTCGCTGGCCATCGACGACAAGGACGAGCACAAGCCCGCCGAGTTCCTGCCCAAAATCGCCGACTTCGCCCTGTCCGCCGATGGCGGCAAGATCTTCGCCCGACGCTGGGCGCCCGAGGGCAAGGCCGGCGACATGCTGATCGTCGAGTCCGGCGAAAAGGCCCCGGCCGATCTCGGCAAAGCCACCGTGCGGACGGGGGATTGGAGCCTCGCGATCGATCCCAAGAAGCAATGGCGCCAGATGTTCGCCGATTCATGGCTGATGCATCGCGACTTCTTCTATGATGCCAGGATGCACGGCGCCGACTGGGCGGCGGCCAAGGCGAAATTCGCGCCGCTGGCCGATCGCGTCACCGACCGCGACGAGCTGAACGACGTGCTGGGGCAGATGAGCGCCGAGATCGGCGCACTGCATTCGCAGATCCGTCCGGGCGACGTGCGCGCCGCGCAGGATACGCCGCAGGCCGGCTTCCTGGGCGCACTGCTCGACCGCCAGGCCGATGGCTATCGCATCACCCACATCTTTCGCACCGATCCCGAAGTGCCCAGCGAACGCGCGCCGCTGGCCCAGCCCGGCGTCGATGCCCGCGAGGGCGACGTGATCACCGCGGTCAATGGCCGACCGGTCGGCGACGTCGCCGATATCGCCGAACTGTTGGCCAACCAGGCCAAGAACCAGGTGCTGCTGGCGCTGAAACGCAATGGCAAGGAGGTGCGCACCGTCGTCACCGCCATCGATGCCCGGCGCAATGACTCGCTGCGCTATGGCGATTGGGAAGAGGAACGCCGCGCCCGGGTCGAGAAGGCCAGTGGCGGCAAGATCGGCTATCTGCATTTGCGCGCCATGGGCCCCGATGACATCGCCGCCTTCGCCCGCGAGTTCTATGCGCAATATGACCGTGACGCGCTGATCATCGATGTCCGCCGCAACAATGGCGGCAATATCGATTCCTGGGTGATCGAGAAACTGCTGCGCCGGACCTGGGCGGTGTGGCACCGCCGCGGCACCAAGCGTCCGATCGCCAACATGCAGCAGACCTTCCGCGGCCATCTGGCGGTGCTGATCGACGAGCGCACCTATTCCGACGGCGAGACCTTCGCTGCGGGCATCAAGGCGCTGAAGATAGCGCCCCTGATCGGCCGCAAGACCGCGGGCGCCGGTGTCTGGCTGAGCGACGACAATCCCCTGGTCGATTTCGGCCGCGCCCGCGTCGCCGAGATGGGGCAGTTCTCCTATGAGACGGGCGGCCAGATCGTCGAGGGCAAGGGCGTCGAACCCGACATCGACGTGGAGAACCCGCCAAACGCGACCTATCTGGGCGGCGACGCGCAGCTTGAGCGCGCCGTCAAGCTGTTGACCGAGCAGTTGAAGAGCGATCCGGTCAAGCCGTTGTAATTTAAACCCATAAACGTCCAGACCGAGGTAACCATGTCACTGACCAACCCCACTCTTGATCGCCGTCAATTCCTCAAGACCGGCGCGAGCGCCGCCGCTTTGGCCGCCCTGCCCTGGACGGCGCGGGCTGCGGCCAGCATCCCGGAACAGTTCAAGACCGAGCTGGCCGCCTTCGCCGACGAGATCATCAAACTGGCGCCGGAGCAGGCCACCTCGCTCGGACTCGACAGCGGCAAATATGCGGCGCTGAAGGGCAAGCTGTCCGATCTGTCGGAACAGGGCGACAAAGCCTGGGCCAATGAGGCGCGCTCGATCAAGAAGCGGCTCGGCCAGCTCGATCGCGCGCATCTGTCCGCCCCCGATCAGATCCGCTACGACACGGTGGCTTACGCGGCCGACCGCGCCATTGAGGGAACCGCCTTTTCCTATGGCGGCGGCGCCGGGGCCGGCTGGGCCGGCGGTGCCTCGCCCTATATCGTCAACCAGCAGAGCGGCGCCGTCGCCAGCGTGCCGGAATTCCTCGATTCCCAGCATCAGATCCACGATAAGGCCGACGCCGAGGCCTATCTGGCCCGGGTCAAGGATTTCGCCACGCAGTTGAACCAGGAGGCCGAACGCATCGGCCTCGACGCCGCCCGCGGCGTGGCTCCGCCCGATTTCATCGCGGCCACCACGCTGGGGCAGCTCAAGGGCTATCGCGCCACGCCCGCCGCTCAGCAGCGCCTGGTCTCGTCGCTCGCCGAGCGGGCTGAAAAGGCCGGTATCAAGGGCAAATGGGCCGAGCATTGTACCAAGCTGGTCGAGCACGAGGTCTATCCGGCGCTGGACCGCCAGATCGCGGCCTTCACCGCCGCCACCGCCAAGACGGCGCCCGGTGCCGGCGTGCAGCGCCTGCCCGATGGCGACGCCTTCTATCAATGGGCGCTGCGCCTGGGCACCACCACCACCTTGTCGCCGCAGGAAATCCATCAGCTCGGCCTCGACCAGAATGCCGAGATCAAGGCGCGGATGGACGCCCTGTTGAAGAAGCAGGGCCTGACGGAAGGGTCCGTCGGCGAGCGCGTTCAGGCGCTCAACAAGGATCCGCGCTTTCTCTATCCCGACACCGACCAGGGACGGGCCGATCTGATCGCCTATCTCAATCAATGTGTCGACAAGATCCGCCCCGTTATGCCGCAGCTGTCGCATCTCGGGCTGAAGGCGGATCTGCAGATCAAACGCGTCCCGGCCGACATTCAGGACGGCGCGCCGCTCGGCTATATGAACTTCGCCTCGCTCGATGGCAGCCGGCCGGCGATCTATTACGTCAATCTCAAGAGCACGAGTCTGTGGCCGAAATATCAGCTGCCGACCCTGACCGCCCATGAAGGCATTCCCGGCCATACCTGGCAGGGTGCCTATCTGGCCGAGCACCATGCCGAAATCCCGCTGATCTCGTCGCTGATGGGATTCAACGCCTTCGTCGAGGGCTGGGCGCTCTATGCCGAGCAATTGATGGATGAGCACGGTCTCTATCAAGACGATCCGTTCGGTGAGATCGGTTATCTGCAGGCCCAGCAGTTCCGCGCCTGCCGCCTGGTCGCCGATACCGGCCTGCATGCGATGCGCTGGAGCCGCGAGCAGACCGTCAAGTTCCTGATGGACGAGACCGGCAAGGGCAGCGGCGCGATGACCAGCGAAACCGATCGCTACTGCG
>Ga0116226_10003344_pt1 | contig 14163 bp, 19 predicted proteins | sample S1TSphfallax_FD_89692 | JGI IMG/M metagenome (GOLD analysis project Ga0116226, IMG submission 89692) | Host-associated microbial communities from peat moss isolated from Minnesota, USA - S1T2_Fa - Sphagnum fallax MG | ecosystem: Host-associated > Plants > Peat moss > Unclassified | place: USA...
CTTATAGTAAGATTAGATTATAAGTAATCTTACTTTACTTGCTGTAGTAGCCTAGTGAATCAGGCAATATTCTTCTAAAATATCCTACGTAGGTTTGAATCCTACCTACAGCGTTTAAACTTAATTATATTTAATATATATATATTCTCTACTATAAAAATACTTAACAACTTACTCTTTCTATAGAGGTGCTTATATGTACTAAATATAATTATATTATATTAGTTATAACTAATAAGCGCTTAAATTACCTTTAGTGATAAAGATTTACAATTATAGATTTTACAATTATAGAATTAGACTAGTTACAGTTGTGACTAGATTACAGGAGTTCATATGAGTTTATTAGACAGATTAATAGAGAAGCATGGTAGTTATACTTTAAAAGAAATTAAAGCTATGGAAGTATTACTTACAGCTTCATGTGGAGATGATTTAGTAATTGAGGAATATGAAGATGATTATTTATGTAGAGTCTGGATAAGTGGAAATGATATATATGATGGTGAACCTTATAACAATAAGATAACCATTGAATATAGACTACTAGATGATACAGAATGGAAAGAGTACCATTATAAACCAAAGGATGATAAAGATGGATATTTACGTAGGTATGATGTTAGATGTTCAAAAGAACGAAATTAGACCTTGTTCTATGGTAGCTAGTAACTTAAATAATGCTAAAGAATTAGCAGGTCAACTAGCTATTAATTATGTAAATGATAATGATCCAGATCATAGATTTTATTTATATAAAGGAGTGTTCAAGTTGAATAAAGATTATGTAGTTATAGAGGAGACAAACAGTAAGTAATGATAATAAACAGGAATCAAATAACCTTAGCTGTGATGATAACTATTCTTATATTAATAGGAATAGATACGATAGCTATGAAGACATTAGTTAGCTTATTAGTTCCAGATGATAAACCTAATTTTAATATTAGGATTTATTTAGATAAAAATTAGTATCAGTTTAGCATCTACTATTCTAAAGACTTAACAGTTGTTTACTTACAGTTGTTTACTTACAGTTGTTTCACACTTAATAGTTGTTTACATTTTAAATTATGACTTCTAAAAGAGAGAGAAAGATAGCTAAAGCTAAATCTTTTCATAATGATTACTATACAGAAAGTAATAATAATTTATTAGATATATTTAAGTATAAGGATTTAGAATTATTAACTCCTGATGAAGAATTAGAATTAACTACTATTGTATATAATTATTATTCTATATTATCTAAAGGTTTTAATTCTAGAAATGTAGGTAGAAAAAAGAAATATGAATTAGGTGACAAAGGTTATATAGAGAGAGTAATTCATAAAGATAAAATAACTGAAGAATTAAACAAATTAAATATTAGTAAAGATGAGTTTCAGTTAATTAAGAACAATTGTTTAAAAGCTAAAGATATACTAATTAAACGTAATATAAGATTAGTAATAAAAGAAGTTAGAAAACTTAGTATTTCTAAGATTAGAATATCTTTTGATGATTTATTTCAACAAGGTATGTTAGGGTTAAATTTAGCTATAGAGAAGTACAATCCAAAATTAGGATATAGATTATCTACTTATGCTGTTACTTGGATTAGACAAATGATTATTAGATATATACAGAATAATAGTAATATTATTAGAATACCTGTAGATAAAATAAATATTATTAATGATACATCTAAACAATCTAGATTTAATAAAGATCAGCTTGACTATCTATTATCTATAACTCAATCCTCACATTCATTAGATTTGATACTTGATCACGAAGATGATTCTAGTGGTATATCTTTAATGGAATTACATTATGATTCTAATAGTTATTTACCTATAGATAATATATCTAGAATTGAATTATTAGAAAATATTAATATAATTATATCTAAAGAACTTACTGAAAAAGAAGCTATGTTTATTAAACTTAGATATGGTTTAGATATTAGATATCCTAATGTTTTTATGTCTATAGCTGCTATAGCTAAAATTGTAAATTATACAGATAGTTATGTGAGAAATAGTATAAATAAAGCTATTAATAAACTAAAATATTCTAGTGATTTTAAAAAATTGAAAGATTATTTAGACCTGTTTTTTAACTAGTTAATATTAACATGAATAAAAATATTAGTGCTTATGATACTAGTTAAATAGTATTATAAGTAAAACCACAATCTTATCTGATACATAGTAGTTAGTAAAGTTTTAGCTAAATGTTCTCTTATCTTTCCTTTACTAATTATTATGTATTTCTTAATGTCTGCATTTAATTACCATAGTTGTTTATTCATAGCATTACCATGTTAAATCTAGATCAGTTAGATGAAGTTTATAGTAATTTAGATATACCTAGAAACATTACTAGGAGAGAATTACAAATACTTTATTTTATTACACTAGGTTCTTCAAATAGAAGAATATCTGAAATATTATTTATTACTATAGGTACAGTAAAAACTCATGTGAGAAATATGTTATATAAATTTAATTTATACAGCAGAGTTCAATTAGCTATATATGCACTAAAAACTAAGTTAGTAACTTTAGATTCTATAAATATAGAAGATTTGTATATTGAATTGAATTTTTTACATATACCTCATACATATAACTATAATTACTCGAATAGAGTTTATATAGGTAGTGAACAATTTACTTCTAGACAAATAGATGTAATAAAAGCTATAGCTAAAGGTTATTCTAATATACAGATAGCAAATACTTTATATCTTAGTCTATCTGGAGTAAAAGTATCTATTAGATGGTTAATGTATAAACTGGAATTTAATAATAGAATATGTTTTATTATCTATGCTCTAAAACATGATCTTATCTCTATAGATGATATTCAAATTACTGAAGCTAAAGCTTTAGTTAAATCTAGATTGATGAAATGATAAAATAATTGAAAATAGTTAATTGAAAATAATTAATTGAAAATCATGATAATAATTGTTTTTATTATTATCACTACTTTTACTAGTCCAACTGTGCTTAGTACGCTTATATGTACTTGTAACTGCAACTAATCACTTAAACTAACTTACGAGGATAATTTGTATGTATATTGAAGATAACTTTCTATATTTCAATGCTATTCCTAAGTTTTATAATCATGTAATAGATGATTATAAACATATTTATACAGTAATTAATCCTGATAATAATATTGAATTAGATAGTAATACTATTGAAGATAAAAATAGTATTAATCATATAAGGATTTATAAATGGATAGATAAGTTAAATGTAATTAATGATGATACTTATATATCTGTACTAAGATTTACTAATACTAGATATTTAAAATTTGATACACATTTTTATCTTAATTTTGATTATATGTTAAATAGTATTTTATATAATTTTAGACAAGATAATCCATTTATTACTAAAGAAAAGTTATTAAATAATAGTTTTATAAATTATGATTTTATAAGTTATATCACTTTAAATTATTCTAAATATTTTTATATTTTATTAAAGTTTGATCTTAATAATATTAAATTAACTTTAAACTCTATTATTCCTACTATAGAAGAAGTTATTAAGGTTATTGATTATATATTAGAACCTTATTCTATTATTACTGTACATGAATATAATTCATATCATACTGTGCTTAATACGCTTATACAGTTCTATACTAATCTGTACAAGTCTAAATATTCTATAGTATATAAAATTCAAGGTTATATACTCTTAGATTTAAATATTAAAGCTTAAGAGTGAAAATTTAGTTTATTCTCAACTGTCAGAGCTATACTAGAGTAAACATGCTCTGATTTAAGGTTATTTTGAGCATTAGAGGAGTTCTAGTTAACTGATGGTAGGTTTATACATTTTCTAAATTAGAGAGGCTTTAAAGGTCATTTAAAACGGTGTAGCTAGGAAACTAGCATAAACTAACTTTATTTCACTAAGCATGATGTTACTTGAGTGTTAGTTAAAGAATTTAGACTGTTAAATTCAGATTTTATAACCTGAATTAGCTATACTGCTCTAAACATCCTCTAATTCAGCCTTATTTTAGCCTCTACAACGTCTTACCTTACTCAATGGTATGTTTCTACATTTAGCTAAAATTGAGTACCTTCTAGGTCATTTAAACTCAAAATCTGCGGTTAAGTAGCTTCTGACTAGGAATTAAACCACTTCCGAACTTTCTTTCTTTTTTATTTTTTCTTTCTTTCTATGTTATATTAATATAATATATATAATATTTATATAATAATAAAGAAATATAAGAATATTAATAAGAAATAATAATTTAATTAATTAATTAATATAATATTTATTTACTAATTTTTAATTTAATAATTTAATAAATAAAATTACTTATAATACTCATAACTAATATTATTCATTCGTAAGTATAAAATACTTACTCATTCATAATATTACTTATTCAAACTTTATAATAAACTTAGTAATATTAATTAAGATTAATTTATTAATACTAATTAATCATAAATACATATTACTCAAATTAGATATTTACATATCTAATTTTCATAATATATATTTATTCCAAATATTAAGTTAAAATAAAAACTAAGAATTAATTAACTATTAATTACTCATATTCAATATTATTCAATTTACTAATGTTAATTAGTAAATCTCATAATATTAAATATTCAAATTATATAATTTAATTAGTTAGTAATTAATATTAATTATTAATCATAAATAACATTACTCAAAGTAATTTATTTGATCATAAATTACTTTTCATAATATTATTTATTCCAATATTTGATCTTAATTATCTAATTAAGATTAATAATCAATATAAAAACATAAATTAGATTAAGATAGTACGTAATTACTGCAAGTATTCGTAATTACTTTTCTCTATTTCACTCTAATTTATATTTTTATATTTCTAAGTTAGTTACATTTTTGTAGTATCTACTAATTCTGTTCTATTACTTATAAGGAGTATTACAATGTTAGATCAATTAATTACTTTAGATAAATTAAATGTTAATTATTACTTAAATCAACAATTAAATATAATATATGAAATAATTTTAAAGTTAGAAAATATAAATATTATTAATTTTTATAAAGATGATAATGTATTAATAATTAATAAGAAGTTAAATAATAATATATGTAATAATAGTAATAGTAATAACTATATATTATGTTTAGATATATTAGATAATAATAAACAATTAATATATAATTTAATTCAATATAAAGCTAAGTATACTAATTTTAGTAATAATACTAGATATAAATTAGTAGCTTTAATATATTTTAATAATACTATGGAGGAATTATATAAAGAATATGATAGTAATTTAACTACTAATCAGATATTAAAAGCTAAGATAAGTTTATTTAATAGAAATAATATTGATAATATAAAATTATATAAAGATAAAGAATCTAAGTATATAGAAACATTATTTATTAATTACTTTAATAATAGTTAATAAGTAATATAAGGTAATTAGAATAATATGAAATAATTAGAAACTACAGAACTGTAACTAATTTGGAGATATAAAAATATAAGCTAGTTTGAACTAGAGAAAAGTAACTATGAACACCTGGAATAGTTACGTACTAGTTTAAGCTAGTTTATGTTTTTATATTGACTAGTATTATATAAAACAACTATAAGTAAAGTTATACTAAGTAGTTAATTAAATAATATAAAATCAACTTAGTTATTTTCTAACTAAAATACGTAGTATTTACTTTATGAAATAAAGACTAGATTGCGATAGTTAAACTAATATCATTTCTTATTCCTCATCTCTAGTGAGATTCGTTATAAGAAATGATCTACATAAATTAATAAATTAATTTTTTATACTTTAAGAAATAAGTATAAATACAGTTGAATTAGTTTATAAAATAGTTATAATATAGAATTATAGTTATTAATAAAGTAGAAAGTAATATGGAAAGTAATAGTAATAAAGATATTCAGTTAGAAAATGAATTAGATAGTATAGATAATGATATAGATTATATTAATATACCTAATTATCCTAAATTAAGAATACCTAGTGATATAAATATATTTGATGAAAGTAATGCAGATTGGATATTTAGTATATATTTAGTTGTATTAGAATACTTAGAGAATACAGCTAATGAAGGAAATAGTTTACCTCCTGAAGATGATTACTTTGAAATAAATGATGAAGACTTAATATTAATATATAAATGGTTATATACTAATTTATTTCCTATAGTTAGTGAGAAACATAAGTTTGAAATTATATTAGGAATAGGAGCATTACTAAGTATAGATGGAATTATAGAATATCTACCTGAAGAGATGTTAGATAGTTAGAGAAGTTAGGATAGTTATAATTACTAGATTAATTTCTTTAATTAATGTAGAATAGAGATAAGTAAAGTAAATTAAGAGTAGAAAGGAAGTAAGATAATGGATCTTAAACCAGCATTAAATGAATTAGAAACTGATGTAACTAAGTTAGTTACACCTAGTAATGTAATTTCCTTAGCACAAGGATTAGTTGGATTATTTGGAATAACTAAAGGTCATCTAGGAATAGATACAGTAAAGACTTCAGCTATTAATGTAGTAAATGAATTAGTATCTCCAGCTAATCAACAAGCTGTTATAGACGCTATATTTAATGAATTAGGACAAGTAGCTACTACAGCAGTAGAACAAGCTATAGAACCTAATACAGCTACTACAGTTCCAGCTAATTAGTTTTAGATAGTTTTAGATAATTTTCTAACTAAGAATATATTAAGTTAGTTGAATTAATTTAAAATAAATAATAATTAATCCTTAGAGTAGAAATACTTTAAGGATATTTTTGTTAGAAAATAGTATGTAATGAGAGGTAATTATGACTGATACAACTAAAGTTATTTCTAATTTACGTTTAATTATAAAACTAATTCCTATTATGAAGTTAGATATTATAGATTATCTAATTGATAAAGGAATATGTGAAGAAAATGAGTTAGTAGATAATGATGATCATGAAATATTAGATTTATATCTAAGAGCATTATTAGCTTTCTATTCTCATAACGGATTAAATATAGAGGAATATAGTATTAATTCTATATTAGATAAATTTCATGGTTGTTATGATAGTGAATTAGAATTTATAGAAGATTATTTAGAAGATTTTGGAATACTAAATCAGTTAGAAAATATATCTATTCCTATACCTCCTTATAAAACTAATTCAGATAAAGTCTATTTAACTATAGATAATTTAGATATTAATTATCTAATGCAGACTTTAACTAACAGTAATTATTTCTTATCAATAATGTTTGAGAAAACTAATACTTTCTATATGGGAGATTATAAATATTATATTTTTAACATGTATAAATAGTAATTTCACACTTATAGCTAAAAGTAAACCTTTGTAAATACTATTCAGGAGGAATTAAGTTAATGGGATGTGATATAGCAATACTTCTCTACTTATATATAAGAAGTTTACTAATAGTAATTACTACTATAGGATTACTAGCTTTCATATGTTATTGGTTAGAAAAGATAATTAAGGATAGATATTAGATGGAGATAAAGGAAAGTAATATTTATTATGTAGTATGGTTATTAGATAATAATAGTCATTATTCAATAAGAGTTTATTACTATGATAGATATGATAAGTATTGTAGATATAAATCTTTATCAGAAGTAAGTTTATTAAAGTATCTAGTTAACTACTATCCTAGATTACCTTTTGGTAGATTTAAAGCTTATACTAGTTATGATTTTTATAAAGTTTATCCTGAATATTTAGTATATAGGATAGGTATTATAAAGGATATACATAATCATATTTATGCTAGATATTTAGCTTACTATCCTTTCTGTAAAGACTTTCTAGCTTCAAAGAAAACTAATTATCACATATAAAGGAGTAAAGCATGACAGCTTCAATTTATACAACTAAGAAGTCTACTGATGAGATAGTTCAAGAATATAATGAATTGTTATTAGATAAAGATGGAAGGATTAAATTACTTCCATTTCACTTTTATTATAATAACTTTAGTAGTTATGATAGAAATCCTGAGAAGTTTAAAGAGTATAGAATATGGTGTAATAAGACTGCTAGATATGGAATACCTACTATTGAATTAATATTAACTTTAAAACATTTAATAGGAACTAGAGAAGCTATTGAGATAGGTTCAGGTAATGGTGATATATATTATCACTTAAATATATTAGGAACTGATTCATTTATTCAAAGTAAGAATCAGTTAGTTAATGATTATTATAAAATAGTAGGTCAACCTATAACTAAACCTAGAGAAGATGTAGAAGAAATAGAAGCTATTAGAGCAGTATTAAAATATAAACCTCAAGTAGTTATAGGAAGTTATATAACTCAGAAAGGTAATAAAGATATACCTGATTCTAATGAGTTTGGAGTTAATGAAGAAAGATTACTAAGATTAGCTGATTATATTATGCTAGGTAATCAGAAAGTTCATGGTAGAAAAATAATTATGAAATATGAACATGAAGTAATTAAATATGACCAATGTGGTGCTTATACTAGAACTCCTTTACCTCACTTAGCTTGTCTTTATATATGGAAAAGACAACATAAAGGTTTTTCTAAATAGTAATTAAGTTAATTAAGTTAATAAATTTAATTACTATCAATTTACTTAGTCACAAGTGTAACATTAGTTTAGGAAAGGTATAGAATCATGATAAAGAGACATCCAGGAATTATGCAGACTATATTTACGAAGCTTGTACTTAAATTTAGATTACATGATATTGATCTAAACAATTTAGATAATAATACTAAAGTTAATAATAATTTATTAACTTTTATAGCTGAATATTTATCAGTAACTACTAGGTTTAAATTAACTGCTACGATTCCTTTCCCTAACTGTAATCTAGGTATAGAAATAAATAAATGTAGTCCAGCATATTATCTCTTATTAGATTTAAGACATTTATTATATGGTTATAGTTTATTACATATTAAAGGTAGATATGATGTAAGACTGACAAGATATATGATTTCTAAAGTATTAGAAATTTATAATGTAATAGATACTTTTGATCAGACTAGATTAAAACAGTATGTAGAAGATAAACTAATGTTTAATACTATGTATACTATATCTTCTATATCTCCATTATCAACTAAAGTTAATGAAGATAAACCTATTAAATCTAAATCGATATTAGAGGAAATAATAATAGATGAACTAGAACAACCAGAGTTAGAAAATTACGTAGATAGATATAACTTACATAATAATAATTTAATAAAGTTAATTTATTATGTAACTAGTAATAATTTAAAGATAGGATTTAAACGTAAACAACATGTAGGTATTACATTCATTATTTATAATAATGTTAGTAATGGAACTAATAGTGTTAATATTCCTTTCTTACAGAAAGATGTAGAAGTTTACTTATTTGATAATGAAACAGTAGTAGATTATAACGATAATAAACTAACTGAAGTAATCAAGGAGATTGACTTATATCTAAGTATAATGAAGAGTAAACAAGCAGTAGTAGATAAAGCTGTAGAAGCTGCAAAGAAACTAACTCAAGAAGAATACCAAGCTATTATTGAGTTAGAAAACTTTAGAAAAGTAGATGATGCTTATCCAGTTAGTATAAATTTAGAATTTAAAGGAGGTTAAACTATGAAAACTTAGATAATACATAATCTATAATCTAGTTAAATAGTTTAGTGTAAACACTTTGAATCTAGTAAATCTAAAGGTAAAAATCATGTCTAATAAAGGTCAATCTAAGGCTAAATTCAAGATATTAGTGAATAAACATTCTAATATTTTAGAAGCTGCTGAAGTAAGTACAGAAGAAAGATTTAATGAAGATAATGAACATTTCTTAAAGTTTGTAAAAGCTTATCTAGAGATAATTAAAAGTACCATAACAGTTAATTTTCCTTTAAAAGAAACTGTTGTATATGGTACAGATAGTTTTGATAATTTACTCTTAGATGAACTAAGAACTACTTTATATTCCTATCAAGTGTACTGTGAAGCTAATCAAGCTCATGTAGATGCTTTAAGAGCAGTAGCTAATGAGGTAAAGAGAGTACATGAGATATTGTTTACTAATACTAGAGAGCTAGTAAATAATGTAAAAGGAATATTAGTTAATAAAATTAATGCTTTATTACCTAAGAAAGAGGAATTACCTTCTGTACCTGAAACTTATAATGCAGATATTATATCTGCTTATAGTAATGTAGATTATTTACACTCTATAGTTCTAGATTGTATTGAGAAAGGACTTACATTTTATTTAGTACCTATTTCACCTAATAAATCTAGAATAAATATTACTTATGAAGATGAAGAAGTAGTTAATTCAGATGTAGATGTAGTTAGATTTGATGGAGTATTAGTATCAGATTTCGATGATTTTACACATGAGTTTTTCTATACTAGGATAGACAATCATCTATCTGAGATTAAGAAGAAAAAGGAATTAGAAGCTACTCTAGATTTAGCTAGAAAAGCAATAGCTAAATTAACTGAACAAGAATATCAAGCTATACTTACTATGCTTGAATTAAATAAATTAGAGTCTGTAAAATTAGAAACTGAATCACTAGAAGGAGTAGAAAATGTATAAATTAACTAATAGCTTCAATTTAGAAGAATTAGCTTACTTAGCACTTCCATTGAATTTAATAGTCAAGTTAAACTTACCGATGGAGAAAGAAGAATTAGGTAAGTTATTTCTAATTAATGAGACAGATCCAACTGATTTCTTTTGCACACAAGTATACTTTTATTTTGTAGCTACTAAGAAAGTAGTAATCTGGTTAAAAGAAGATAAGCACTTAGATAACTTAAATTCTTTCTTAAGTAGAAAGTATGAAGACTATGAAGAAACTAAAAGTTTAAATACATATAAACGATTAGCATCTTCATTAACTAAGGAAGAATTAGATGCGATAGTAAAACATCATAAACAATTATATACTCGCAACTAATATAAACTAGTGCTATACTAGAAATTAGTTAATCTCCTATCGTATAAGTGGTAATACAACTGACTTTGAATCAGTAAAACGTAGTTCGAGTCTATGTAGGAGAGCTTAAACATACTGTAATTTACTTTAATCCGCTTAAAAAGGTATAATATGGAAGATTTAGTAGTAGTATGTAATGAGTTAAATTTATTAGTTACGAGTTTACCTTATGCTAGTGATTTAACTAAATTAAGAGTAGTAATAGGTAAACCTATAAATGATAAAGTAGTAACGATAGGTGAAATAGAGGGTAGTATAGTAGATAATAAGCTAGTGTTAGATAGAGTAATACATTCAAGTGATAAGAAATACTTTGAGTATTTAACAGAGATTATTATTAAGTTAGAGAATATAGAAGTAATTGAAAATATAGAAGTAATTAAGGAGGAAGTGTAATGGAAGTAAGTGAATTTACAAAGGATTTAGTAGTATCAGAGTTAGCTAATTATGAAGCTATTAACGAGTTACATTCTGATTTAGATGAATTAGATAAGATATTAGATGAGACTAATAAGCAGTTAAATCAAGTAAGTGTATATAAGTTAGAAAAGATTGAATTAACTGATACATATTTTCTAACTAGAATAGTAGTTTCTGTCTTAGCTTTAAATGGTTCTATATTACCAAGTAAGTTATATTCTAGTAATTTATCAGTTAACGATGAATATGGTGAATATGAAACTAAATTTTATGGAGATATATATATTTGTATAGGTAAGGATGATATAGATAAGTTTGTAAAAGCTGTAGAACAAGGTTATCAAATATTAGATTATTCTGATGTAACTAATAGTTATGATGAATTAGAAATAGTTGAACATAATAAGATATATATTAAATAGTAAGTAACTATAAATTATATTGAATTTAAACTAAATATATATTAGAATATTAGATAGTAAACTCATTATTTAGTGTATGTTTAGTTTAATAGCATTTAGTGGTCATCAAGGTTCAGGTAAAGATTATTCTGCTGATTATTTAGTAGAGAAACATGGTTATATAAAAGTAAAATTTGCTGCGTTTATACAAGATATTGTAGCTGTTCTAGGTGATGAATATAATACTGATTTATCACATAGAAAGTTATTTGAAGATAGAAGATGGAAGGAAGAAACTCCTTATTTTAATAAGGATCTAAATATAGATTCTAAGTTATTTAAAGCTACTCCTAGACAATTAATGCAGGATATAGGTGAAGGTCTAAGAACTAATATAGATTCTTTTATATGGTGTGCTTTAACTTATAGAACTATATCTAAATTAGTATTAGCTGGTAATAATAAGATAGTTATATCTGATTTAAGATATCCTAATGAAGTTAGTTTAGTTAAGGATGTATTTAAAGGTAAAGTTGTAATGTTATCTACATCTTCATCTGAAGTATTTTTTAGTAAAGTTAAGAAAGATAATAAAGGTAATATTCATAGTAGTGAATCTCATTATGCTGAGATAGCTAGTAAAGCTGATTATTATCTATATAATAGTTATAAAGATACTTTTCATGATACTAAGGAATATTTAGCGCAATTAGATAAGATAGTTAGAGAAACATTAGAAGGTAAAACTAAGGATGAAGTAATAGATGTACTTAGTAAAGATTTTAACTTATTAATTAAGAATAGTAAATTAATTAATTCAACTAGTAAAACTAAAATTAGTTAGAAAACTAGTTGACAACTTAGAAAGTTAAGCATAAGATAGAGAAAGAGAAGTACAGCAATCTAAATAAACAGTTTCCCAAAAAAATAGTTTAATAAAAAACTTCTCTGTAAAATATATTTTATTATAATCTTATGTTTTACTATTAATAGTAATAATAGATAAGAGGTATTCAGCAATTTATAAAGAACTAATAGGAAATCGTTCTGATTAAAATACCTCTGTAATTAATTACTAAATTAGATAAATTTAGGGATATGCAGCAACTAGATTTTACATTCTATTTTCAGTGGAAGCAAGTAAACAACAATATCCCTGTAAAACACTAATTAAATACTGATTAAAGTTCATTAAGTACAATCTAAATTAAGGAGTAGAACATGAGTAATAATGCTTTATTTAATGCTATTGATGAGTTACAAGCTTATAGAGATAGATATACTACTACAGAGAATGGTGCATTAACACTAACTAGCACAGGTAGCAAAGTATTAGATTTCTTTTCTAGAGCAGGTTCAATGAGGAAAGAGGTATTAGAATCTATTGAAGCTAGTAAAGGTAGAAAAGCTAAGAGAAAGATATCTAATATAAGTTTTGAATCTCAGTTAATTAATACTGAACTATATAAGTTATTTAATAATGCTTATTTAGAAGATGCTAAGTTAACTTTATTAGTTTTATTTAATCTTAGAGATGTAAGAGGAGGTAAAGGTGAAAGAAGTTTATTTAGAATACTTTTTAAAGAATTAATTAATAAAGATGCTAGGTTAGCTAGAAAAGTAGTAAATTATATACCATTCTATGGTAGATGGGATGATTTAGTATATATTACAAAAGGTACAGAATTATATCCTGAAGTGCTTAGGTTAATTAAAGAGCAATTAGAATTAGATTTAGAGTTAATTGCAACTAGTGATAAAGCATCAATTAGTTTACTAGGTAAATGGTTGCCTAGTGAAACTAGTGGTAAAGCAGCAAAAATTTTAGCGATAGATATAAGGAATTATTTAGGATTTACATCTAAGCAATATAGGCAGATGTTAAGTGCTTTAAGAAAGCATATAGATATTATTGAGAGATATATGTCTAGTAATCAATGGGAATTGATAGATTATTCTCATGTTCCATCTAGAGCAGCATTTATGTATAGAAATGTCTTCTTAGAGAAAGATAAGACTAGATATGAACAGTTTCTAACTGCTGTAGAGAAAGGTGAAAGTAGCATTAAGGCTACTACTTTATATCCATATGAGATAGTAAGTCAAATATTAAGGAAAGCTGGAACTGTTTATACTAGATATACAAATACTTCTAGAGATAGAACATTAGAACAGTTGTGGGAAGCTTTACCTGATTATATTGGTGAGCATTGTAATAATGCTATAGCAGTAGTAGATACTAGTTCATCAATGTATTCTGGTTATCATATGAATGGAAAGAATGAAATAGTACCTATTCATGTTTCA
>Ga0116226_10003345_pt1 | contig 14163 bp, 14 predicted proteins | sample S1TSphfallax_FD_89692 | JGI IMG/M metagenome (GOLD analysis project Ga0116226, IMG submission 89692) | Host-associated microbial communities from peat moss isolated from Minnesota, USA - S1T2_Fa - Sphagnum fallax MG | ecosystem: Host-associated > Plants > Peat moss > Unclassified | place: USA...
AACACGCTGGCCACCCTCTGCGGCAGATCAACCATCTTGCCGCTGCTGATTTGCACGGTGATCGTTTCGTAACGGGCTGGCCCCTTGGCGACCACTGGGTCGGTGTCCACAGGCGCTGCTTGTGGCGCTGGCGGCGCGGAAGGTGCCGTCTGTGCGAAGGCAGGCAGGGCCAGCAGCGCCAAGACACCGGCCAGACCAACTGAAGATAAGAAACGATACGACATCTTCGGACCCATCAAAAATTAAAGGAGGTGCCGGGACCGCCGCCGGTGATCACATTCACCTGCGAGATCGGCGGCGCGGTCTGGGTTGGTACCCGTTTCAGGGCTGGGTTTGCATCTTCGGCATATTCCGGCGCCAACGGCCCCGAATATTGCGGATCAGAATCCTTCGGCGAGGCCGAATGCACCGCCATGGTGAACGAGCCGCCACCATTTTGGGCCTGCGCCACCGCGACTTTCAGGGCATCCTGCGGTGTCACTTCAAATGTCATGGTGTTGGAATCCGGCGTCACGATTGAGCCATTGCCCGAGCCGCCCTGCAATTGCTTGCCAGTGGCGATGATGCGGACATTGGAGAGCAGCACTTCAGACACCACGGCACGGCCGGCATCGTCACTGGTGCCGGTGAACTCGGTGAGGATGATATCCACGCGGTCGCCTGGCCACACCAGGCCATTGGCATTCATGGTATTGGAGACATTGATGGTGATCGCCCTCATGCCAGGATGCAGCACCGCCGCCAGGAACCCGTGATCACCGGGATGCAGCATGTGGCTATCCAAAATCGGCACGCCCGGCATGGTGGTCACCAGGTTCATCGAGCCGATCAACTGCGCGCGGTGATCGGGCGAATCGGTGATCGCGCCCTGCGGCACCGCGTTGACCAGCACGGTTGAGGTCGCGATATCGGTCGGCTGCACGAGCGAGCCGGCATTCATCTGGTCGGCCGCCGTAAGGATCTGCTCGGTGGGCGGTGGCGGCGGCACGTAGGCCTGATGCGTCTGGTTCATGATCGAATAGCCGAAAATCGCCAGCCCGATCAGCGCCACCACGAGGAAGATGAAAATGCCTAAGCGTACGGCCATGACCTACCCAACGTTACAAGGAAAGAGGTAAAAGAGTGGCAAACGCCCCGAAGGCGATTGCACATGCGTAAGGCAGCGGCCCGCGATTGCTGATCCGCCAGGCTTCAACCCGCAAGGCCCGCCGCCACAGACCGCCATGCCGGGAGGCCAGCGGCCGCCGGATCAGCCGGCCCAGCCCCAAATAGATTAAGGCCAGGACGCCGCCGAAGGTTGTGATATAGAGGAAGAAATTGATTTCCGGCTGGATAATGGGCGGCACGATCAGTACCGTCGCGGTCCATAGCTTGACATCACCGCCGCCCATGAAGCCGAGCAGCCATAACATGAACAGCACGGCGAAAGTGATGCCGGCGATGATCACCGCCTCCAGCAGGCCATGGTCAAGCAGGCGCAGCCCCAAGCCCAGAACCAGCATCGCCACCGACAGCCAATCCGGCACGGTGCGCACGGCGACATCGTGCAAGGCGGCATAGAGGAGCAAAACTCCCGCCACCAGCAACAGACACAACGCCACCAAATTTTGGCCCGCAGACCCAAACTCCGCCAAATCTTTTATCCCTGTCATGACGAAACCGCCACAATAACTGGTTTTTACAACCTAAACATTAACAGGCTCATGTAAACACAAGTAGTTACACGACGAACTTCAACTAATGGCATCTCTACATTATAAACGGCGCCGCGCAACGAGAAAAATGCTGCTGCGCCACACAATTTTGCGTGTGAATGATGAACATGCAAAGAAAAACGGCCGGCGGGATGCCCGCCGGCCGTTTTTTCCGCCCGCCCGAAGGCGTAACGGAGAGATCTTAGAGTTCGCTGGCGACCGTGTTGAAGGTGGACGACACGTTCTTGCCGAGGCTGGTGACGGCGCCGATGATGACGACGGCGATCAGAGCGGCGATCAGCGCGTATTCGATGGCGGTCACGGCGCGGCGGTCAACCTTCAGTTCGTTCAGTTTCATAGCCAGGGCGGTGCGGATGTAGTTCACGAGCATATTAGAAATCCTTTTCTTAGGGTCGTTGGAGGGGGTAGCCTATACAGATAAAAAAGCCGACATAAAACGGATTACCGGGCGTTAACCTTTCTTCCATTTCATTAACCCCTTTCCAGGGCTAGAACATAATAGACGGAAAACCGGGCCGCTTGTCAAACAATGATTAACGCCAGCGGCAGCGCTGTAGACGGTTTATATTTTGATAATTAATATTTTTTATTATATATTTGTTCGGCAAATAATAAATTTACACATAAATCAGTGTCTCAAGCCAGCGAGGCACCTCGGGATTTAGTCAAAAAATCATGGAATGCGAAAAAAAATCTAAAAATTTGACGGCTATTAGGAAAAATATTAAATTGGCCACGCTATAAAAAATTCGTGATAAATGAATGAGCTAACGCCCTTCCCTCGCGCAAAAACCCGAAATAGTTAAATTTGCAGTCAGATAGTTAATTAACTTTATGCAATCCTAAGGCAATCTTTTGACGAATCTGGATGTCGTAAATGTTACAGGCAATTTATATTGATTAAGGTGCTTAAACAAGCGTACCAAGCGCGGCGATGGGCAGCCGCGCTTGGTACGCAAGCCTGACCTGCAAATTATTGAGTGTAAATCAGGTTCCCGCGGCCGGCTGATTGCCAGGCCAGCGCGTATAGCCCCAGGCGGGCCGCACCGGCTGCCCGTAACGGGCTTATAGTTCAGATGCGACCATATTGAATGTTGGGGCGAGGTGGAGGCCGCTCGTTCCCATTGTCGCGATGATCACCGCCACCATGCAGCCAGCAATGATGGCATATTCCAGCGCGGTCACGGCGCGGCGGTCTCCCCAGAAGCGGTACCCGGTGGCATAAACCCAGGTGAAGCTGTTTAAGCCAACGTCCAGGTAACGGCGCATGTATCCTTCTTTCGTAAATTTTCTTTACCAACAACGGCGATACACCGCATTAATAATACATTCGCAAAAAAAAACCAACTTGAAAATGGCTTGACGCAAAATTGATACTTGCGGGGACTGTCCGGCCGGCGTTTCGTGCCTCGCCGTCAGACAGCGCGGCTAAGCGTGCGGACATTATCCTCGGCCGTGCGCGGCTTGGGCGTCACGCGCCCTGTCAGCGACGGCCAGACCGCCGCGCCGCCGAGCACGATGCCGCCGGTGACCAGCAGCCCGCTCACCCCGGCGAATGCCGTTACCGAATGGACCGCGATGATCGCGCCCGCGGCCGGCCCCAGGACCGGGCCCAAAAATTGCGCCGCCTGCGTGAGGGCGGCGGAACGGCCGGTGACATCCAGCGCCGCGATGCCGCAATAAAGGCTGGGAATGCCGATATAGATCGACATGATCAAGCCGCAGAGCGAGGCGGTCAGCAGATCGAAATTAAAGCCGCCGAACACCAGAAACAAGCCAAACCCAGCCGTACCGATAATGGCGGCGGAGACCAGTACGGCACCGGGGACCCGGCCTGCGAGCACGATGCCGATGAGCGAGCCCAGCGCGCCGGCTGGTGTGGTGATCGCCAGCATGATGGTGACATGCGCAAAATCTATCCCGGCACGGCCGCCAAGCGCATTCGCATTCGCCACCAGCGCGATGAAACCGCAATACGCCACAGCGACGGAGATGCACCCAAGGATGATGCGGATCGGCGGCGGGGCGGCGGCATCACGGGATTTTTCCAGCACCGCGACCGGCCAGCCTTGGCTGGAAAACATGATCGCCACAAACACCGCCATGCCAACGACCAGAATGCTGTACAGGCCGGCGAGCCCGTAGAGCACGGCCAGGCGGGTCGACAGGGCGAAGATGACCATATTGGTGATGATCTGGCCAAACTGCATGGCGCCGAAGCTGCGCGAGGGTTTCGGCGTGCGGCCGGCCAGCATCGCACCGCTGGCGATACAGATGCCGGCACCCCCGGCATCCACGATCCGCAACAGCACAAAGCCGGTAAAGCTGAGGTTGAGCAAGGCGGTGGCGGCCTCGGCGAGCAGGATGATGATCATCGCGGCCAGCAATGGCTCCCGCAACGGCAATTTTGCCAGCCTTGGTGCGATAAACGTGGCGGAAAGTGCCGCCACCACAAATTGCAGGGATGCCACGATGCCAACCGCCACCGGGCTCACCCCATAATGTATCTGCGCCGCCGGGATCCAGATGGGGGCAGATTCAAGGGGCAGGAACCCGACCAGCCAGGCGGCCAGAATCGCCGGCGAAAAATTCCACGACGGCACATATGGTGACGAATAGGGGATGGCCGACACGGAGTTTCCTCTCATTTTTACCGGTCCAGACGCCGTCAGGCCGGTAGTCTCTTGGACTTTTCTATTTTGACCTGCAATCCAGGCGGCGGGGTAGGCCACGATATGAAAGTGACGTCATAATAATTAGCTGCGTCTTGCTGCGGGAGTCAAGACGATTGACCTCCAGGTGTACCGCAGGCAAGGCAGCAAAAGCTCCTTGTGACCCGCAAAGCCGCAACGCCCCCATTTACAAAAATTTTTGGTGCTTTTTTCAAAAAGAACCATTTGCTTGCCTACTAAGGCGCCGGCATAACGCGGATCATTGGCGTGATGCTGGCATCAGCGATCCGCGGCGATATATATCGATGGCTGTATGAGTCTCAGGCGGCATCGTCCATCCTGCCCGTCGCATCAAACCCCGCCAGCAGGCATTCGCATTCATCCGGCCGGCTGGCCGTACCGTATATGTAACGGTCGGGCCGGATCAGCACGGCTTGCGCGCCGAGGCGGCGCAGATAGTTTTGGCTGGACTCCGAATCCGCCACCACGACCTGCATGTTTCCAGCCCGGTTGCGTGATAAACCGGCAAAACGTGGTGAGACCAGCAAGACCGCGCGGTAGCCAACAATGTCATCAAGACGCCTGCCATCGGCCAGACGAGGCTGCGCCGCGGCCCGGCCCGCATGGGGCGAGCCATCATGGATACCGGGGCCCAGACTGGGCTCAGGTGTGACGAATGTTTCTCCGGCCCGCTTGCCCTGCCCTGCCGCCACCGCCCGCTCCGTATCGCGAATGATATGGCCGAGGCGCACGGCTTCCTCGATGAAAATCCGCACATGCGGCGAACGTTCCGACTCATAGCTGTCCAGCAATTTTTGGCTGGCCGCGCCGGTGACGACATCCGCCAGCTTCCAGGCGAGATTGGCGGCATCGCGAATGCCGGCGCACATGCCCTGCCCCATGAAAGGCGGCGTCTGATGCGCGGCATCGCCCGCGATCAGCAGCCGGCCGGCGCGCCAGCCGGCTGCCAGCACGGAATGAAATGTATAGACCGCCGAGCGCTCGAGGCGCGCCTCGGCAGGCGTGATCCATTTTTCCAGCAGCGCCCAGATGTTTTCCGGCGCGCTCAGGACCGAGATATCGAATGTTTCGGGCAGCATGAGTTCCCAGCGGCGCCGGTTGCCGATCCCGCGTATATAGGTCGCCGGATTGCTGGAATCGCAATATTGGATCGCGTAATCACCCAGCCTCGGCACTTCCTTGGTCAAGAGCAGATCAAGCACCAGCCAGCGGTCATGTGATTTGAGATCTTCCAGTCCGGTGCCCATGCAACGCCGGACGGTTGAGCGCGCGCCATCGCAGCCGACAACATATTTGGCCCTGGTTGTGAGATTTTTTCCCGTACTTACATCTTCGAGCCGCAACAGCACGTGATCAGGCTGCGGTTCAACCGAAGAAACTTCGTGCCGCAGCCTCACATCAACGCGCTCATAATGGCCAAGGCGGCGGCGCAAAGCGGCTTCCAGATTGGGCTGGTGAAAGCGATAGCTGGCCGGCCAATCATGCGGCCCCGGGCCGGCGGGGCGCGTCCAGTCGACGATGATGTTGCCGTTGGAATCGACAAAGCGCATACCCGGAACGGTCATCAGATCCGGCAGCATCGCATCGGCGATGCCGATGGTTTGAAACACCCTCATGCACTCGCCATCGAATTGCACCGCGCGCGGCAAGGCATAGATATCGGGCTCGCGATCAACAATCAAAACATGCAGATCGCGTAAGCCCAGCAAGTTCGCGAGCGTGGCGCCGACCGGCCCCATGCCGATAATCGCGACATCATAATCCTGGCGCAACGTTTTAACATCCATGCCGGTGGTCATTAAAAAATCACTGTAAATCGCAGCATATTGGCCTGACATTCAGCAGAGCCGTGCCAGCTGTTCCGCGTGACCCTTTGTATCATATCTCCATCCCGCAACCTTTTTTTATTTATCTGGCGCGGCGCCCAAGCATGGTTCACCGGCCAAAACCCCTTGCCTCTTGACTTAAAATAAAACTAAATCCATATTCATGTCAAGCTGTTTCCGGTCCGCCGCAATGCGGCTAACGGCAAGAGCAAAAAAACATTGTGAGGAACGGCGCCATGCCAACCACGGTTAGTGCCAGGGTCTACATCTTTGTGCAGCCCTGAGCCGGATTGAACGGGAGACAAAATTTATGAAACTGGCGATGTTTGAAACCGCCGGCACGGCGCATATCGGTGTTGTAGAGGGTGAACATGTCACACCGCTATCGGCGCTGCTGCCCAACGCGCCGGCCGATATGATCACGCTGATTCGGGACTGGGACAGTCTGCGGCGCGAGATTGATTTATCGAAGACAGCAACGAGCTTTCCGTTAGCAGAGATCACCCTGCTCGCCCCGGTGCCGCGCCCCGGCAAGGTGCTGGCCATTGGGCTGAATTATGCCGACCATATTGCGGAAACCGGCAATAAACCGCCGGAACACCAGCTCTGGTTCTCCAAAGCCTCGACGTCCATCCACCCGCCCTACGCGCCCATTGAGGTGCCAAAAGTCTCCACGCAGGTGGACTATGAAGCCGAGCTGGTCGCGGTGATCGGCAAGGCTGGCCGGCATATTTCAGCTGAGGATGCCCCGAAACATGTTTTTGGCTATTGCGTCGGCAATGATGTCAGCGTGCGCGACTGGCAGCGCCAGACGCCGCAATGGATGCTTGGCAAATCATTCGACACGCATGGTCCGATCGGCCCCTGGATCACCACCGCTGACGAACTGGGCGAGCCGCACCGGCTGGATATCACCTGCACGGTGAATGGCGAGGTGCGGCAGAGTTCCAATACCAAGCAGCTAGTGTTCAGCGTCTGGGCGCAGATCGCGCATCTCTCACAGGTCATGACCTTGGAGCCTGGCGATATTATTTTTACCGGCACGCCGGGCGGGGTTGGGCTGGCACGCAAGCCGCCGGTGTTTCTGGCCGCCGGGGACCGGGTGGTCTGCGAGATCGCCGAGCTTGGCCGGCTCGATGCCGTCATGATCCAGGAAGAATAAGGCAATGGCGCCGCCGCCGTGAAGCCGCGGATTGGTGCGGGCGGTCGGAATCGAACCGACACTCTGTCACCAGAACCGGATTTTGAGTCCGGCGCGTCTACCAGTTCCACCACGCCCGCTTGCGCGCCACCCTATAACGGAGCCGCGGCGCGGAATCAAATAGGCTGGCTTGCACCCGCCCTTAGGTTTGGCTATAGCGCCCGGACTGATCCCGAATAGCTCAGCTGGTAGAGCAAGCGACTGTTAATCGCTCGGTCGTAGGTTCGAGTCCTACTTCGGGAGCCATAGCCCCCTAAAATTTGCCGAGTCTGCACTAAATTTCACGGCTTTCAGGCCTGCGACATCAGTAAACCCTTTCCTATCGGACCACGCTCAGTTAGGTTCCGCGCAGAAATGTCGCAATCCTATTCACTGCTCCGCAAGCTTCCTGGTGCCGCCCGCATGGACCGCATGACAGAAGGCGCTGGCACGTCCGCCGCCGCGGCGGCGGATCGTGCCTGCCGGCTGCTATTGGCCACCCGCTACGGGCATCTCGGCGCCAGCAGCCGGCTGCGCCTGGCGCAATACCGGCCATTTCTCGAACAGGCCGGCATTGCCACCACCTGGCGGGCGTTTCTCTCCGATGACTATGTCAGGGCCCTGTATGGCAAAACCTCGAGGGCCGGCGCGATCCTCCTGGCCTATTTTAACGCCTTGGGGGCCGGATTCGCGGCCCGCCAGCATGATCTGCTGTGGATCGAGAAAGAATATCTGCCCTGGCTGCCTTATTGGCTGGAACGCCGCGCCATCGGCGCCACACCTTATATACTGGATTTCGACGATGCCTGGTCGCTGCGCTATGAGCAGTCCGGCTCGCGGCTGATCCGTTTTCTGTTCTCCCAAAAATTTCCGTCTTTGGTCCGCCACGCCGCGCTGACCATTACCGCCAATGAAACGCTCTATGAGTGGGCCACGAAGGCTGGCGCCAAAAATATTCTGCACCTCCCGACGGTGGTGGATCTGAACCACTACCATCCGGTGCCGGAGCCAGCCCAAAAATTCACCATTGGCTGGATTGGTACGCCGCTCACCGCCACCTATCTCGATACCATTGCCGGTGAATTGCGGCAGCTGGCAGCGGAAGCGCCGCTGCAATTGCTGATCATCGGGGCGCCAGATAAGCGGATCGAGGGGGTCGAGTGTATCCATGAGGCCTGGAGCGAGGCCGCTGAGGCAAGGCTGATCGGGCAGTGCCATGCGGGTATCATGCCGCTGCCCGATGATGACTGGGCGCGCGGTAAATCCGGCTATAAGTTGATCCAGTATATGGCGATGGGCCGCCCGGCGGTGGCCAGCGCGATCGGCGCCAACCGGCAGATCATCCTACAGGGCGAAACCGGCTTTCTGGCCGAGACCAAGGAAGATTGGCTGAACGCGCTCCGCCGTCTGCGCGATGATGCGGGGTTGCGGGCGCAGATGGGGGCGGCGGCACGGCAGCGTGTGGAGCAGAAATTTTGTCTGCAGGTCACGGCACCGGTGCTGATCGAGGCGATTCGTACCATTTTGTAAAAGTAAGGCGGCTTCGACGGGGTTTTACTGGCAATATTCCCGCACATAGGGCGCGAACGCCGCGGTCAGGCGTTCGGGGCTCACGCCAAAATCTTGCACCGGGTAGGGGGCGTGGCGGGTGTAACCGCCATGGGCCTGGGCTTGCAGTTTTGCGGTGACGGCGCTCATCACTTTGGCGGAGAACGCCATGCCGAACTGGGCGTAGATGGCTGCCATGACCGTCAGCGGGTCGGCAATCAGCGCCTCGTGTTGAACATGGAATTTGCGGTCCGGGGCGATGTCCGTACGCGCATCGAAATCACGGAGTAAATTCGCCCCCTGAATCCAGCGGGCACTCACCTGCGCGCCAATTTCAACCGGATCTACATTCTGCAAAAATGGTTTGCGCAGCACTTCGGTAAGCCGCGCCACGGAGGCAAACACCGCCAGCGGATCGCGGTGCACGATGACGAAGCGGGCATCCGGGTAGGTGGCCAGTATCGCATCGAGGGAAAAGGTGTGGTCTGGGCATTTTAGCACCCAGCGCGAGGGCGTGCCGTTCTGCAAAAATTGCAGGAAGCGTTTATGGAAGGCAAAAGCCGCCTCATGCCCATGCGCCTCCAGCCAAGCGAGGTAGCCCGGCACCCTAAAGGTTGTGTCAAAACGCAGGCTCTGGAAGACATGGGCGGTGATTTCAGAACATTCCTGCGGGCTGTCGGCGGTGATCGGGTGCAGGTCTGCAAAGCCAGGCGCCATGCGCGCGAAAAACGCCAATTGGCGGTCTACGGCAACCGCCCGCTTATCATGGCCTGGATCGAAATTCTTTGGGCGGGGGGCGGGGTAGATGGTCTGCCAGTTGCGGGGGACCAGGGAGTTCACGTCCTCGGCCATCAAGCTGTGCAGAAAGGTGGTGCCGCTACGGGGTAGGCCCAGGATGAACACCGGCGCGGTAATCGGCGCGGCTGCCAGCGCAGAATCACGCTGATGCGCGGCATCGACCATGGCGGCGTTGCGCAGCAGGCGCTTCATGTCCCAATGGGTCGAGAGACGCCCAAACAAGCTCAGCCGGGACTCTGCCGCAATTGCCGCCAGCAATGTTTCTAGCCCCAGCCGCGCCTCTGCCGAAGCCCCTACCCCGGCCGACGCCAGCACAGAGTCCGGCGTCAGCTTCGGCAACAGCGCCTCCGGCACGAAACGGTCAGCCAGGGCAAAACCGCGGCGCAGCGTGTCCGGAGCAAAAATCAATGCTTGCGCTCGATCAGTTCGATTTTATAGCCGTTCGGGTCTTCCACGAAGGCGATTACCGTGGTGCCGAATTTGACCGGACCCGGCTCCCGGGAAATTTTGGCACCCGCCTGGCGCAGGCGCTCAACGGTGCCGTAAATATCCGGCACGCCCACCGCCAGATGCCCAAAGGCCGTGCCAAGCTCGTACTCGTCCACCCCGTAATTATAGGTCAGTTCCAGCACGGTATGGTCCTTCTCACCGCCATACCCCACAAAGACCAAGGTGTATTTGCCGTCCGGCACATCATTCCGCCGCAACTCCCGCATCCCGAGCAGAGATGTGTAGAAATTAACACTCTCTTCTAGGTTTTTGACACGTAACATCGTGTGAAGATAGGTAAAATTTTGGTCCATCGCACAGCCTCCCTGGGGTTTACGGCTGCACACCAAGCAAAAACATGTTTGCGCCGTCCGCAGCCTCGATCATCGCTGATCTGTTCGCCAAGATAGTGCCGCCAGCCTCGAATGCCACACCGCGCAGCCCTGCTGCACGCGCATTGGTGATGGTCTGCACCCCCATCGCCGGCATGTCGGCCCGCAACTCCTGCCCGGGCTTGGCGAGTTTCACCAGCACCCCGGCCGGACCGGGCCGGAGCAGCGGGGCGATGCGCGACAGCATCGCATCAGTGCCCTCCACCGCCTCCACCGCCAGCACAATGCCCTGCTGCACCACACAAGCCTGGCCAATATCGGCCGCGCCAATCGTCTTCAACACCGCAATGCCACGCTGCACATCCGCCATCGCCGCCGCATCAGGTGCTGTGCGCGTCAGCAACCCCTCAGGCCCCAACACATCAGCCAAAATCTCATGCGCGCCCAAAACCTTGAAACCCTCTTCCGTCAGCACCCGCACCACCGCCGCCAGCAACCCATCATCCCCCGAAAACGCCGCCCGGCCAATCCGCGCCAGTAACCGCGCCCCCTCCGCATCCGGCCGCAGCGACAGCAAAGACGGACGCTTCACCGGCCCAATCATCACAATCTCAGCGCACCCCCGCTCCCGCAACGCCCGCAGCACCGAGCCCACAGCCCCCAGCCGGAAAAACCCATGCGCAAACGGCGCCACCACCGCCGGCTCGGCAAACCCCTCCAACGCGACAACATACACACCGCGGCCCGCCGCCACCGCCGCCGCCGCGACCTGGCCTGGGAGCGGGCCACCACCTGCGATGATTCCGAGGGTCATGGGAAGCAAGGCGGGGGGGCTCCGCCCCCCTCGACCCCCCGCTGGGGCCTGAGGCCCCAGACCCCCATCAGTAAGAAGAATAAGGGTAGGATCGGGGGCAGCCCAGCAACTGAAACACAATCGGAGGCTGCCCCCGATCCTACCCTTCTCTTACTAATGGGGGTCCAGGGCACCTTGCCCTGGCGGGGTCCAGGGGCAGAGCCCCTGGCCTTACTTCCTATCACTCGGCATCACCCGCCAGGTTGGTGAGTATCCCGTGCCGGCTCGGGGTGGCGATGAAGGCGAGGATTTCGGCGATGTAGGGGTCGGTGCCGTAGGTGGCGCGGGTTTGGCTGACGCGGTCGGCGAAGACGCCGCCGCCGTGGAAGAGCAGTTTATGAGCGGCTTGGATGGTTTGCAGTTGCGCGCGCTCCACGCCGCGGCGGCGCAGGCCGATAAGGTTGAGGCCTTGCAGTTCGGCGCGGGTGCCGAAGACGCGGCTGTACGGGGCGACGTCGCGGGTCACACCGGTGAGGCCGCCGATGAAGGCGCCGGTGCCGATGCGGGTGAATTGCAAGGCGGCGGCACCGCCGCCGATGATGGCGCGGTCGCCGATTTCCACGTGGCCGCCGAGGGCGACGTTATTGGCGATGACGACGCCGTCGCCGATTACGCAATCATGCGCGACGTGGACGACGGCCATCAGCAGGCAATCGGCGCCGATGCGGGTGATGCCGGCGCCGGTGATGGTGCCGCGATGGATGGAGGCGTGCTCGCGGATGATTGTGCGCGGGCCGATGGTGGTTTCGGTGGGCTCGCCCTGGTATTTGAGGTCCTGCGGGGCCAAACCGACAGTGGCGAAGGGGAAGATTTTGGCGCCCTGCCCTATCCGGGTGCGGCCATCGATGACGGCGTGGCTGACCAGTTCGACGCCGTCTTCCAGCACCACTTGCGGCCCGATGGTGCAGAACGGGCCGATTTTGACGCCTGTCCCGATTTGCGCACCGGGTTCGATGATCGCCGAAGGGTGAATCAAGCCACCCACCGAATCCAACATGTTTTACATCCGTTTTTGGTTCTGCCAGAGCCCTTAATCGCCCTGGCGCGGTGCTGCGAGTCAATCATTGTTTCTGAATATGACGTTAAGAGCTTCGGCTCAGTTATCGAGGATCATGGCGGTGATGACGGCTTCCGCCACCACGGCGCCATCGACGCGCGCGGTGCCTGCGAATTTCCACACATTGCCGCGCCGCCGGTCTTTTAGCACCTCGATGCGCAACTGATCACCTGGCGTGACGGGCTTGCGGAATTTGGCACTCTCGACAGACATGAAATAGACCAGGGGGATGGTCTCGCGGGGGCCGAGGGTGGAAATCACCAGCCCGGCGGCGGTTTGGGCCATGCTCTCTATGATGAGGACGCCGGGCATGACGGGATGGCCGGGGAAATGGCCGGCGAAGAAGGGTTCGTTGACAGAGACGTTTTTGATGCCCGTGGCAGAATGGTCGTGGCGCACATCCACCAGCCGGTCGATCAACAGGAACGGGTAGCGATGCGGGATCATGGTCAGCAACTGTTTGATGTCGATCAGCGCAACATCGACCGGCGGCAGTGCTGGCGTGGTGGTCTCTGTCATTCGTCCTTGCCCGGGGGTTGTTGTTTCGGTGAACGCCCGGATTGCGCCAGTTTGCGCAGGGTGACAACCTCCCTGAAAAAACTTTTTTGGTCCTGGGCAGGGGAGCCGATGACGGATTGGCCGGGGGGGACGTCCTGCATCACACCGGCTTGCGCGCCGATGCGCGCACCGTCGCCGATGGTGAGGTGGCCGGTCAGGCCGGCTTGGGCGGCCACCATGACCTGGGCGCCGATGCTGGTTGAGCCTGAGATGCCGGCCTGCGCGATGATGACGCTGTGATGGCCGATGCTGACATTATGGCCGAGCTGGACGAGGTTATCGACCCGTACTTCCGCGCCGATGACGGTATCCTGTGCCGAGCCACGGTCGATGCAGACATTGGCGCCGATTTCGGCGCCGTCCTTGATCAGCACACGGCCGAGCTGGGGCACGGGGGTAAAACCGGCTTTGGTGATGGCGAAGCCGAAGCCGTCCTGGCCGATTCTGGCGCCGGGAAAAATGGTGACGCGGTCGCCTAAGATGGCGTGCGAGAGCGTGACATGCGGATGAATCCGGCATTTTTGGCCAATCACGACGCCATCGCCGATGACGGCTAGCGGGCCAATCATGGTATTGGCGCCAATTTCCACCCGCGCGCCGATCACCGCGCCCGCGCCGATTTCCACGCCTTCGGCCAGAATGGCGGTGGGGTCGATGATGGCGCTGGGGTGGATGCCGGGTTTGGGCGGCGCGGGCGGGAAGAACAGGGCGAGCACTTTGGCCCAGCCGACATAAGGCTCCGGGGTCACCAAAGCGAGCGCGGTTTTGGGCACGCGGGCGGCGAAATCAGGGTGGACGATGACGGCGCCGGCATTTGTGGTGTCCAGGAAGGCGGCGTAGCGGCGGTTATCTAAAAAACTTACATCGTCTGGGCCGGCGGTTTGCAGGGGGGCGGCGCCGGAGAATAGCCGGGCCGCATCTAGAACCGTGATGCCGATCAGCGCCGCCAGCCGGCCCGCCTCGTGCGGGCCGGTGCGGGCAAAAAAGCGCGGATCACCGGGCTTGGCGATATCCGTCATCTGTCACGGGCCGGTTATTGGCCATCCTGTGCCGCTTCTTGCCCATCCTGCGGCTGGGTGACGGTCATGCCGGGGGTTACCACGCTGGGCGGCAC
>Ga0116226_10003346_pt1 | contig 14163 bp, 10 predicted proteins | sample S1TSphfallax_FD_89692 | JGI IMG/M metagenome (GOLD analysis project Ga0116226, IMG submission 89692) | Host-associated microbial communities from peat moss isolated from Minnesota, USA - S1T2_Fa - Sphagnum fallax MG | ecosystem: Host-associated > Plants > Peat moss > Unclassified | place: USA...
CGGTTTCGTCGAGAGCGTGACGATGGCCGATGGCCGCGTCTGCGCCGCCGATCTTTATATCGATTGCTCGGGCTTTCGCGGCTTGCTGATCGAGGGTGCGCTCAAGACCGGATACGAGGACTGGACGCATTGGCTGCCGTGCGATCGCGCGCTGGCCGTGCCGTGCGCCCGGAACCCCGATTTCACTCCTTATACGCGCTCGACCGCGCGCACCGCGGGCTGGCAATGGCGCATTCCGCTGCAGCACCGGACCGGCAACGGCTATGTTTATTCGTCAGCGCACATCAGCGACGATGAAGCCGCCGCCACGCTGCTCGCCAATCTCGACGGCAAGGCCTTGGGCGATCCTCGCCCCTTGCGCTTCGTCACCGGGCGGCGCAAGAAGGCGTGGAACAAGAACGTCATTGCCGTCGGCTTATCGAGCGGCTTCATGGAGCCGTTGGAGTCGACCAGCCTGCATCTCATCCAGGCGAATATCTCGAAGATCCTCGCCTTCTTTCCCGACCGCGATTTTGATCCGTTGGTGACCGACGAATTCAACCGTGTGGCCACCAACGAGACCGAGCGCGTGCGCGACTTTCTCATCCTGCATTATCATCTGAATACGCGCGACGAGCCGCTGTGGCGGCACTGCGCGCACATGAGCATCCCCGATACGCTCGAGTTCAAGATTAAACATTTCCGCCGCTATGGCCGCCTGATCGCGAGCGAGATGGATCTGTTCGGTCCGGCATCGTGGACCGCGGTGCACATCGGCCAGTTCAACATCCCGGAGCGAGCCGACCCGTTGATCGATTTTCGTAACGTCAACGGCGCCGAATACCTCGCAAAGTTGCGTGCTGCCCTGCGTGGCGCGGCCGAAACCCTGCCCACGCATCAGGCGTACATCGACCAGAACTGCAAGTCGCTCAGTTGATGACCGCAGCCCACAAACGGACCTCCATTCTCCTGGCATCCCTCTTGAGTTGCGCATCGATGCCGGTCGTGCCGGCCGCCGTGCCCGCAGCGCCTGCCGCAGAAAACGCGCTGCTCGATCCGCTTCGCCCCGCCGGGGTCTGGTCCGAACCGGCGTTCGGCAACGCACCGCTGCCGCCGATGGGTTGGAACAGCTGGAACGCCTTTCATACGGAGATCGACGAGGCCAAGCTTAGAGGTTCGGCACAGGCCCTCATTGCCCACGGACTACGGGACTTGGGCTACCGCTACATCAACATCGACGATGGCTGGTGGCAGAAGCGACGGCAACCGGACGGCCGTATGGTGGTGCGCACCAGCATCTTCCCGAGCGCCAACGGAGCTCACCCCGAGGAAACGAGCTTCCGCCCGCTGATCGATCAATTGCATTCGATGCAATTGAAAGCCGGCATCTACACCGACATCGGCCGCAACGCCTGCTCGCAGGGCTACCCGGAACCGACTTCTCTGCTGCCAACCGGGAGCGTGGCGGAACGGGAGGTCGGCATCTTCGATCACGTCGATGAGGATGTGTCCCTCTACTTCAAAGAGTGGGGATTTGACTATATCAAGGTGGATGGCTGCGGCTTGGACGCGTTCAGCGAGACGAGTCCCGCGGTGAAGAACGGCCAGTTCCGCGCCTTTCCCGTGCTGGTCGCCTCCGACGCCATCAATCTCACCCGCGTCGACGACATCCGCGATCTGTATGGACGCGTCAAAGATGCCTTGAGGCGGGCCAGGCCCGACGGTGATTTCGTCTTCTCGATCTGCAACTGGGGTACCGCCAACGTACGCGCCTGGGGCAGGGACTACGGCAATCTGTGGCGCACCAGTGGTGACATCGATCCGCGGTGGAGCCGGATGCTCTACAACTTCGATTCCGTCGCGACGCGTGAACTGTATTCCGGGCCCGGCCATTGGAATGACCCGGACATGCTCGAAGTCGGCCACGGGGACTTCGATGCGCGGCATCTCACGGCAGCGAAAACGCACTTCGCGCTGTGGGCCATCGAGGATGCGCCGCTACTCATCGGCTACGACATGCGCCGGGCGCCCCAGTCGTTGCTCGACATATGGGGAGCCGCCGAGATCGTGGCGGTCAATCAAGACCCGGCGGGGAACCAGGGTGTGATCGCGTTCAGCAGCGACGACCTCGAGATCATCGTGAAACAACTCGCCAATCGTGATGAGAAAGCCGTCGTCATTTTCAATCGCGGCACCGGGCCTTTGACCGCCACACTGACGGCCTCCCAGTTGAAATTTTCGCCCACCGAGCCCATCCGCGTGCGGGATCTGTGGAGTCGGCGCGACTTGCCGGCTTTCACCCAGGAGAAATCGTTCGCGCTCGCCGCGCGCGAATCGGTCATGTTGCGCGTACGCGGAATTCCCGAACTGCGGGACGGCGTGTATGTGTCGGAAATGCCGGCCCGTATCTATGTTGCGGCAGACGGAATCCGCGCGCTGCAGGCAGACCCGGAGATTCACCGCTCGGTACCGGATACCGGCACACGGGGCAGCGGACCACGTCCGGCCTTGGCCGGATGGGGCGGACCGCGCGCCGACTCGACGCCGTACGACAATGCACTCATCGTCCGCGGGATCGCGTACACCAGCGGCATCGGCGCGCTCGCCAATTCTCGCCTCGAGATCAAGGCGGACGGCGAGTTCAAGCGTTTCTCCGCGCAAGTCGGACTCGATGACAGCAGCCTGGAGCGCTCGACCAAGGTCCGCTTCGAGGTCTATGGCGATGGCCGTTTGTTGTCACAATCGACGGAGCTCGCCTTTGCCGATCCAGCCTATGCATTGACCGCCGACGTGTCGGGCGTCAGGCTCATCGAGCTCATCGCACGCGAAGTGGGGTCAGCACACGCACCGACCGTCGTTACCTGGGGGGCGGCAGCCTTGTCTCGATAACCGACGGCGCAACGGCCTGAGTCGCGGCTTTCAGCTCCTCGAGCGACTGCTGCAGCTGCGCGATGATCGCGAGTGTGCGCTGCGGCGTCGGCGCGGCAAACAGGCCGCGTGCCTGCTCGGGAATATGCGCCATGGGATCACCCTCGGTTTGGAATACGTACAGATCGAACAGCGCCCGCCAGCCCTCGCGCACCGCGGGCGGCAGGTCGCGCACCGACAGCAGTGCATGCAGCATCGTGAAGAAGGGCGAGAGTTGTTGCGCCGGCCAGTCTCGCCACCAAAAATTCATCATGAGTCCGAAGCCATCGAGTGACTCGGCGTGGTGTACCCAGAGGCTTGGCATGTACAGCGCATCGCCGGGTCGCAGCTCCGCCACCTCCGCACGCTCCAGGGCCTCGCGAAACCGCGGAAAGCGTGCGAAGTCCGGCCGGTGAAAGTCGACCAGACTGATGGGCACGCCGGCCGGCGAGCGATCCAGCGGGCCGATATAGAGATTCTTGATCTCGTGGGTGGGGAACAGCGTGTAGCGCCGACGACCGCTGATGACACAGGCGATGTTGTGCTGATGGTCCCAATGCGCGGCGACGCGCGTACGGTTGCCAATCCACAGGGAAGCCTGCCGCGGCATGGCGGCGGGCAGGAGTTTGAGAGTGTGCTCCGGCAGCAGCGCGGGTGCATGCTCCGCCACCGCGACCGCGCCCGCATACACGGCCGGCGCATGCGGATTCTTGAGCTGCTGGAGCAACACGGACACGAGCTTGCCGAGCGGCATTCGTTGCTGCGCGAAATTAAACCCCTGAAAATCGTCGCGGTAGAAAAAGCGACCGTGAATCTCCGGGTTGCCGACCAGGGCGGAGACCGGCTTGTCGTTGCAGCACGGTCGCAGATACTCGGCCAAAGCGTGCGACGAGTCCTTGGCTCGCGAGACCGCCGGCCAATCGTCAACGAGATTTCTGAGTACCGCGGGACGGTTGCGCGGCAGGATGACATTGGCAAAAATCTCCGCATCGACGCCGTGCCATTCCGCCACGGGCTGCATGTCGGCCCAGATGCTGTGTTCCATGAAGGCTATGACGGCTGCCGGGGTCGCATGACGTCGAAGGCTATCACCAGACGCTCGCCATCGTCGAACGGCAGCGTCTCGTGCCACATCGTCGACGGAAACAAAATGAGCCGGCCCGGCTTGGGCTCGAGCTGCCCGAACCCGCCCAAGTTCAGCCCCAATCCCGCCGGCGGGACGCCGAAGCGGATGAAACCTGCGGGAGCGGGCCCGAGTTGTCCGGGCTGCGGCAGCGAGACATAGAGCGCCGAGCTGATCCAGCCGTTAGGATGCGTATGGCTCACATGGTGGCCTCGGGCGGTCAGCCGCACGGACCAGCTCCCCGAAAACAACAGCCGCCCGCGTGGCGCGCCGAGGAATGGATGGCCCGGAACCGGTGCGGGCATGCCTGCCACATACTCGCGAATCGCCACGTCAACTTTCGCGCGCACGTGTTGGATTTCGGGCTCCGCCCTGAAGAAAAGCTGACGATCGGTGTCGGACTGTGTGCCGCCGCGCACCGATTGCTCGAGGTGCGCGGCCCGGCGTGTCTGCAAGCGGCGCAGCACGATCGCGAGTTCATCGAGTTCACCGGCGGAGAACGGCAGATCGAAAGCGCGTATATAGGGCGGAGCGCCGTCCAACCACGCTGACCGCGCGTCGCCTTGCAGCCGCCAGATCACGGATAGATAGGGCCAAACCAACGGCGCCGCCCGCCCCCTCAGCAATTCGAGCGCGAGGCTCTCGGCTTGCTCGAGCTTCGCGGTACGCAAGCAATGGCGCAGGTGCGCAATGCCGAGCGCATCGTCGCGGAAGGACGCCGTTCGCGCGAACCACTCCTCGGCACGCTCAAGGTCGCCCGACTCGGCGGCGAGCACGGCTCTCGCGGCGGCAAGGGCGGGCGCGGAGCCCAAGAGCGCCTCGCCGTCGGCAACGATGCTGAGGGCCCCATCCCAGTCGCGTGCCTGCATCAATGCGCTGAACCAGGCGAGCCGCAGCGGTAGATTGTGCGGCTGCGCCGCGCAGGCTGCCGCGTAGCTGCGGGTGAAGTCTCGCGAATCTCCGGCCGTCCAGCGCAGTGTCGCGAGCTGCTTGTGCCCGGCAAGCCAATCCGGATGGCAACGCAACGTGTCCGCCAGCAAGGCCTCCGCGGCATCAGAGTCACCTTCAACCGCAAGCGCCGCTGCTCTGCCGGTGACCGTGGCGAGATTGCCGGGCGCCAGAGCTCGCGCATGCGCGAACAGCTCCGCCGCCGGATAGCCCGCATCCAGGCTCGACTGCGCATGCGCGAACGCGGTCAGCGGCTCGGCGGGATCGAGGGCGGCGGCCTGCCCAAAGGCATGCGCCGCGTCGGCGATGCGCTGTTCCTCGCCGTAAGCAAAGCCGAGTTGCTGCCAGGCAGCGGCGTCACGCGGAGTGCGCGCCACCAGCAGCTCGAGCGGATGGCACAGCGGAGCCGAACGTGAGATGCGCGGTTTGCCCCGCGTCTGAATACCTCAATTCGTAGGCGGCGGTGGCGAGGTCGACGTCGAGTTCGGCAAAGTCCCCGCCGTTGGCCCACCGCAGACGGAGCGATGTCGCTGCGGTATCGAGCAGCGAAAAGGTTCCGCCAAACGCCGGATGGTCGTTGCGCAGACGGATGAGCCGCACCAGGTCCGCCACCACGGGCCGCCCGAGTTCCGCGGCAATCTCGGCCGTATCGTAATAATGCCGGTTGATGTCGCGACCGACGCCGCTCTGCGCCAGGAGGGTCATGTCGTTGGTGCCGGCGAGGAAGCCCACGTAGTACACCTGAGGAATGCCGGGCAAAAAGAATTGGATCGCGCGCGCCAGAAGATAGCGGCGCTCATCACGCGCCATGGCGTCGAAGAACGTGCAATTCACCTGATAAAGATCGAGATTCGAGGCCGCCGCACCCGTCGCTTGACGACTCTGGCCGCCGCTGGCGGCGTGGATATGTTCGACCAATTCATCGATGTGCTGCGGCGGCACCAATCCCGGACGGCCGAGACGATCGGACGGATCGGCGCCGATGTCGATGATCCCGATGCCGTCGTGCGTGTCGAGAACCGTGACCGCATTGTTCGGCCGGATGCGGATCCAGTGTTTGAGATACTCCGCGGTGCCGAAAGCGAACGCGTGCAACACCAGCGGCGGCAGCGCGAAGTCGTACACCCAATCGACTTGCCTGGCGATTTCGATCTGCCGGCCGTAGTAGGAATGGATCTCGACCAGCACCTCGACGCCGAGGGCGCGGCCGTTCGCCGCGATCTCGCCTATGAAATCGAAGGTCTCCGGAATCATGAAACACGACGTACCCGGCCTCTTGATCGCGTAGCCGACGGCATCCAGGCGGATCATGCTCACGCCGTTTTGCGCGAGCGTCGTCAGCACCTTCGCGAGATAGGCCTTGCCGAGCGCATGAGTGACATCGATGTCGAGTTGATGGCGGGTGAACGTGGCCCACAGCGTCACGCGCTCACCGCTGCCCAAGGTCACCTCGAGGAACGGCGATCCGGGGCGCGGGCGGTAGATCGCGGCCAAATCTGCCGCGGTGGCGCCGCCCGGAAACACCGATTCACGGGTCAGGAACAGACCGCTCCATTGCGACGCCGAGCCGTGCTGCGAATAATCGAGGAACTGCGGCGAGCGATCCGACATATGGTTGACGATGACGTCCGCCATGACGCCAAAATCACCCGACAATTGCTTGACGTCGTTCCAACCCCCGAGACGCGGGTCGACGCGGGTGTGGTCGATGGGATCGAAGCCGGCATCGGCGCCGTCGATCGGGTCGTAGAACGGCAGCAAGTGCACGGCGCCAAACACGTCAGCGAGCGGCCCGGTCAGCAAGGAATGCAGATCGGCCAAGCCGCCACCGCCGCAGCGGTCCACGTAAGTAATCAGGTGAACCTTGTTTTTCATAATCGCTCGATACTCCCCTGGCAGAAAGCATAATATCAATTGCAATCGATTGCTATAACGCTGATTCCGCGCCTGTTCAATCGTCCGCGCCGCTCGCGAATCGATTGGTATCATGTCGCCGCAATTGCCACTTCAACGAATCGAATGAAACGTCAACCTCGCAGCCGGAGCGCACCGCCGGCAACCCCCCCCGCGTTGCCGCTGCGCCGCACGGGTAAGCTGCAGATGCAGGACATCGCGCAGTTGGCGGGAGTGTCGATTTCGACCGTGTCGCGCGCGCTGAAGCAAAGCAGCCTGGTGAACACCGAGACCCGGGAGCGCATCGAGAGGCTGGCCCGTTCGCTCAAATACTCGGTCAACGTGGGCGCCAGCAATTTGCGCCTGCGGCGCAATCGGACCGTGGCGGTGGTGCTGCCGTTCGACACCGTGACCCGGCAAAGCGTCTCGGATCCGTTTTTCGTGATCCTCATGGGCAGCCTGGCGGACGCCTTGACGGCCCGCGGTTACGACATGCTGGTGTCGCGCATCGATGCCGAACACCTGAATCTCGCCGGCGATATTTCGGCTTCCGGGCGGGCCATCGGCGTCATCATGATCGGCCAATGGCATCATCACGATCAGCTCAACGAGTTGGCCGCGCGCCACGCGCCGGTGGTGGTGTGGGGTGCCCAGCTGCAGCAACAGCTGTATTGCACCATCGGCGGGGACAACATCGCCGGCGGCACGCTCGCCACGGAGCACCTGATCGCCCAAGGGCGCCGCCGCATCGCCTTCTTCGGCGACATCGAATTGCCGGAGATAGGCCACCGCTACGAGGGCCACAAGCGAGCGCTGTCGCAACATCAGCTCACCGCGGCTCAAGAGCTGTTGCATCGAACGCCCTTCATCGAAGGCAGCGCGGTGGCCGCCGTGGCGAAGCTCATCAAGAAAAAAATTCCGTTCGACGCGGTGTTCGCGGCAAGCGATTTGTTGGCGATGGAGACCATCGGCGCGTTACGCGGCCATGGCCTGAGTGTGCCCCACGACATCGCCGTGGTGGGCTACGACGACATCGTCGTCGCCCGGCACTACCATCCCACGCTGACTACCATTCGCCAACCGGTGCAAAGCGGCGGCACGGCGCTGGTCGAGGCGTTGTTGGAGCTGGTGGACGGCAGGCGCCCGAAGTCTCAAATGCTGCCCACCGAGCTCATCATCCGCGAGAGTAGCATCAGGGTTGCGCCACGGCGCTGACGCCATATTCGCGCGCGTCGAGCGCCGAGAGAATGGCGCGCGTCGGCTGGCGCAGCCAGTTGTACACCAGACCGCCGAGCAGCAGCGCCGCGAACGCCGTGGCCATTAGAAACGCATACTTCGGCGCGCCGAGCGCGTCGATCACCGCCGCCATCGCGAGCGGCCCGAGCACGGCGCCCCCGCAGGTGAAGAATAGAATGACCCCGGCAACCGCGCCGTGTTGCGCTTTGGGAAAGCAGCTGATGCCCTTGGAATTTAGCGTGGGGTACATCACGGACATGAACAACCCCGACAGCGGCAGCAGCACCACCGCCGCTGCCACGCCGCCGAACACGCTGCCCGCGAGACACAGCAGGATGCCCAAGCTCATGAGGACCAGCACCGAACTCCACTCGAACCTCTTGAGCATCCACGCGCCGAGAAACCGGCCGGCGGCACGCAGGAAAAAGAACGCTGAAATCGCGTACGCGGCGAGCAGCGTGAGCGGGCCGCGATACGCAGCCAGATACAGCGGCCCCCACACATAAACCGATGCCTCGATCGCGACGTACAGCAACGCACCCACGCCAAACGCCAGCGCATAGCGATTGGTCATCATCTTGAGCGTACGCCGCAAGTCGACCGCGCCTTCCGCCGCTTTCATAGTGGTCGGATAGCGCACCGCGATCGCGATCAGAATCAGCAGCACGCACAGCGTTCCGGCAATGGAATACAGCCACTTCCACGACACGTCGTCATTGATGAGAAAGGTGACGATGGCCGGACCGATGATGGCGCCGATCCCGAAAAATCCCTCGACCAGGTTCATCGTCGAGGTGTGTTGCGCCGTCGAGGCGGAAATGTCGCCGATCAATGCGAGCGCGCCGGTCTTGAAGATGCCGATGGCGGTCCCCGACACGGTGAGCAGGCAGAGAAAGAAGGCGAAGGTATTGCCGAAGATGAAAAGGTAGGAATTGATCGCGAACAGGGTCAAACCCAAGACGATGGTGGGCTTGCGGCCCAACCGGTCCGCAAGAAAACCGAGCAGGATGGCGGACCCGGCGATCGCGGCCATGGTCGCATAGTGAAAGGCGCCGGCGGCTGTGAGGCTCAGACGGAATTCTTTGACGATCTCGGGAATGATGACGCCAACCGAATCGGTGGTCATGGCAAACATCATGAACATCAGGAAGGTAAGCCAGCGGATGACGACGATGTTTTGCTGTGCCGACTCGCTCATCCAGCCGCCCTCCGCTTATATTGCGGTGTTGTAGATCGTGGCCGGCTGCGAATCCAGCCATTGCAACCGGCACCTCAATCTATGCTACCTTACAAACGTTTGCAAGAAAGGTGGCGTGCGCTGCGCGCCGGGGGGAATGCTTGAGCGGCGCGACGTTCGCCATCGAATTGCGGGCGGTGGACTGGTCCATCCTCGTCATTTATTTCATCTTCGTGCTGGGCATCGGCTTCATGCTGAAGGGCGGCATCAAGACCAGCGCGGATTTTTTTCTCGCCGGACGCGCCATTCCCGCCTGGGTGGCGGGCCTCGCCTTCATGTCTGCCAATCTGGGCGCTCAGGAAGTGATCGGCATGGCCGCCTCCGGCGCGAAGTACGGCATGGTCACCAGTCACTTCTACTGGGTCGGTGCGGTACCGGCCATGGTGTTCCTGGGCGTGTTCATGATGCCGTTCTACTACGGCTCGCGGGCGCGTTCGGTGCCCGAGTACCTGCGCCTGCGCTTCGACGAGAAGACGCGGGCGTTCAATGCCGTGTCGTTCTCGCTGATGACCGTGATGTCGTCGGGCATCTCGATGTATGCCATGGGCCTGTTGCTGCAACTGCTGCTTGGCTGGAACTTCGATGTGAGCATGTTGGTGTGCGCGGGCATCATCCTCGCGTACATCACCTTCGGCGGTCTGACCTCGGCCATTTACAACGAAGTGCTGCAATTCTTTTTCATCGTGTTCGGCTTCGCTCCGCTCGTATTCCTTGCCTTGGGTGACATCGGCTGGTGGCCCGGACTGCGCGCCGGCCTCGAACACGTGGCGACCTCCCAGGGCTACGCCGCCGGCGCCTACAGTGAGTCGTGGCGCTACATGGGGAGCGCCGCCGCCAATCCGTTCGGCGTCGCATGGTTCGGCATGGTGATGGGCCTGGGCTTCGTGCTGTCGTTCGGTTATTGGTGCACCGACTTCCTGATCGTGCAGCGCGCGATGGCCGCTGACTCCATGTCCGCCGCACGCCGCACGCCGCTGATCGCCACCCTGCCGAAGATGCTGTTCCCGTTTCTGGTGATCGCGCCGGGGATGATCGCCATCGCCCTGACCCAGGGTCACGGCTCGACCGGTTTCATGCTGCCCGCCAAGCCCGACGGCACACTGAATTTCGATCTGGTGATTCCCATCATGCTGGAACACTACCTGCCGCACGGCCTGCTCGGTCTTGGGCTGACCGCGCTGATCGCCAGTTTCATGTCGGGCATGGCCGGCAACGTCACCGCGTTCAACACGGTGTGGACCAACGATATCTACCAACCCTACATCCGGCCCGGTGCCGGCGATCAACACTATCTATGGATGGGCCGCTGTGCCACGGTGGTGGGTGTCGCCTTGTCGCTATGCGCGGCGTACCTGGTGGCGCAATTCAACAACATCATGGACGTGTTGCAGCTGGTCTTCGCCTTCGTCAATGCGCCGCTGTTCGCCACCTTTCTGCTCGGCATGTTTTGGCGGCGATGCAATGGCAACGGAGCGTTCTTCGGACTGCTCGCCGGCACCATGGCCGCCGCCCTGCACCACGGTCTGACCCTGCCGGCGCACTCGATGGCCGGGATCAAGGGCGGCTGGATGGCCGTGCTGCACCAATATCCGAGTGAAATGGCGCAAAATCTGTGGACCGCAATATTCGCCTGGACGACTTGCTTCTGCGTCACGATCTTGGTGAGCCTCGCCACCGACGGCTCGCCGGCGCGGGATCTCTCGGGCCTCGTGTATGCCGCGACACCGCGCATTCGCGATGCGGCCGAGCCCTGGCATCAGCGGCCGGCGGCGTTGGGGATCTTGGCGTTGCTGGCAGTCGGCCTGCTCAATCTGATTTTCTGGTGATTTTCACTTCTGGTAATCCGTATGGCAACCCTCGACATCCGCTGGCCACTGGGCTCGATTTTCACGCTGGTCGGCATGATATTGCTGGCATACGGCAGTGTCTCGGCGAGCGCGGTCCCTGCCGCCGGCATCGACGTCGTCTGGGGCGGCGTGCTGCTGCTGTTCGGCGCGGCCCTGTTGCTGCTGGCGCGGCGCGCGGCGGTGGCGCTCCGACATCATGACTGACCACGCCGCACTCATCGCCGGCTTTCAGACATTGTATGGGTCTACGCCCGTGCTCTATCGCGCGCCCGGCCGCGTCAATCTGATCGGCGAGCACACCGATTACAATGAGGGGCTCGCCATGCCGGCCGCGCTCACGTTCGACGCCACGGTCGCCATCGCGCGGCACCCGGCACCGCGATTAAGAGTACGTTCGCTGGTCTTCGACGAGGCGGTCGAGATCCCTTTGGCCGATCGCGCCGCGCTGCGCGCGTCGCGGCCCCGCTCGCATTGGAGCGATTATGTCGTCGGCGTGGTGCTTGCCTTGTGGGAGCACGGCGTCGCGGTCGACGGCGCGGACCTGTTGATCGACAGCGACATCCCCCTGGGTGCGGGACTCTCCTCCTCCGCTGCGTTTGAAGTCTGCGTCGCGCTCGCGCTGTCGGCGACCTCGAATAGCGCGGTGGACAAGCTCGAACTGGCGAGGCTCTGCCAGCAGGCCGAGAACGATTTCGTCGGCTCGCGCTGCGGCATCATGGACCAATTTGCATCCGTTTTTGGCCGCGCGAACCACGCCCTCGTACTCGATTGCCGCAGCTTGCAGCACCGGCTGGTGCCGCTCGCCGGCGATCACGCAGCGGGGCCGCGCGTATCCGCCTCGCTGGTGGTGTGCAACACCGGGGTGCGGCACTCGCACGCCGGCGGTGAATACAACCGCCGCCGCGCCGAATGCGAGCAGGCGGTGGCGCACCTGGCCCGCGCCATGCCGCATATCAAGAGCCTGCGCGACGTGTCGCTCGCCGAGCTTGCCGGCTGCGGCGCGGGGTTGGACCCCGTCATCCGCCGGCGTGCGCGACATGTGATCTCCGAAAACGAGCGCGTCAGCCAGGCTGTCGCCGCGTTGTCGCGGGGCGATGCCGCCGCGTTCGGCGAGTTGATGCGCGCGTCGCACCGCAGCCTGCGCGACGATTACGAAGTCAGTTGTGCCGAACTCGACGCGATGGCGGCGATCGCCGATGGCATCGACGGCGTGTTCGGTGCGCGCATGACGGGTGGCGGCTTCGGCGGCTGCACCGTCAACTGGGTGCGGAGCGATGCGGTGGGCGAGTTCACCGCGGAAATCGGCCGCCGCTACGCCCTGGCCGTAGGCCGCCTCCCCGAGATCTACGTGTGCGCAACCGCCGACGGCGCGGCGCGCGTGGCGGCGTGACCGATGGCGCGCACCGACCCACCGGCGCTCGACCTCACCCGCGATGTGCATCGGCGCCATAATCCACTGACCGGCGATTGGGTGCTGGTATCGCCCCATCGGTCGGCACGGCCTTGGCAGGGGCAGACTGAAACCCCTCAGCCTAGCACCGCACCCGCACACGATCCCGCGTGCTTCCTCTGCCCCGGTAATACGCGGGCCGCCAACGGCACCGCGAATCCCGACTACTCCTCGACTTTCGTCTTCGACAATGATTTTGCGGCGTTACGCCCGGACTCGCCCACGGTCGAGGTGGGCGGTCCGCTGCTGCGCGCGGCCGGCGAATCCGGGCTGTGCCGGGTCATCTGCTATTCACCGTTGCACAACCAGACTCTCGGCAGCATGCCGCTCGGCGCGATTCGCGAGGTGGTGGATCTCTGGATCGCACAGTTCACGGAACTGGGGCGCCTGCCGACGATCAATGCCGTGACCATATTCGAGAATCGCGGCGCCATGATGGGCGCCAGCAGCCCGCATCCGCACGGTCAGGTGTGGGCGAATGCCACCGTTCCCCCAGAACTCGACAAGGAATCGGCGGGCCAACGCACGCATCTGCGCGAACAGGGGGCATGCCTGCTGTGTCGTTACGCTGCGCTCGAAACGGCCGAGGCAGCGCGGATCGTGTGCGCCAATGAGCACTTCGTTGCGGTGGTGCCGTTCTGGGCCACGTGGCCGTTCGAGACGTTGGTGATGCCCTACGCACATCATGCGGATATCGGCGGATTCGACGCGCCTTCGCGTGACGCCTTCGCCGCGATTTTAAAATCGCTCAACAGACGCTACGACGCGCTGTTCAACGTGAGCTTTCCCTATACCATGGGACTTCACCAGAGGCCGACCGACGGCGATGCCCATCCGGAATGGCACGTGCACGCCCATTTCTACCCACCGTTGCTGCGCTCGGCAACGGTGAGAAAATTCATGGTCGGCTATGAGTTGCTGGCGGGGCCACAAAGGGACATCAGCGCGGAACAGGCCGCCGCGCGTCTGCGTGACGTCCTGTAGCGGGGGAGTACAAGAATGTATTTGATCTGCGGTGAAGCGCTCTACGACGTGTTCGTCGATCCCATGGATGCCGACGTGCGGCGCAAGCTCAGCCTTACGGCAAAGGCCGGCGGCTCGCCGTACAACGTCGCCATCGGCCTTGCCCGTCTCGGCTGTCCGGTGTCGCTGGCCACCGAAATTGCCGGCGATACCTTGGGCCGACAGCTCGAAGCGCGCTTGGAACTCGAAGGGGTCGACCGGCAGTTCCTACGGCGCACCGCAAGAGCGACGCCGCTGGCGATGGTCGACGTCGACTCGGCAGGCACACCCCGTTACGCTTTTTACGGGCTCGATGACTGCCTGTTTCATCCAAACTTGGCGGCCGTGAAGAAGCAATGGCCAACGCTGCTTGGGCTGCACGTCGGTTCAATTCCCATCGTCTCGGCGCGCTCCGCGGAGCACTTGCTGGAACTCGTCGCGGCGGCGCCCGGCAAGGTGCTCGTGAGCTTCGACCCGAACATACGCCTCGCGATCGAGCCGGACGCGGGTCGCTGGCGCGATGCGGTGGAGCGCTTTCGCC
>Ga0116226_10003348_pt1 | contig 14161 bp, 11 predicted proteins | sample S1TSphfallax_FD_89692 | JGI IMG/M metagenome (GOLD analysis project Ga0116226, IMG submission 89692) | Host-associated microbial communities from peat moss isolated from Minnesota, USA - S1T2_Fa - Sphagnum fallax MG | ecosystem: Host-associated > Plants > Peat moss > Unclassified | place: USA...
CTGAGCGCTCGAGCCGGCCAACGGACCTTGGACGAACTGGGAGTGCTCACAGTTAGCTCGAAAATTACTCTCGTTCCATTCGACGAACGTCAATCTACCTTGGCGTTCGAAGCCTACCGCCGCTGGGGCAAGGGCAACCATCCGGCTGGTCTCAACCTCGGCGACTGTGCTGCCTATGCGTTGGCCAAGAGCCTCGACGCGCCCTTGTTGTTCAAGGGCGAGGACTTCGCGAAAACCGACGTGCGCCGCGCGCTCTGACGCCGGCCTACTTTTTCTCTTCGAATTTCAGCGCCGCGCCATTCATGCAGTAACGCTCACCCGTCGGACGCGGGCCGTCGGGAAAGACGTGGCCGAGATGACCACCGCACTTGGCGCAATGCACTTCGGTGCGGGTCATGAAGTGGCTCTTGTCGACTGTCGTGCCGACCGCCTCGGGGAGGGGAGCGTAGAAGGACGGCCAGCCGGAGCCACTCTCGTACTTGGTCGTCGAGTCGAACAACGGTTCGCCGCAGCCGGCACATAGGAAAATGCCCGTCCGCTTCTCGTTGTTGAGCGGGCTCGCGCCGGGGCGCTCCGTGCCATGCTGGCGCAACACCTGATATTGCTGCGGATCGAGCTCCTGGCGCCATTCGGCGTCGCTTTTTTCGACCGGGGTTTTCTTGTCCATCATGTCCTCATCATCGCTTCGTCCGATGTAGAGATGATCGCCACTCAAACAAGAGCGCGCAACTCGGCGGTCGCTACCGAGAGCATGGCGAGGTCGAGCGGGCCGGCGGCCGCCAGCTCCTCCTTCAGCCGGTCGACGCGTTCGAGAGCAAGCGCGCGGCCGGCGCCCCAGTGCGCCAGCGCCGCATCGGGATCGGCGGCGCCCTGCGGTCCGGTAGCGCGCAGCACCGAGCCCAGCAAATCGGCATGGAGCGCGGCCAGCTCGTCGAGCATTGCGTTCGCAGCCTGTGAGGGCCACTGGCCGTCGCGCGGCAACTTTTGTGCGCCGTTGCCGAACGCCGCCAGCGACAGCCGCTCGCCAAGCCTGAAATAAAGGCGCGCCGCCACGTCGATGCTGCAGCCGTTGGTGCGCGCGGCCTGCAGCAGATCGCCGGCACCGGCCAGGGTTTCCAGAGCCGCCGCACGGCGCGCGACCGAGGCGGGCGCTCCGAGCTCGGTGAAGGCGGCGGTGCGTTCGGCCAGCAAATGGCTCTCCGCCGCACCGATCAGCGACTCGGGCAGGTCGCCCAGCGCGGTTACCGCCGCGCCGAGCTGCTCGGTCGCTTGCAGCGTATCGAGCGGCTGCGGCAGGCGGCGCAGTGTCCATTGCACGGTGCGCGACAGGAAGCGCTGCGAGGCGACCAGCAGACGCGCCTGCGCCTCTGCCTTGAGCTGATCGTCGAGCGCTTCGATGTCGGCCCACAGGTCGCGCAACTTCCAGGCGTCGCGCACGACGGCGAAGGCGCGCGCGATAGCCGCCGCCGAGGCGCCGGTGCGCTGGCCGACCGTGCGCACGAAGGTCGGGCCGCAGCGATTCACCAAAGAGTTCACGACCTGCAAGGTGGCGATCTCGCGGCGCAGGCGATGGCCGCGCAGCACCGGCTCGAATTTCTGTCGCAGTGTCGTCGGAAAATAGAGCAGCAGCTCGCCCTCGATCAGCGGATCGTCCGGCAGATCCGAGTTCAGGATCTCGTCGGACAAATCGATCTTGGCGTAAGCCAGCAGCACACAGAGCTCGGGCCGCGTCAGGAACTGCCGACTGGCCGCCCGCGCGCGCATCGCGGCGGTGTTCGGCAGGAACTCGACGGTGCGGTCGAGCCTTCCCTGACGTTCGAGCGCGCGCATGAAGCGCTCCAGCCCGTCGTGCTCCTCGGCCGCCTGCGCCTCGGCGACGGTGATCGCCTGGCTCTGCTGATAGTTGTGACGCAGCACGAGGGTTGCCACCTCGTCGGTCATGCCGAACAGCAGCGCATCCCGTTCAGGCGCCGCCAGCGCCCCCGTCTCGATCGCCACGCCGGTCGCGATCTTGATATTGACCTCGTGGTCGGAAGTATCGACGCCAGCCGAATTATCGAGCGCGTCGGTGTTGATCTTGACGCCCGCGAGCGCCGCCTCGATGCGGCCCCGCTGGGTGAAGCCGAGATTGGCGCCCTCGCCGACGACTTTGGCCCGCACCTCGGTGGCGTCGATGCGCAGCGAATCCGTCGCACGATCGCCCGCATCCGCGTTGGTCTCGCTCGACGCCTTCACATAGGTACCGATGCCGCCGAAATAGAGCAGATCGGCCGGGGCCTTCAGGATTGCGCGCATCAAGTCGATTGGCGTCACGGTCGCCGAGCCGATATCGAGCACGGCGCGTGCTTCGTCCGACAGCGCGATCGACTTGGCGGCGCGATCGTGAATGCCGCCGCCCGCCGACAGCAGCTTGCGGTCATAGTCGAGCCACGACGACCGCGGCAAATCGAACAGCCGCTTGCGCTCGGCCCAGGAGAGCGCTGCGTCGGGTGCGGGATCGATGAAGATGTGGCGATGGTCGAAGGCGGCGACCAGCTTCATAGCTTTAGACAGGAGGGCGCCATTGCCGAACACGTCGCCGCTCATGTCGCCGACGCCCACGCAAGTGAAGGGCTCTGTCTGGATATCCTTGCCGAGTTCACGAAAATGGCGCTTCACCGCTTCCCAGGCGCCGCGCGCGGTAATGCCCATGACCTTATGGTCATAACCCGCCGAGCCGCCTGAGGCGAAGGCGTCGCCCAGCCAGAAGCCATAGGCCTCCGCTACGCTATTGGCGATGTCGGAAAAGGTGGCTGTGCCCTTGTCTGCGGCGACCACGAGATAGGGGTCGTCCCCCTCATGCGCGATCACGTCGTCTGGGCGGATCACGCCGCCGGACGCGTCCAGATTATCGGTAATGTCAAGCAGGCCCGACAGAAAGGTGCGATAGGCCCGAACGCCCTCCGCCCGCACCGCCTCGGCCGCGCCGCCTCTAGGCAGGGCCTTAGGGTAAAAGCCGCCCTTGGAGCCGACAGGGACGATGACGGCGTTCTTAACGTTCTGCGCCTTCACCAGGCCCAGCACCTCGGTGCGGAAGTCGTCGCGCCGATCCGACCATCTCAGGCCGCCCCGCGCCACCGGGCCGAAGCGCGGATGCACCCCCTCCACATGCGGGGCCCATACGAAGATTTCGCGATAGGGCTTGGGCGCAGGCAGGTCCTCCAGCATCTGGCTGGCGATCTTGAAGCTGATATGCGACTTGGGCGCGCCAGATGCGTCGGTTTGATAGAAGTTGGTGCGGGTCAGGGCGCGGACGAGGAGAGCGATACGACGCAGTACTCGGTCGGCGTCGAGGCTCTCCACCGCCTGCAGGGCTGCCACGATCTCAGTGAACACTTCCTCGGCTTGAGAGGTGCGCTCTTCTAAACCTGCGACCAGACCCGGATCGAACTTGATGCGGAACAGATCGAGGATCAGGCGGGAGATATGTGCATGGTCGCGTAGGGCCGCTTCCTGTACCGGCTGGGTGGGGTCGAGGCCCGACTGCTGGCGATAGCGGGCGAAGGCGCGGAGCAGAGCCGCCTCGCGCCAGTCGACGCCCAGTTCGAGGACTAATCGGTTGAAACCGTCACTCTCCGTCCGCCCCGCCCAGACGGCGATGAAGGCCGCCTCAAACGCGCTGCGGATTTCATTGAAAATCAGATGCTCGCCGCGCGGGTCTTCGAGCAGGAAGTCATGCACCCAGGTGACGCTGCGGGTTTCAGCATCGAGCGTGCGGGTGATCTGGAATCCGTCTTCGGCGACGGCCTTTAGGCCCATATGGCCCAGGATGGGCATGACATCGGCCAAGGGCACGGCCTCACCCGTGCGATAAAGCTTGACCCGGAACTGGATCGAGGTGTCGTTCGCCTCGCGATAGGCGCGGATATGCAGGGCCTGTTCCGCGCCCATGCCCTCGATCACCGTCAGATCAGCCAGGGCCTCGTCGGCGTCGTAAATATCGCGATATCCGGGCGGAAAGGCGTCCTGATAGCGGGCTAGGATTTCAGCCACCAAGCCCGGCGCCACCCCTCCGGCGCGCGCGGCGGCTTCGAACCGGTCGGCCCAGGTACGCACCGCCTCCGTGATCTTCGTCTCCAGCACCCGGGAGTCGGGGTAAAGATGCTGGCCCGGCGTAACGCCGATGATGTAATGCACCCGGACCAATGCCTGGTCCGAATAGCTGGCATAGGTGGCGGAGATGCGGCCGCCGAATCCTTCGGCCAAAATCCGGCCTGCCTTACGCTCCGCGTCGGAATCGAACCGCTCGCGGGGAATAAAGACGAGGCAGGAGATGAATCGGTCGAAGGTGTCCTGCCGGGCGAACAGCTTCACCCGGGGCCGATCATGGAGATGCAATATGCCCATGGCCGTGGCCAGAAGCTCTTCCTCCGAAATCTGGAAAAGCTCATCTCGGGGATAGGTCTCCACGATATAGCGCAAGCGCTTTTCGGTATGTTCGCTGGGATTGTCGCCCGCCTGGGCCAGGACGCGGGCGATCTTGCGCCGGACCAGCGGCAGGGTGCGGGCCGGCTCCTCATACGCCTCCATGGTGTATAGGCCGACAAAGCGCACCTCGCCCACCGCCGCGCCATCCGGCCCGTACCGTTTGACCCCCACATAATCCATATAGCCCCGCCGATGGACGCGGGACTTCAGGTTCGACTTGGCGGCCACAAGCGGGGAGTCATGCTCCAGATAGGTCTTGAGGCCGGAGGTCAGGATGGCCGGCTCATTGGCGCGGCGCAGCACGGATCGCTCCAGATCGCGCATGACGCCGAAGCAGTCCTCAGGCCCGAACCTCGGCTCTTCCGCCGCATAGTCCCCCTCGGGCGTGCGCGGATAGCGGTAGCGGCGGGCGCCCAGAAACACGAAGTGCTCTGACAGCCAGGCCAGAAAGTCGAGATATTCCTCGACCGGGTAGGGGCCGGGCAGGTTGGGGACGGCTTTCAACTCCACTACCGTTTCGGCCATCAGGGCGGTCATGGCGTCGAAGTCCTGCACCGCCATATGCACGTCGGTTAGGGTCTTGCCCAGATTGTCGAGCAGGGCGGCGCGCCGGTCTTCGCCCACATCGCCCAGCACGACCAGGATCATGGATTCCGGGCGCGGCTCTGCAGCTTCATCGCGCAGCCCATCAGCCGTCCGACCGATCTGGACCACGGGGTGGGCCATGGCGCGAACGTCAAAGCCGGCCTCGGCCAGGGCGCCCATGACGCTGTCCACCAGAAATGGCGCGTCGTCCTGAATGATTTGAAGAAGTTCGAGCTTTAGGTCCACGCCGCCGACGCCGAGCGCGTGGGTCAGGCGATATTTGGGGCCGGGATGATTGCGTTGGGCGCCGAACCGCCAGAAGGCCGCCAGATTGGCGGCTAGATCATCGGGCGTCAGCTCCGCCAGTTCGCCCGGCGCGATGTCTTCGGACGCTTGAACGAGAAAGGCGGCTTCGGCCGCCGAAAGCAGCTCGGTCTCCAGGGCCGCGGCGAAGGCCTGTTCAAGCTTGTCGCGCGCCGATGAGCTCATGTCTTCGCCGAACATCATCCCGCCCGTTCTTTCCCGGAGGCCTTTTCGCCTCAGCTTATCTTTTTCGTTTTTAGGCGCAGTTGGGGCGGGTGGCGAGCGGCTCGAAGCGCGCGGATCAGCTTATACGCTGTGTCTCTGAGCCTGAGCACGGGTTGAAGCAGGCGCCCGGAAAAGGAATGCGCCCCCAGCCCGGGGGAAGGTCTGGGGGCGCGACCCATCTATAACCAGATGGGTTCATCGAAGGGCGCCCCGCTGCGGGGGGACGTGGAGGGCGCCGAACGTGTCCGAGGCGAGGGGGGATGCTTCGGACCCGCCTAAGATAGTCGACGGCCTGGCCTGCGCCACCTGGTCGCAGGTCACACGTTCGTGATCGCTTCGGGAGTTTCTCCAGCCGGTGGGGACGGCGGGGTGGGCGGGGCGAGGGCGGCGCGATGCGGCGGGGCGCGTCCCGCCGGCGCCCCATCGCCAGACAAGAGGATCGCGATCCAGCGCGAGCCGTCGAACTGGGCCAGGATGATGATGCAGGACACGGTGAGCGGGGTGGCCAGGAACATGCCGGGAATGCCCCATACCGCCCCCCAAAGGGCCAGACTCAGCAGCACCACAACCGGATCGATATTCAGGCTATCGCGCTGCATACGCGGCGTCAGCACATTGCCGACAGCAAACATGATAAACTCCAGCCCGATGAGCAGGACAATGGCGTGCCAATAGTCGGGGAATTGAACAATGGCGAACAGGGGCGGCAGAAATGTGCCCACCGCCCCGCCGATCACCGGAATGAAGGTGAGGACAAAGATCAGAAAGGCCCAAAACAGCGGGTTTGAAAGGCCTACCACCTGCATCAATACGCCCGAGCCGATAGCGATCATCAGGCCTGTGACCGTCTGTATCCAAAGATAGCGCTCAATCCCGTCGCGGATGCGATAGAACACGGTTTCCGCCTGATCGCGTTCTTCCAGATCGGGGAACATGGCCCCCACCTTCTGGGTGAAGCCCTGGCGGGAGGCGATCAGGAATCCCACATAAACAATGACGTAGACGGCGCCAGAGGCGAAGGTCTGCAAGGCGCGGGCGATGTCGCCGATATAGCGGGTCGGGTTGAGCTGATCGATGATCTGGGCCACGGTCGGGGGCACCTTCACACCAAGCGCGCCGGCGACGCCCGCGAGCAGGAGGTTCAAGCGAGTCGTCTCAGACAGAAGCTGTCCGGCGAAGCTCGCCGCATTGCTGGCCACAAGATAGACGGTGAGGCCGAAGGCGGTGGCCGAAATGAGCAGGGCCACCGGCAGGGCCGACCATTCCGGCAGGAAGGGTGCGCGCAAAGCCAGGAGGCGGGCGAAACCGTCCACCATCACCACCATGAAGATGGCCAGCGCTAGAGGCGTCATAATGCCCCGCGTCCAATACATGGCCGCCGCCGTAAGAATCACGGCGATCACCACGAGCGCATTGCGGCCGACATGGGAATTCATTTGGCCGCCGCATCATCTTGGCCCTCTGTGGCCGTCGCCGGATCGGGCGTTTGGGTTGGCGTGACCAGAAACCGGCCGTGCAGGCTGGTGATGGGCGCGGCGCGCGTTTCCTGCCAGGCCTCGACATAAACATTGGCCACCCGGCTGCCGATGCGCTTCACCTGGGCCCTGGCATAGGTGTCCATCGGCCGGCCGGAGCGCAGATATTCCACCGTCACGCCAATCGGCCTGGGTTGGCGCGCCACACCTTGCAGGATGAAGAGCTGGGCTACGGCGGTCATTTCCAGAAAGGCCCCCAGCACCCCGCCGTGCAGGGCGGGCAGGGCGGGATTGCCGATCAGGTGAGCGCTATAGGGGAGGATGGCGGTCATCTCATCCCCAGCCAGCTCCATGCGCACACCGAGAAACTGGGCGTAGGGCATGCGTCCTATCAGATTTTGCAGCTTGTCCGACGCCTCGCTCATATCCGGGTCTCCCCGGTGTCCGTCTCGCTGGCGGCCTGTTCCGGCGCAGACCTGCTTTGGCCCGGCGGCGGCGTGCGGCTTGAATCCAGCATGAACGTCGCCTGCACGGTGGCTACGGGATCGTCGCGATCCTGGTCGTAGGCCGTAGCGCGGACAAAGGCCACGGACCGAGTGATCTTGTAACAATGGGCGTAGGCTATCACGTCCAGCCCCGGCTGGGCGGCGCGTAGATAGTCGATACGAAGGTCGAGCGTGGCGATGGGTCGGTAGGTCTCAAGACTGGCCATCACCGCCTGGCCGCAGGTGTGATCCAACAGCGTCGTCACCACGCCGCCCGCCACCACGCCGGTGTCCACATCTCCGACCAGCTCGGGTCGATAGGGACAGCGCACGGTCGCCTCTCCCCGTTCGACCGCCACCAGCACAAGGCCCAGCGCCTTGGCCTGGGGCGAGGCCTGCAGGGCGTGGGAGCCCAGGTCCTTCAAGATCGTCAGCATGTCGGGCAAGGCGATGGGTCCGTCCTGAAAATGCAAAAGCCAAGAAATTCGGCCCGAATGGGATCAACGCGCCCTTGAACCGCAAGGGTCGGCGCCCTTACACAACGGCCCGCAAGCGCCTTTAGCGCCATAGGAACTCATCATGTCCGCAAAGCCCCCCGTCAAGAAGGTCGTGCTGGCCTATTCCGGCGGTCTTGACACCTCGATCATCTTAAAATGGCTCCAGACCGAATATGGCGCAGAGGTGATCACCTTTACCGCTGATCTGGGCCAGGGCGAGGAATTGGGCCCGGCCAAGGATAAGGCCCTGCTGCTTGGCGTGAAGCCGGAAAATATTTTTATCGAGGACCTGCGCGAGGAGTTCGTGCGGGATTTCGTCTTTCCCATGTTCCGGGCCAATACCGTCTATGAGGGCCAATATCTCCTGGGAACCTCTATCGCCCGGCCGCTCATCGCCAAGACACAGATCGACATCGCCAGGAAGCTAGGCGCGGACGCCGTCTGTCACGGCGCGACCGGCAAGGGCAATGATCAGGTGCGGTTCGAGCTCGGCTATTATGCTCTGGAGCCGGAAATCCGCGTCATCGCGCCCTGGCGGGAGTGGGACTTCAAGAGCCGGGAGGCGCTGTTGGCCTTCGCCGAACAGCACCAGATCCCCATCGCCAAGGACAAGCGTGGCGACGCGCCGTTTTCCGTCGACGCCAACCTTCTGCATTCTTCCTCCGAAGGCAAGGTGCTGGAAGACCCGGCCGTGGAAGCGCCGGAATTCGTGCATCAGCGCACCATCGCCCCGGAAGACGCGCCAGACAAACCCACGATTTTCACGATGGATTTCGAGCGAGGCGATCCGGTCGCCATTGACGGCGAATCCCTGTCGCCCGCCACGCTATTGACCAAGCTCAACCAGCTTGGCCACGACAATGGCGTCGGTCGGCTTGATCTCGTTGAAAACCGTTTTGTCGGCATGAAGTCGCGCGGCGTCTATGAGACGCCCGGCGGAACAATCCTGCTCGCCGCCCACCGCGGCATAGAGTCCATCACGCTGGACGGCGGCGCGGGCCATCTGAAGGACGAGATCATGCCGCGCTATGCCAGTCTGATCTATAACGGCTTCTGGTTCTCGCCCGAGCGCGAAATGCTGCAGGCCTTGATCGACAAGAGCCAGGAGCGTGTCTCAGGCCGGGTGATGGTGAAGCTCTATAAGGGTAATGTGACCATCATCGGTCGGGAGTCGCCCAATACCCTCTATAACCAGCAATTGGTGACGTTTGAGGAGGGCGCCGTCGCCTATGACCAGCAGGACGCGGCCGGCTTTATCAAGCTCAACGCGCTACGGCTCCGGGTGTTAGCTCAGCGCGACAAGCGCGTCATACCTAAGCCTTGATTGTCCGACAAAAATTGAATGAGTTAAAGTGTACGCAGTGCGTGCGGACGCGCTATTTTTATTCGGCCGTATACTGATTATCTCAAGTCTTGCTAGAAACTTCTTTGTCTCGCTCGTCTCGGAACACCGCTTCTGCGCTTCATTAAGCTGTGTTAACCAATAGGTTCCCTCGGGCAGGAGATCACCATGGACAGCGTATATGACGCGGCGCTGAAGCACGCCGATAAGTTGCAATCTGAGCTTACGGCCGTAAAGGCCTTCATCGAGCTGCATGAACACTTTCGCGACCGCCTGGGCTTTGGCCCAGCCAAGGTCGAAACGCCGGAACCGGCGGCTGAAGCGGCCCCTGAGCCGACTCACGGGACGCCTGCCGAAGAAGCGCCTAAGGTCGAGACCGCTGAGGCTGAATCTGCTGAGCTGTCGGCTGAACCTAAGGTCCACGGCGTCGAGGAACCTGCGGCAGAGCTGAGCGCTGACTCCGAGCCGGGCGTTGAAGCGGCGACGACGGTAAAGGAAGAAGTCGCCCCCTCGTCATTGTCTGAGCCCGTCGAAACCAAACTGGAAGCCGAGACCCTTGACGCGGAAACTGTGGCCGTAGACCCCTCGACGGAGCCGGAAACGGAAGCTGCCGTTACCGTCCCGTTTCAAGGGGCTGTTGAAGGCGTTCTGGCGCACCCGAACCCCGTTCATGCCGTGGTCGCCCCCAGCGCCCCCGCCCCCGTCGTTGTCCCCATCACCCCCGCCACCACAGTGACGGGCTATACCGTCTGAGCTCTCCTAACTGACTGATCTTGCGGCGAGGTGCGACGGCGACGTCGCACCTCGCCCGGCTTATTGCGGTCATGCCGGTTGACCCGGCCCAGCGCCGCCGCTAGCCGAGGCGCATGCCCGCACCCGATCTGATCCCCGGCCTATCGACCATCGCCGCCCATTATGACGCCGTTCTCTGCGACGTCTGGGGCGTGATCCATAACGGACGCTGGTCCTTCGCCGAAAGCTGCGCCGCCCTGGTGCGGTTTCAGGAGACGCGCGGACCGGTGGTGCTGATCTCCAATTCGCCCCGTCCCGCCCATGATGTGGTGGCGCAGTTGCGCAGTCTGGGCGTGCCGGATGCGGCCTGGACCGATTTCGTCACCTCCGGCGATGTAACGCGCGACGCCATCGCCCAGCGCGCGCCGGGGCCGGCCTGGGCGGTGGGTCCGGTCAGAGACGGCGCGCTCTATGCCGGGCTGGATGTGACGTTCGCCGAAACGCCCGAACAGGCGGCCTTCGTCACGGTCAGCGGCCTGTTCGACGATGAGATCGAAACGCCGGACGACTATTCGGATCGCCTTAAGATCTGCGCGGATCGCGGCTTGGTTCTGATCTGCGCCAATCCCGATATCGTCGTTCACAGGGGTACGAAGCTAATCTATTGCGCCGGCGCCCTGGCCGCCCTCTATGCAGACCTGGGCGGGGAGGTTGTAATGGCGGGCAAGCCCTACGCGCCCATTTATGCGCAGGCCTACACCAAGGTGGACAAGGCCCTGGGCCGCACGGCGGCCAGGGATCGTCTCCTCGCCATCGGCGACGGCCTGCCCACCGACGTTAAGGGCGCCAACGCCCAGAACCTGCCCTTGCTGTTCATTGGCGGCGGCATCCACGGTGCAGACACGACGGCGGCGGATGGCGGCTTGAATGCGATGGGGCTAGCCCGATTACTGGATCAGGTCGAAGCCAAGGCCGACTACGCCATGGCCGGCTTGGTTTGGTGAGGCCTCTTTATGAGCGCCCACTTTGCTGACGACGGCGCCATTTATGCCGTGGCTTCAGCTCTCCTCGACCACACCCTCCCCAAACCGCTTTGGACCCATGCGGCTCACTTCGCGGCGACCCTGTGGCTCATGCGCCATCGAGCTGACCTTGATCTGGCGACGGAAATGCCCCGGATCATACGATCCTACAATATCGCCTCCGGCGGTGAGAATACCGATACAGCCGGCTATCACGAAACCATTACCCAAGCTTCGCTGAAGGCGGCCGGCGCTTTTCTGGCGCGCTATCCGACCGAGACGCCCCTGCACGAGATTGTGGACGCGCTCATGGCCTCGCCTTTGGGTCGTCCGGACTGGCTACTGATCTACTGGAGCCGCGAGCGACTTTTTACACCGTTAGCACGGGCGGCCTGGACTGCGCCCGATCTGAAGACCTTGATCCTCAGCTAGGGCGCAAGGCCCGTGCTAAAGGCGACCAGCCCTACCGCGGAAACGCCTCGTGGTGGCGGATGACTTCGCGGATGACGAAGGTGAGGTATTTTTCGGCGAATTCGGGGTCGAGATGGGCGGTTTCGGCTAGGGCCCGCAGGCGGGCGACCTGAAAGCGCTCCCGCGTCGGGTCGGCCGGGGGCAGGTCATGGGCGGCTTTCAGCGCGCCGACCCGCTGGGTGCAGCGGAACCGCTCCGCCAGCATGTGGATCATGGCGGCGTCGATATTATCAATGCTGCGCCTAAGGTCTTTCAGCGCCTCAAGCGCGTCGTCGTGTCCCACGGGTCTCACTCACCTTCGCTGTTTGCGGGCTATACTCTTAGCCTCTGGTTTTGTGTGAGTCGCCGGTTCCCTTCATGCCTATTCGTCGCCTCCCGCCGCAAACCGTGAACCGCATCGCCGCGGGCGAGGTGGTGGAGCGGCCGGCCAGCGCGGTGAAGGAACTGGTAGAGAATGCGCTGGACGCGGGCGCGACGCGGATCGAGGTTCAGGCCGATCAGGGCGGGCTGGCGCGCATTCTGGTGGCCGACAACGGATGCGGGCTGGGCTCGGACGAGCTGGCCCTCGCGGTAGAGCGTCACGCCACCTCCAAGCTCAGCCCTGACGCCGAGGGCGAATACGACCTGCTGCACATCGCCAATCTGGGGTTTCGGGGCGAGGCCCTGCCCTCCATCGGCTCCGTCGCCCGCCTCACCCTATCGTCCCGCGCCAGGGGGACGGAGGCGGCCCATGCGCTGACGGTGAATGGAGGCCTGGTGGGGGAGGTTACGCCCGCCGCCTTTCCGGGGCCTCACGGCGCGCGGGTGGAGGTGCGCGACCTATTCTACGCCACGCCGGCGCGGCTGAAATTCATGAAGTCCGAACGCGCGGAAGCCATGGCGATCGGCGAGGAGATTCGCCGCCAAGCCATGGCCCATCCCACGGTCGGTTTCGCGCTGGATCTGGACGGAAAGAAGACGCTCCGCTTGCCGGCCGAGGCGCCGGGGCCGGCGGGTCGCCTGGCCCGGCTGGCGGCCGTGCTGGGCGCAGACTTTCAGGACAATGCGCTAGAGCTCGACCAGAGCCGAGAGGGCGTGCGGGTTTCTGGATTCGCGGGCCTGCCGACTTTTTCCCGCGGCAATGCCGGCCATCAGTTCCTGTTCGTCAACAACCGCCCAGTGCGCGACCGGCTGCTGACCGGCGCCCTGCGCGCCGCCTATGCTGACTTTCTGGCGCGTGATCGCCATCCGGTGGCCGTGCTGTATGTGGAGATCGAGCCGCATCTGGTGGATGTGAACGTTCACCCGGCCAAGGCTGAGGTGCGGTTTCGCGACGCCGCCCTGGTCCGCGGCTTGATCATCGGCGCGCTTCGCCATGTGCTGGCCGGCGCGGGCCATCGGGCGGCGACCACGGTCGCCAGCGCGGCCCTGGCCGGGTTTCGCCCTGGCTTTGCAGCGCCCCAGCCCTCTGCCGCAGGCTGGAGCGGTCAGGGCCTGTGGCGAACGCCCGCGCCCGGGTCTCTCGCCCCGGTCCTGCCCGGCGTGGGCGAGACCAGCGCGCGGGTCGAGACAGGCGTTGACGGCTGGGTCTCCGCTCTGGCCCCTGCCCAGGCTCAGGGACAGGTCATCGACCCCCTCGACTATCCCCTCGGCGCGGCGCGGGCCCAGATTCACGAAACCTACATCCTAGCCCAGACCCGCGACGGCCTCGTGATCGTCGATCAGCACGCCGCCCATGAGCGTCTCGTCTATGAACGGATGAAGGTGGAGGCGGCCGGCGAAGGGGTGGCTCGCCAGTCGCTTCTCCTGCCCGAGGTGGTGGAGCTTGATCCTGCAGACGCCGAACGCGTCGCGGGACGGGCGGGGGAGCTGGCGGATATGGGCTTAGTGCTGGAGCCGTTCGGCCCCGGCGCGGTGCTGGTGCGAGAGACGCCTGCGCTGTTGGGCGAGACGGACGTACAGGGGCTCGTGCGCGACATCGCTGACGATCTGGCGGAAAACGGGGCCGCCCTGGCCTTAAAGGAGCGCATGGCCGAGGTTTGCGGAACCATGGCCTGCCATGGCAGCGTCCGGGCTGGCCGTCGCCTGACGGCGATGGAGATGAACGCCCTTCTGCGTCAGATGGAGGCGACGCCTCATTCAGGCCAGTGCAACCACGGACGCCCCACCTATGTGGAACTAAAACTGGCCGACATCGAGCGTCTGTTCGGTCGACGCTGAAATATATTCTATTTAGATACAAAACTGCGACATCTTGGCCCATCAATCGCCAGTACAGTTCTAAATCAGCCGACGCCATCCGGGCCGATACACAGAAGATTTCTTCGGCTACGGACGGCCTATCCCGCCATCGCCAGCCGCCCCGCTGCAAGACCTGCCCGTCCCGCCGCCGTCCCTATCATGAAGACCATGGGCCAGGGCGGCGCAGCGCGCAAGCCCATCGCCCGCCCGGCCACCGATCCGGCGGAGGCGAATTGGGAGGAGTTTTAGATTGCGGCTAGGCCTTGACCGCCCTCAGTCGATCCGCATCCGGGTGAACACTATAAAGGAGACGGGATCAGCGCCATAGGCGGCGTTC
>Ga0116226_10003349_pt1 | contig 14160 bp, 11 predicted proteins | sample S1TSphfallax_FD_89692 | JGI IMG/M metagenome (GOLD analysis project Ga0116226, IMG submission 89692) | Host-associated microbial communities from peat moss isolated from Minnesota, USA - S1T2_Fa - Sphagnum fallax MG | ecosystem: Host-associated > Plants > Peat moss > Unclassified | place: USA...
AAACCAGCGATCTCGCCAGCAGTTTTAGTTGCCTGCCGTTGAGCATCTGTAAAGTAGGCTGGAACTGTAATCACTGCTTGGGTAATTGTTTCTCCCAAAGCGTTCTCAGCCCGTTGTTTCAGGGCCCGGAGAATAATCGCGGAAACTTCATGAGGTAAGTATTCTTTATCTCCTAAAGTTGTTTTGTGGTCAGTTCCCATCCAGCGCTTAATTGACTTCACGGTGCGTTCAGGAGCCGCAGCATACTGACGGAGTGCTTCTCGCCCTACTAGCACTTTCCCCGTATCGCTAAACCCCACACAGGAAGGTAAAATCAGATCGCCATCTTCGCCTGGCAATACCCGCACCTGACCGTTTTCGACGATCGCCACTTCGGAATTTGTTGTGCCTAAGTCAATACCAACTGCTTTCATAAAATTTAAAAGTCAAAATTCATTTGCTTAATACGCGCCAAAGGGCGATCGCAGGGAACGCACTGACTTTGGATAATTACAAAGTATTATATTTTTGAAGCATGACAGCTTCACCACTAGATATAAGGTTACAAGATATTGACCAAATAATTTCGTAATTCTGAGTTGGTGAAGCGATCGCAATATTGCCCCAACCCAAAAATGAACCAGCTAAAGTGAATAACCAATGCCCAATGTCCAAATTATGAAAATTTTTCTTGCAGATACAGAGGCGACGCTAGGCTTAGGCATTACTCTCGGTGAATCTCTAACCCCTGGCAGTGTAATTTTACTAGAAGGTGATTTAGGCGCTGGTAAAACTACCCTAGTTCAAGGTATTGGCAAGGGTTTGGGAATAGCTGAACCTATTGTCAGTCCCACTTTCACCCTAATTAATGAGTACACGGAAGGACGCTTCCCTCTTTACCACCTAGATTTATATCGCTTAGAACCACAAGAAGTTGCAGCCCTAAATTTAGAAAGTTATTGGGAAGGTGTTGAGGTCATACCAGGAATTGTGGCTGTTGAATGGGCAGAACGATTACCCTATAAGCCAGATAGTTATCTGAATGTGAGTTTGACCTATGGGGATGGGGGTACCCGTCAAGTCGAACTCATACCATTCAATTGTGCCATTAGCGAAATCATTGCCGCAATTTAAGCTTATCTCCCGACTTCAGTAAGAGAGATTTCACTTTTTTGATCACAGCACTAGAAAATTTCTGCAAATAGTCGAGGGATAACTCCACACCCGTCCTATCTGCCACTACCACGTTCACCACTATCAGTTACTAACATTGTTATCTCAACCAAAAATAAACGAAATCATTTCTCAACAGCAGATATATTGCAATAGGGTTCAGTTAAAGCTAAAAACAGAGACACAAACAAATAGGTTGAGTTGCAATACGATTATTTTGATCTTTTTGTTTCTTGAAGATTCCCTCAACGGACTCGTCAAAGGAAATGAAAATAAACTGTTGTTGGGTTAAATAAGAGTTTCACAGAACTTAGTCAGCTTGAAGCAAATTGCTTCCTTACTGTCATTCAAAGAGCCAATAGTAATTATTTAGCAGCGAAAGCTAGTAGAGAAAAGTTAAACAAAATCAAGTTCTGTATAAGTCGTTTAACTTTCCTTACACTTAGTATTCCCAAGTTATATGCACAATCTATACAAACAAATAAATTAATTTATTATGTTTTTTTAAACTCGTTCAAGTAATTTTAACTAGCAAATAATTATTGTGTCCACATCTGTAATTAGCACTAATGCCAAAACAATGCTAACTGAAAAATCTCGTATTTATACTATATTTTCTGTATAAATACGAGACGTTTTATCCTCTATTAATTGACCTTAATATCTCTAAGTGGATGCACTAGTTATCTCTAATGAAAGAAGCGATCGCCTTTTTTATCTCAGAACCGGAGTCGTCTCTGGTATAGTACGTAAGACCTTGATCAATGAATGCAGAGGTAGTATCTATTAACTGCTGAATAATCTCCGCACTAGCATTATCTATTTCTTCATTGACTTTTTCGCCTGTAAATCGGTTTTTTCTATCTTCTGGAGGTAATATAATGCGAGGATCTTTATAAGTCTCTTGGGGCTTGGGTTGAAATGTCTCATTTAAGTCGAACTGAAGACGTAAGTAACGTTTAGAATCATATCCACCCATGATTTGTCGGCAAATCGTACTATCAATCTCAGATGTAGGTTCTATAAAGATATTAGTAAGATTTTTTATCCAGTCAAAACCCCTCCATTTGCTTATTTGCTTATATTGGTAGGGTTCACCAGTTTGACCTGTGCCAATAGAAAGGATAGAAATATCTTCCAATCGCAGATTATCCAGTTTATATTTTTGCTTAATTGTAGGAGATATTGAAGACTGACTGATCCTCATAACTAGACTCAAAGCTGCGAGAGACGGGTTGTTAGCAGAAACTCCTCCATCTATGTGTGGGAATTCCCAATCACCAAATTTTTCTTTATCTACAGGTTCTAATTTATATGGTGGAAAAAAAGTGGGAGCTGAGGCAGAAGCGGTACATATCTCCCATAAATAACAGTCATCGTACCATCTGTCTCCTAAATCGGGATGACAATTTGTAAAAAAGGTTGTATTACGATATAGTGTATCGTAAGCAAGAATCAAAATAATAGGCTTTTCAATATCCTTTATTCTTGTGGATTTATACGCATCTTTGAGGACGCTAGTAATTCCCTCATGAGAATATCGAGCTGCTGAAAATACATCAAGAATTGATTTGATCACGGACGGAAAGTTTTTATAGCGGTCTTTTCTATCCAGAGGAAATATATCTTTACCTCGATCTATATACATTTTAATGAGTTGATCAGTCTCCTTACCAATAGCAATCCCTCCTGCTAACATTGAACCAGTAGAAGTACCCGCAATTAGGTCAAAGTACTCGTGTAAAAAGTGTCCTTTCCCCTGATTTCTAATTTCTTGTTCTACTTGTTGAAGTATTCGCGCTGCAACAACTCCACGCATACCGCCACCGTCTAAAGCCAAAATTTTGAAGGACATAGCAATTCTCCTTGATTATTTACTATGGTTATCGAAACAGAGTTCAGGAGTCATAATTTATTCTGAATTATGACTCCTAAATTCTTATTCGACTTTCCGAGCCTAGTTTCTGGAAAATACATAACCTGGATGGAGGTCATACAGCAGTTTTCTTTTCCATGAAGTACAAAGCTATGAGTTTTGAGGCATGAGGCAGGAGATAGAAACTTTTTATATCTGATTTTGAGTCCTACAATTTTTACCTCACTTACTTGCAAACTGCTGTATCTCTCTTCTGCCACTCTCCGAAAACAAAAACCGAAGGTAACTTTAAAAACTCCTACTAGGATTGGCTTTGTGCCTTTATTTTCTAACATGATGGATATAATCATTGCTTTAGGCTAAAACTATTGTCTGGCAAGGGTTACATCTTTTTATCTAGGGACAGTGACAGAAGAGGGGTAACTAATTACCCGGACATCATATCAGACTCGCCACTACGAAAGTTGACCACCAAATATGCAGATTTAGTGTGGTGTTTCATCGTTTATTCTTCCACTAGTCGCGCAGAATGAAATTCTGAATTCTGGCGAATGACTCCTAAATTATTTCTTGTTTCCCACTCCAATTTGGGCTAGGTTTTTAGCATTATTGCTCATTGACAAATGCTTAATAGCCTTAATCTCTCACCGATGGGCAATTTTAAACCAATTACTTGCATAAACTAGGATTTTATGAATAAAATAATTAGCTGCTCAACCTCAACATGGGTGGAACCTCAGTCACCATTTTTTGATACGGTGATGCTTTGTCGATCGCTGGAATTTCTATGTCCCAGGTATCGCTCCCCCAATCGCTCCATCCATACCTACCCCTTACCGCTCTTGCGCCCATGCAGGATGTGACAAACCTCTGGTTTATGAAGGTCATTGCTCACTACGGCAGTCCTGACTACTTCTTCACCGAGTATTTCCGCGTGAATGATACCTCACGGCTCAATCGTAGTATTCTGGCAGCAATCACCGAAAACGACACGGGTCGCCCTGTTTTTGCTCAAATGATTGGCGAAAGCATTCCAGACTTAGTAAGAACAGCAATTGATCTCTGCCGCTATAATATCGCTGGAGTTGACTTGAACATGGGCTGTCCAGCACCTAGAATCTATCGCAAAAATGTTGGGGGTGGATTGCTGCTCTCACCAGAAAAAGTGGATCGGATTTTGGGAGAACTGCGGCAAGCAGTGAATGATCGACCTTTAACCGTCAAGATGCGCGTCGGCTTTGAAAATACAGATACCTTTTACGAAATTCTAGATCTGATCAATCGCCACAGCATTGATTTGCTGAGTTTGCATGGTCGCACGGTAAAAGATATGTACCACGGGGCAGTGAAATATGATTTGATTGCCTCTGCCGTCAGACGAGTTCATTGTCCAGTGCTTGCCAACGGCAATATCCACTCTGCGACAACTGCCCTTGAAGTACTTTCTCAAACGGGCGCGGCAGGTGTGATGGTGGGACGTTGGGCGATCGGGAATCCTTGGCTTTTTAATCAAATTCGGCAGGCTTTGCGCTTCGAGCCGATCACGCCCGTTCCTTTAGTAGAGGTACGCAACTATATTGATCGTTTATGGCAAACCCCGACAGCGGCAACTATGCCAGAGCGATCGCGCGTCGGCTACCTCAAAATGTTCCTCAACTACATTGCCCTGAGTGTTGACACTGAAGGTCATTTCCTGCGGCTGATGCGACAGACGCAGACTGAGGTAGAACTGTTTAACCTCTGCGATCGCGTTCTCCTTGCTGATCTGACGAAAACTTTAGCTCTAGCACCTTACTCAGGCGTGTAACTATGGTAACTATTTAGTTCAGGTTGATCACTTACAGCACAGATACAGACTACAGTGAATCAATTCAAAATTCAAAATGACGCTCTCTACGAGACGCTAAAATCTCCCTGATTTTACTACGCAAAACCAGGGAGAGGTTTGTCGAACTCCTAATGAGAAACCTGTGGTTTGAGAACGTTAGGAATTACCTCAACTATTCTGTTAGCAATGTCTTCAGGTGTATCTCCCTCTTGCAGGGTGATGTGCAAATCGGCTTGAGAGTAAAGTGGTTGGCGTTGTTCCAGGAGCGATCGCAATTTGCTCTTGAGGTCAGCATCTTGCAGTAGTGGTCTAGTGGTATCCTCAGCTAAACGGCTGTAAATTAATTCCACTGGCGCATCTAGCCACACTATCAAACCGTGGTGCAAGTAACCCCAGTTTTCTTGCCGCAGTACAATGCCTCCACCGGTTGCTATAGTCAGCTTTGTAAAAGCACAAACCTGTGAAAGCACATCACTTTCTATCTGGCGAAACCCTGCTTCACCAACTTCTGCAAATAACTGACTGACAGATTTACTGGTTGCTTGGGCAATAACACCATCGATATCCACAAACCCATAACCCAAATGCTTTGCCAGTAAGGGCCCTACTGTCGTCTTACCAACGCCCATTATACCAATTAAGTAGAGGTTGACTCCTTGTAATAAACTGCCCACCAGTCGCTTTGCTCCAATTATGAGTTCTGAGTGCTGAGTCACAGCTGTGAATTACCCACCGTAAGACGGCAGGGCTTCCCAATTCATCGGGAATAGCCTCGCTTGTCTCCATAGTTCTATTAGTCTGACATTCCCTCCTCTTGTCAGGAGTCCTGATTCCCAAGACCCAAATTTTTTACCCCAAGCGTTGCCGTACTCCGCAGGAGTTGCAAGCTAGCAAGAGCGTCTCCAAGAGTTGAGAAATCTAGCAACATATACCTGTTGGCTTGGTTTTCGCTTATGGCATTGATGGTCAAGACTTAACTATTTTACCAGAAATCACCCGCTCACAATACCTACCACTAGAGTCCGTTGAGTGTGGAGACTGACGCGATCCGTTAAATTATAAACTTATGAGAAAGATCAACTTTAACAGTCCTGCCACTAAGACTTTGACAAACTCCATTAGCAATTTACACAGGATTACAACCGCAAAATAAACCTCTAATCAATTGATTATCAATTGTTTTCAAGGCTTTTCCTTTTATAGATATCAAATTTACGTGTAATTTTTATAACTCACAATTATTTTTAACTTCTCTAAATTCATCTTCTATTTGAGTTGAATCAACTTTTGTCATTACTACTATTAGTCTATTGACAATAACTCAATTATGTGAAAATACCACAAATAACGATAAATTTCTAAAGATGGTAGTAATTTTCCTGATGCAACCTAGTAATTGCCGTATATCGATCGCTATGCTTAACAAAAAATTAACATAGCTTGTTTGAAACTTTATCCAAACAATATCTGTCTAACTAAATAATCCGAATTTTTACTCTGGTGGGTAATTTTAAGTATACACACTACCGTGTTTCTAACAACACAGTATTGTTAGTCTAAAAATCTAGTTATAACAAGACCCATTCAATTAAATGTTTCCGATAGAGGTGTAAATAATGACTAATATCGGGCGATTGCCCCAAAAATATTTGTCAATTTGAAGTTTCGGCACAAAAAATACTGCATATTTCACCCCAATAAGCCTGAATGAATAAATATAGGATGAATGAGGCGTCAACTATGAATCGAATTCGTGACGTTGTACAAAAAGCTTTAGCAACTGGCTATTTGACAGTGGAAGCTGAAAATGAACTACGACAACTGTTGACTACCCCATATGACTTGGAAGATTTAAATGCTTTCATGGCTTTGCAGGAAGCTGCTATGACTGGCAAAGTCAAGCAAGAGTCTAGAGAGCGGTGTGGCATCAAGTAGAGACGTAGTAGCCTACGTCTCACCGACGGGAGCGTTTATCATCATCCTCAAAATCTTCATCATCATCAAAAAATTCCCAATCATCATCATCCGCTTGATTGGTAGTCGGCGGCTGGTAAGGGGGGATGATTACCCGGTAATCGGCATCGTAAACGGATTCAGTTTTTCCCACAGCTGTATTTTTTGGTTCGCGGTAGCTGTAGGAGTAAACTGAACCAGACTGAGAACTGCTTTTGGCTTCTGATTGACGTTCGTAAGTTTTAGAGTCTCTAGCAGGTTGAGTTTGAGGATTAGAGGTAGACGCTTCCTCTGACTTTTCATCAAAGTTCCAATCATCATCTCTACTGCCATTTGTCTCCCAATCATCAAATACATCACTAGTAGGCTGTTCTTTTTTACTAGCCGGTGGTGGAGGACTGGTAGGGCGAGATGTAGGTTCTTCTCTTTGGGTTGCCTTTGCACGAGGCACAGTTGTGCTTCGGCGGTCAGGAGTTTGGCGTTGTCCTACCACAAAATAATTGGATAAGTTAAACAAGGTAGCAATCAATACAGATGTAAAAGCACCTGTGGCAGTACTGAACAAAATCCATATCGCTAGTGGTAATGGTTGAGTTTGTACGCCCAAAAATACTAGCGATAGGACAGGTGACCAATTTTGAACTAACAACAGTGTTAGTCCTCCCAGTACCGCCACCAATAGAATTAAGCGAATTACAGCCATAGCAATTTTGTCAGTTGTCAGTTGTCAATGGGTAGTTGTCAGTGGTCAGTTGTCAGTTATCAGACTATTCTTCACTGATTACTGTTCACTGACTACTGACACTATCAGCCATCTCTATCATTACCCTTTTAGGACTATTGTGAAATTTTCGATGAGTCCACTGTGGGCATTAGCGACGACCTGACCATCGCTGAATTGGGATACAGTCAATATCTAGTTGATCTAAAGCACGGGCAACTACAAAATCAACTAAATCCTCGATGGTTTGGGGATTATGATACCAAGCGGGAATAGCAGGGACAATTCTCACTCCAACTTCAGCTAAAGAGGTTAAGTTACGCAGGTGGATGAGGCTAAAAGGCGTTTCACGAGGAACAATGACCAGCTTTCGCCCTTCTTTGAGTTGGACATCTGCTGCTCGTTCTAGTAAATCGGAACTCAAGCCAACCGCTAGCTTTGCTACTGTACTCATGCTGCATGGAATAATTATCATCCCCAGAGTGGCAAAGGAACCACTGGCAATCCCGGCTCCAACATCACCCCAAGGATGGCAGCGGAGTTTACCCAAAAGTGCAACTCCAGCTTGCTCTCGCCAAAATTGTTCTTGTTGAGTTGGTTCTGGCGGCATCCGAATTTCCTGTTCTGACTGCCAAACCATGTAAGTAGATTTAGAGGCAACCAATTCAATACTATAATCCGCTTCTAGCAAAAATTTGATCGCGCGAACAGCGTAAATCAGACCAGATGCGCCCGATACGCCTACAATTAAAGGCTTGGTGTTGTTTGACACGTAAAGTTTAGTTGATTTTACTCGTCCTCAGAGTAAGAGTCTAGGTCATCAGGCTCAATGTCATTTGGTAAATAGATGTCTGAAAGCTCCTCATGGGAACCATTGCTAGTTAAACCTTTGGCTAGACCATCACTGCCAACTGTTACCAAATCAATTTGCTGACGGTAGTAATCGACACTCTTAACTTGGACAGCGACGCGATCGCCTAATCTATAAGAAGCACGATTTTTGCGACCAAATAGTGCCTGTTGTCTGGCGCGATATTCATACCAATCGTCTTTGAGAGAACTGACGTGTACCAATCCCTCTACCCTCAAAGACACACCAGGATTACTGCTGGACTCCACCTCGGCTGCTGGTACTTCAATTTCCACAAAGAAACCGTAGGATTGAACGCCGGTAATCACACCTTGAAATACCTGACCAATGCGTTGCTTCATCAGTTGGGCTTTTTGCAGTCCGGCTAAATCAGCTTCAGCTTCTTGGACTTCTTTTTCTCGGTCGTTGAGTTGGACAATTACCCTAGTTAAATCGCTTTGCAGTTCTTGCTGTAATTCTGGGGGTAAAACGTTCCAGTTAATTTCCTCGTGGCTGGAGGAGTGGCGCAGGTTAACGCGTTCTCTCACACGGGTATTGCGGCGATCGCGTCCGTTTTCGAGTAGGGTGTAATACACTCTCTGCATGAGCAAATCTGGGTAACGCCGCAAGGGGGCACTAAAGTGGATATATTGCGGTAGTGCCAGACCAAAATGAGATCCTTTGGTGGTGCTGTATGCCGACGGCTTGAGGGTGTCTTGCAATAAGTAAGTAAGAACTTGCTCAGAGGGAGATTCCGCAAAAGCTGTGGTTAAATGCTGATAATCTAAGGGTTGGATATCTATTTCTGGATCTAATGTCAGATCAACACCTAAATTGACTGCCAATTTCAGCATTTCCTGAACATCTTCGACATCGGGTGTACCTTGGACTCTCCAGATGGCGGGAACACCAAGAGCATTTAAGTGAGTTGCGATTAGTTGATTAACTAACAGTACCAACTCCGTGAGTAGCGATCGCACTGGTAAATCATTCACCACCACAGCGCCGAGAATCCCTTCATCATAGTAAGCGTTTTGGTTGGGCGGCAGATTCAACTGGAGACTACCACGAGTCAACCGTACCTGTTTGACGGCTGTTTGCAAAGCTTGGAGGTCTTGCAGTATTTGGACGACCTGTGGAGATTGATTGCGAGCAACACCAGTGAGAATTGCTTGGGCAAGTTCTGTACTCAGTGCAGTCTCTACGTTGATGACACTGGGTTGAATTTCCCATTCCAGCACTTCTCCCGATTGGGGATCAATTGTAATTAAAAAAGAGATAGTTAAGCGATCGCTCCCAGGGACTAAAGAACAGCGTTCTGCCACACCTGGGGGCAAAATTGGCAGCACTAATTCTCCCAGATACACTGATTTACCCCGTTTGAGTGCTTCTCTATCTAGGGCTTCGTCAGGTTGGACATAGTGAGAAACATCGGTGATATGAACGCCCAAAAGCCAATTTCCCGCTAAGTTTTTTTCTAAACTAAAAGCGTTTTCTATCACTTTGGTATCGCCATTTACCCCTTCAATGGTGAGAGTAAACAAATTACGCAAATCCAACCGATTTTTCAGGTCTGCTTTGAGTAGCTTTTTGGGTAACTTGGCGGCTGCATCTAGCACATGATCGGGAAAAGTCCGGGAAAGGTCGTGTTTGCACGTAACTAAATCTATATCAGCCGCAGCTTCGGCATCGCTACCGAGGATTTGTACCACTCGACCAAGGGGAGGATATTGTGCCAATGGGTAACGCAAGACTTCCACATGAACAAGGTGATCGATCGCTTCTTCTAATTTCGCCTCGTTAGGCTGAATCTTGAGTTCAAAAAGCAATCGATCATCTAAAGGCACAGCCCGGAAACCAGTTTCCACCTGCTTAATTCGTGCCAGTAACGTGTGGTTGGAACGTTCTAGAATCAGCTTCACTTCCCCTTCAGGAGAGCGACGACGACTCCCTTCTTTGAGAACTCTGACCAAGACGCGATCGCCATTCCAAGCATTACTCAGATGACTTTCGCGGATGTAAATATCCTCGGCTCCTTCCACATCTTGAATAGCAAAGCAAAAGCCTTTACTAGAACAACGGAGTTTTGCCTCGATGATTCCCTCTTCTGAGACACGGCGATATTTACCCCGTTCTTTGACTAAAATACCGATTTTTTCGAGAACATCTAAGGCAATGTGAAGTTTTTGTAAGCTTTTTTCATCTTCACAGCCAAGTTTCTTTTCTAAAACTTTACGGGCTACCAATTTATCATCGGTGAAATTGGCAAGGAGTGTAGCGATTGAAAATTCCATGCAGTGAACCGACCTTTGGTCAAAACATCATTTTTTGTTTAATCTGGTTCATTCCTGTATACCCTCACGGCTTACAGAAACAAGCTGGAAACGAATTGCCCCAAGGCAACGCTTCCTAAGTTCCAAGGAAAGGAAGCCAACCCAGCAAGAGCGGGAAACTACTCCCACAGCTTTGAGCAAAGGAAGCCGACCCACGGACAACTCTGGGTGTCTACGAACTTCTCACTGCAAGATGTTCTCAGAGTCTGCCTGCGTTCAAGTCTCTTCACTTAACCAAACTTAGAAAGCACGCCTGATTTAAGATTTAGCCCCGCTAGTTAATTACGCGACGGGTTTTTGAGAAGCTGGGTTTAGAGAACTCTCCATGCTGCCCAAAAGCGCTATGCAGGCGAGCCACTGCGGTCTTAGGGTTTCCCCAAGTGGAGTAAGTGGCGTGGAAACTACAGGTGTTTGATTGTCTAGAGGGAAGGTAATTTTACGCCATTAGACTCTGATTTTAACTAGGAGGAACTGCCGGTTAACCCAATTTTCCCATATGTAGAATCGGTAACAATTAGGTGAGCAGCTGAATAAGCAGCGAGGGCGAACCTTATCTCCATTATTGTAGATTTAGAGCGCACTTCCAGAAAATAGTTCTAGATATCGAGTTGGCTCACTAGTATAGCATTGCATGCCAAATTGCCAGAAAAATTGGTGATTTCTCATACATCCAATATAAGTTTATTGCATGAGCAAAAAATCAATATTGGATGCAATCGTCATCACCCGCTACACAATACCTACCCTGAGAGTACATTCAAGGTGGGGACTGACGCGATACGTTAAAATAAGGGTAGTTTACATTGCTTGAGCATACAGGCAGTATCGACCCCGTTATTAAAAATATTTAAATTTGGTAGCAGTATTATGTTGGCTCAATTCCAGAGCTTGTATCCCAAGGGCAGTCTGATTTCTGAATTAGTGCAAATTTTTCAAGGAAAATATATTGTCCGCGCAAGCGTGCAAATTGAAGGCGTAACCCGTGCTACAGGTATGGCAGCAGCAGAAACAATAGAAGCAGCAGAAGACCAGGCCAGAACTAGGGCGTTGATAGTTTTGGGTATTACAAATGCGCCACCCGAATCAGTGGCATTTAGCTCAAATCCAATTTCCCCAGCGCCGCTAAACCCCTCATTGAATACCAAAGGTGGATTGAGTGAGTTTACTTATTCCTCTGCAAAAGATGGGGATTTTGTTGGGAATCAATGGCCAGTGGTTAGCGACAAAGAAATATCTATGCCGCCCTCCAAAGTCCGCAACATCAAACCGGAAGTAGTAACAACTAGTAACGAACAGTACGAGTACAGTAGTGCTGCACCTCTATCAAGCGATACCTATAGCCAGGATTTAGATCAAAACTTTCCTGTGACTGCCAACCGGGAGCTAGAATTTGATCCTCCAGTTGAAACCCTGGAAATAACGTTTAGTAACGAGCCAGAAAATCAAACCTTTCCAGCAATTTCTGCCAATAATGTCACACCATTTACACCTCGGAGTTACAGCCCTCAAGAGGATGTCGCCACCCCATCAGTGACAGGAAAGAGAAAGAAGAAAACTGAACCCGTGGATTTATCGGATGTCATTGCTAAAACAGATGTGGAACTTCAGCGTTTAGGCTGGACACCGGAACAAGGGCGAGAGCATCTGATTGAAACCTACGGTAAAAGGGGGCGTACTTTGCTAACTGAAGAAGAATTACACGGATTCCTCAAATACCTCCAATCGCAGCCAGACCCAATAGCGGGATTTTGATTTGTCATTATTCAGAAGGCAATGACTAATAACGTGGGTTGTTGAAACAGTAACGAAGTTGGCGTACTTTGTTAACTGAAGAAGAATTGCACGAATTCCTCCAATATCTCCAATCTCAGCCAAACCCAATAGCGGGATTTTAATTAGTCATTAGTCTTTTGCTAATGACTAATGACTAATGACTAAACAACAGCAACTACGGGGCGGCTACCGGCAGCGTGGCGGTCAATCACTTGGTCAATCAAACCGTATTCCCTGGCTTCCTCTGGTGACATGAAAAAATCACGTTCAGTATCTTCAGCAATGCGCTCAATTGGTTGACCTGTATGGTCAGCTAAATAGTCATTTAGCCGCTTTTTATGGTACAAAATTTCCCGCGCCTGAATTTCAATATCAGTCGCCTGTCCTTGAGCGCCACCTAGAGGTTGATGAATCATAATTCGGGAATGGGGTAAACTCATCCGCTTACCCTTAGCACCAGCACTGAGGAGGAAAGCGCCCATACTCGCCGCCAATCCGGTACAAATTGTACAGACATCAGGGCGAATGTGTTTCATAGTGTCAAAAATGCCCATACCAGCCGTCACCGAACCACCGGGAGAATTGATGTACATATAAATGTCCTTCTCCGGGTCTTCAGCATCCAAATACAGCAGTTGGGCAACAATCAAGTTAGCAATGTTGTTGTCAACTTGTTGTCCCAAAAAGATGATGCGCTCACGCAACAGCCGTGAGTAGATGTCAAAGGCGCGTTCACCTCGACCCGATTGTTCAATAACGATAGGAATCATGGAAGCGTGTTTGTGGCTACTTTAAATACATTTTATCGGTGACAGCAAGAAACTGGGGCTCATCTCTACTATTCTCAAGGAGATAACTTAAACCTTTATTGTTTTGCTTTACCAAAAAATAGTACAAAAGATTATTTTGCAATAGATTCAACCTCTAATACCAATTCTATGTAAGGCTGCATCGAATATTTCCTTTATCTAGCAAGGATTTCAGCCAGTTCATTCTGTGCACCTTCATAGAAAATTGGTATAAGGGCACTTTTTAGCAGCAAAAGGTGTCTAAGAGAATATCCGAATGTAGGGAAGAACAAATCAAAAAACTCCAATTATCGCCAGATATCGGCATTTGCTAGACAAATTTGGCGATATAGTTATTAAACTGATAACCGAAATCCAACCAACTTGCTTAGGGAATTATGTGAATTTTCAGTAACATTTTAAACATTTTTTTATAATTTTCCTCAGCAATTATCAAGTTATTTTTGTTAGATTCAGTAAATAGATAGTACGAGGTGTATTTAGAATAACCAGTCCTAATTGAAAATGCTATCCAACCAGAGAGAGACGTGCCATGCTGGAAAAACTTATACAAGCCGCCATCATCACCTTGTTGCTCCACCTGATAGCAGGACTTAGCCCAAATACTATGATTCAGTCAAAGACAGCATCACCTGTGCGTGAAACACCACCAAGTATTGTTAGCTTGCTATTGCGATCTTTTCAGTAAAAATATTTCACAACTTACACAGGTATCGGCGATATCAAAGACATACACTACGCTATGTGCAACTTATCTTTAGAACCCCTCCCCAAACCTCTCCCTCAAAGGGAGAGAGGCTTTGATTCTTGCTCCCCAACGCTAGTAGGGAAGGGGTTGGGGGTTAGGTCTGAGAGAAAGTTGCAC
>Ga0116226_10003351_pt1 | contig 14158 bp, 7 predicted proteins | sample S1TSphfallax_FD_89692 | JGI IMG/M metagenome (GOLD analysis project Ga0116226, IMG submission 89692) | Host-associated microbial communities from peat moss isolated from Minnesota, USA - S1T2_Fa - Sphagnum fallax MG | ecosystem: Host-associated > Plants > Peat moss > Unclassified | place: USA...
TCGGAGGACTCCCAAGTCCCCATTTCGGGAGTGTGAGTGTCATCCTCCCACTCTTCCAAAAGTTGGGTTGCGACATTGTCTGAATATAATTCAAGGTGTTGTAAGAAAACATGATGAACATTATCAAATGTTGGTAGGAACTTAAATGAGCTCCGACTTGAGGCAAAATAGATGGTATCCACCATTATAATTATCGTAAAGCAACATCTAATCAACATCGTCTGTCTTTTGACATACTTGACATGGATAGTCAAGTGGAGGAATCCAAGTCGACGTGATGATGGTAGGATCTAAGTTCGGCAAGTGGCAAGGAACACAATTTTTGGAATGATCCCAAATTGTGCATTGGTCAACTTTTTGCAACTCCAACACACCTGAAGGCCTGATTACTTTAATCCTCAAAATAGTGCAACCGAAAGAAGTGTCTAGAATATCACTAGGTTGCCGTTGGAGATACACAAAATCACCAACATCAAATTGTCTTGCCTTAGATTTGTAACTGCCACCTTGTGTGTGTGCATACCATAAGGTGTCTCGATGCTGTGCAATGGACAAGTTCTCCATGGCCATGGGCATAACCCTCTTGAATAAAATAACCTTCTTTGCAATGACCCTAGCCCAAATGGCTGGGGAGTCAAAATCCACAACCTAGTCCATTTGAGGAGTAATGGAAAAGGGTGGAATGGGATGTCTCCCAAAAAGTAGAAAGTAAGTGACGCACTCCCAAACTCCTTGAGGGACCCAAATGTGAATCCCAAACAAAAAAAACAGAAGAGCAATGAGTCGAGCACGCTCCTTGGTTCGTAGCACTTTTGAGGGGTGGAAAGGCGTGCTGGAGCTCCGGGATGGGACTAGGAAGAATGACAAGCGTTGAATCATGCACATGGAACTGCACAAACCAAACAAGAAGTTGGTTAGTGCATAGTTTGGGCACTTTTGGTGCTAGGACGAGTCACGAGCAAACTCGGATTCACAAGACTCACCACGGCTCGAACTTGAGGGAAGCCACCACCTTCCCCTTTATAGTATTTTATGTGCCTCTCCATGGGGGCCACATCCAAATGGCATTTTGTCCCCGGACTCCCAAGTGGGAGTCTCGAAATTCCCACAGCTGGGACTCTCGCGACTTTGGGGCCCCATAACTTCATGTATAAACCTCCAATTACGATGAAGTTTGAAGCAAAGTTCTATCCCTCGTTAAAAGTTTTTCCAACGGTATGTCGCACGCTGCCTGCACACAAGGATATTGGGTCGATTCTCGACTTTTAGTGGTCGGGAATCAAATTGCCAATTTGCCTTTCGGCCTTTCTTTTGATCATAACTTATGTTTCAGATGTCCAAATGGGTGATGCGAGCCCATTTTAGACATCTATGTTTTGATAGCTTTCCAATGATATAAAGAACTCTTCAAGCCAATGGGTTTTGACCCCTGCCTTTTGATATGTGAATGTAAAATCAAAGGTAGGAGAGCCCACTAGTTTAGCCATGCTATAATTAGTGACCAAATTACAAACGCCATCTATAACATGTGAGCCAATCGAGTGTCTCCCTAAGGTGTTGGATGGGACTTTGTGTAGCATGTGGATCAAGGATTGGTAGAGGACCTGATGTAGTGTTCATGGTATCTTTTAATAATGTAATTATGTCCTTAGTGCTTAGTTTCAAATCCTGAAAACTAAACAACAATGTACTCACAAGTTTTTGCGCCACTTCACACATTTGAAATTGGCACTCCACAAGCTAATTAGTGGAAAATCGTGTGTTTTTTTTTATGTACATGTACTCTTGGGACACGAGAATTTGATGCCCTAGCAGCTTGTGGTGTAATAATTTCCTCCCCCTTCGCCAAGAAGGTGCGTTCTTCTTCCGTGTTGAGAGGACGAAAAGATTGCACCATGACTGCTCAAGCTCCTTTAGCCTTGGAAATAGGACTTGAATTAGATGCGAATCCGTCAGTCGAAATTACCTCCCTAGTGACAGAAACTCTAGGTGCCACATTAGCCTTTTGTGTCGCGAAATAGGAAGGGCCAAAAAAAGTGGTAAATTCTGGTGTGGGACTAGAATTGTGTGCAATGGAAAGAACATACTCCCTAACCATGGCATTGTGTGAGAGGCCATAAAACAACCTAGGAGGTCCCCCCGTGATCTTGAACCCTGTATAGGTTGGGCATGATTAGCTGGTTGGGAAGACTTGCCTTTTAGATTAGCAAGTTGAGCCCTCAATGATTCGAGTTCATTTTACAAAGTTTGAACTTGAGCGGCATGGGCTTGAAGCACCTCCCTCCTATGAACATTCTGCTCTTTCTTCTTAGCATTCTTAAAGGAATTATTTTTCTTCTTAGCATTCTTACAACAATTACCCTTGGTGGGGAAAGCCTAAGTGGAAGGCTGAGGTGCCTTTGCTTTTGGTTGAAAGGTGGCGGAAGATGTTGACAAATTTTGCCGTGGTAATCGGAGTTGCCTTTGTTTCGAGAACTTGGCAAAACAAACAACTTCTTGATGTCCTTCTTTCCCACAATAATCACAAAAGAGATCCTCGGAAAGAATGTTGCACTCACTAGCTTTATGGGCAAGATCACCATAGTAGTTACAAAAAGGTAGGATGGGTGCAGCCAAGTGCACCGCTTTAGCCTTTAAAGAAAGAATGTGATGATTTGGTTGGTGCAGCTAGTGGAGGTTGAGGCCTTGAACGTGATGGAGGCTTCATAATGTGCATGAGCCAATTCCAGCTTTTCAGAAATGTTGTGCACATCCAACAAAGTGTACGAGTTTTCAAAATTTCCCAAAACTTGTGCATGGAATGTCAGAGTACCTTCCAACAAACGAAGATATTGATGGGTAGCTTCTAGGTCTATGATGCTATGAGTATCCCCTTTACACTTGAGAAGCCTCATGTATAACATCTTGAGGGTTTCATCCTTCTACCAAGAGAAGGTGGCGAAGAAATTTTTTTTTTCACAACTTTTAATCGGAAATTCTAGCTCAAGAACTTGAAAAAATTCCCCCATAAGATTAGCAAAAGCTAGTGCATTGATGGTGGGAGGAATATTTGTGGTAGTAGCAATATTGTTGAGGAGAAATGTTTATTGAAGTAGGTACCGGATCTGGATTATTGGGCACAGTCCCATGATGTGCAATAATAGCTTGTAGTGCAGCTTGAGAGGCGATGGCGATGGTTGTGGCATAAGTTGGATTAGGGATCTAGGTGATGCCCAAAATCCTCGGAAAATGTTGTTCGTAGACATCCAATGCTTCATAATGCACATAACGAACCAATTGTTTGAATGCGAACGCCTTGGTGTAATTAATGCCATACTTGAACTCCAATTCACAAACCATAATTGAGAAAGTTGCCTTGAATTTCTTCAAAGAAATGGTACTTGGCCTTTTGCTAAACTTTTGTTGACCTCCATGGTGTATATTGGTGTAGAGGTAACGACTTGCAATGGAATATACGATGATGGTGTGAAAGTTGGTGCAACAACAGGCATACCCCACTGATTAACCCCTCCAAATGGACTCTGATGTATCGTTGATGTAGTGTAACCTGAACCCGAATTCCTAGTAGGAGTTGTACTGGATGACGGTGGCATTGTAAACACTTGATAGTATTGTTGTGAAGATTGTGAGCTCAAAGAAATTGGCTCAAATGATCGTGTGTAATTTTGTAGCTAATACCTAGGCTCTAGCTGAGCGGTAGTGTTCTCATCATTTGAGGACATGGTGTTGTCCCATGTCCAAAAATTTTGTAGCAATACACAGCACTAACCACAAAGTTCTAACACAACTGATGCAATTAAATGCAACTATAATGGAAAGGTATCGGATATGTATGTACATAGTACATACGATTTGAAGAATATGGCACATCGACGGGGATAAACGACAACGAATGGATGTCGATGGATAGAACTCTATGGATGGACGTTAATGGACGGAAGGGGCCGAAAGGATGAAACCGGATGGACAGAACCTCACAGACATCGAACGAAATTGTGTTGAACGACAACATTCACGGAATTGCAACAGATAACAACGAATAACGACTACTACAACGTCAACAACAGTGATTACGATGGTGATAACGTTGGACTGCGATTACGATGGCAACCGCAACAATGACGGTGCTAGAGAGCGATTCATGTCCACGAGCTCTGCAGGGATGACATGTAAAAGAGAGGAGAGAAATTTTTTTCTTCTACTTCATTTTTTTAAAAATTCACTTTTTGCTTCTTCAATAGATTTTGCAGCTTGTTCCTTTGATCACTCATATGACCTAGAGCAACAAAGAAGTTAAAGCACAAAAGAAGAGGAGGAGGAAGAATAATTTGGATGTAGATTAGTGCATAGATGTTCAACAGGTACTTAGCAGGCGCATGAGTGAGATCATAAGCTTAGGCTTGCAAAAGCTTACAGTAGCAGTCGTCATGGGCTTTTCTAGTGTCCCTTCTCCCTGGCTTATGCTACTACTAGTTATGGTTGTTGTTGTTCTTGTTGTAGATGTAGTATAAGAGTAGAAAAAGAAAAAGAAGTAGTAATAACTTAAGAACACAAGAAACCAACAAGCAAAAGAAACCCAAGAAACTCAAAGCTAGGAAAAATTTGCCGCTTTCAACATTAAGCGATAAAGAGCAATTTTTCTACACTTAAATTGAATTGAAAAGAAGGAAAGAAAACGTAATTTATGTAAATGGTGGTTGTGTAATAGTTGCCTTGAGCATTTAGAAATCCAATCTGACTATGGAAGAAACTTTCCCTGATAAAGGAATTCTAGAGAAATTGACAAGAGAAGGGAAGAGCTTGGCCTTTTATATAGTCGTCAACAAAGTTGAAACTCTAAACAAGCCATAACCCTAAAACACCTACTAGCGTGCAATAACCTAAGAACGTACATTAACCTTAAGAGTGTACATTAACCCTAAAGGCATGATTGGCATGCCCATAATCGGCCGTCATGCATGAGGCCATGCATATAGGCTTGACAACATAAAACAAGAAAAAATCTGTATTTTGCTTTTATCGTGTTGCAAGTTCGTAGCATTCCTTCCATTGTTGTGTAAAAACATGTGGTTTTGGAAACCATTGTTCTACCATTAGAATTATTCTCCTAAGAAAAAAACAGTTATTGGTTTATGGAATTTTCACCTATTTGTGTCTATTTAGTAATAAGTTTGCTATTCCTTGATCTTAATTGGTGTTTCTTTTTCATTTGCTTCTTCTTCCAGTTTGGCTTATTTAGATAAATTGTCAATTTACAAATGTGGTTTTGATCCTCTTAACGAGGCCAAAAGCTGTTTTGATATACAATTTTATCTTGTTTCTATTCTATTTATTATATTTAATTTGGAAGTCACCTTTTTATTTCCTTGCAGGGTAGTTTTTTGTAACAAGATTGGTTTGTTTGGATTTTGGTTTATGATAGTCTTTTTATTAATTTTGACAATTGGATTTATATATGAATGGGAAAAGGGCGCTTTACGTTGGGAGTAACTCGAAGAATTATGAGACAAAAGACATAAAGTGAGAAAAAATCTTTTTATTTATTTTATCGTGTTGCAAGCTCATAGGACTCCTTCCATTGTTGTGTAAACAAACTAAGATAGACCTTGATAAGTAGGCATGATTAGTCATTCATCGACTTGATTAAACTCTGCCTTTATTGGCTATGTTAACAAAATGCAGCTTGCAACTAGAGAGCCTAGGGGGTAGAAATGATAGAAAGGCTTTCTGATAACTTTAATTAAAAGCGTGCTAGGACATGAGGTCCTATTAAGCAAATCGAGTAGGGCATTGCCAAATTTTTTTGTTTTTGTGCATTTGATTGCCTTTGCCTTGTTTGGCAGTTTGATCTTGTCTAAGGGTGGAAGAGATGAAAGCACTTTGCAAAAAAACTACTTTCCGTCCCCACACAGTAAATGCTAAAAAATAATAGGTTTTTTTATAGTGGGGGAAGCTCTCTTGGAGAATAAAGTGGCTAGGAGGTCCAGTTTGTTTGCACAACAAATGAAAGGCGAAAGTGGCTTTCTAGGGCTACTTTATCCTCCCACCAAAAAACTTCTAAATAATATTTTTTTTGCCCCCGCACTCTTTTTATTTAAAAAAAAACATTATATATCAATTACATAGTATAAATTATATACAATCAACAAGAAGATTAGTAGACAAACACAATATACCTTCTGTCGACACTTCATGCTAGATAATAAAAGAAAAGTGGTAATAGATATTTTTAAAAAAAATTCAATCATTTAAAAATAAATAAAAAAATTGCCATGGTTTTTATCTTCAAGCTTTTTGCTTTTATTTTTCAGTTCGGCCCTTTTTATTTACTCTACTCTAAGTAAGAGGCCAAAGGAAACACTTTGGTACCATAACAGCTCAAAGATGAAAGATGAATATAAATAATGCGCAATAAAATGAAGCATCAAGAAATTAGAAAAAAAACAAACACCTTCAAACCACTCATGATGTGTTCTTTGATAGTCAATGATTTGGCACATTAGGGTAATTAGTTTAGTTGGTAGAGTGCCTCGTTTACACTGAGAAAGTCAATGGTTCAAGTCGTTATTACCCAAAGGTTTCCACTATCTACAATTATAAATTAGATTTAGCATATGGATAAATTTATTAATTTGATTAATAGTGGTAAAACTATGATGATATTGAGAAAGAGGGGGGGGGGGACTTTTAAAAAAAAAAACAAATCCATTCAATTCACATGGTAAATAAATGAGAGCTAAATACTCTCAAAGAAAAAGAATAGTTGGAAAAGGCATAAGAAACTAGCAAATGCAAAGTAGAAAAAACGGTAATATATATTATCGTTTTTTGCTTTGCATTTTCTTAGGCAGTTTTTTTTAAAAAATGCATGGCGTTTTTTTAGTTTATGGTATAGAACCTTAAGATGGTCATGAGGGTGTATCATATATATATGTTGCGCCATGTGGACATGTTTGAAATCAATAATATTAACATATTATTATATGCTAATAATACAAATATTGCAATACACCATGTAATTATGAACTTTTTTTTTTCAAACCTCAAGGAAGAAAATTATTAGTTAGTTGAGATGGATTTAATGAAATCAAAAAATATATATATTACTATTTTTTGTTCCTCATTAGGCTCAAAAAGACTAAAGTCTAATAAAACATGTATGGCCTTACACCATTGACAAAAAGATTTCCACTATTATTAATTGTATAGTTTGAGTTGTATATCTTATGGTAGTCTATTTTGTCGCAAGGTGTAGTTTTAATCGCCATCCATAATCACACCCATAGCAAGGCTACGTCATCTATTGGAATAATGATGATCATTATGATGGTTTAATTTTGATATAGTGAAATGCTTTGAAAAGATTTTTCATGAATTTTTGTTAAATAAAACTCCAATTTGTGCTTTAGAGATGTTGGAGTAATGGTGAAAATTAGGTCGAAGAAAAGGGGGGGACTAAAAAGAAACCTAAAGCCTCAACCTTCAATGAAAAGGCTTTGATGAGATAGAAAAAAAAATTTGCTACGAAAAAAAAAAGTTATATATAATTAAATTGAGTTTTTTTTTCAAAATATTTGGAATATATGTATATATATTTGTTGTGTCTTATTTGCTATGCCCTTGTGCTATTTAATATAACAATTTTTTGGGACAATTATGAGAACTTCATTTTTATCTTGGCAAACTAGAGAAACATAGGCTTATAAAAGTGTTGGCAGATTGCAAGTTTGATCTTTACACTTAACTTGCCACAATAGTGTGAAACATGGAACATGATTTAGTAGCCAATAAGTCAAACATGACTCCTGTAGGTTGACATGTTAAATAGATTGCTTGAGCCGTATTCAAGGAAATTTACATGTATGGTTTATAGGGAAGCTTGAACGGGCTTATTTATCTTTAAAAATATAACAATATTTTATCATGGGTTCAAATTCCTTCATAGGGGATGTCGTTCAATTGGTAGAACACATGTTTTATAAACATGAAGCTGTTAGTTCAAATTTAATCATTCCCAAATAAATGAATAATATGTTATGAGAAAAATAACATAAGTGTTTAGATAAATGATGATAACATTTGTGGGATATTTCGTTATGCTTTGCACCTAAACAACTTGGCTTCAAGAAAGCCAATCCAAAGATCAAGCTAAATAATGTGTTGGAAGAAAAAAAAATGTATTGAAGCTAGAGATAGGAAACACTATGCAGTCTTTAAATGCTAGCAAAATAGAGTTTAAGCTATATATATATATATATAGTTGCGGTCTATGTTTTGATAGGCAGAAAGTCAGCGCCCTAAGGGCCACAAGCAACTATGCCCTATATTTTTTATTTTTGTGTTCTCCCTTACAAAACAAGTTTTTGGTCAAGCTTTAAGGCTGAAGAGCAACCATGCCAAAAAAAAGAAACATTGTGGTGTTGAGCCAATTCTTGACTTGAATTATGGTGTTTTTTCTTAGTAACAAAAATAGTAGTTATATATTGGCCCACATAGCTTAGATGATAAAACATTCCCATGGTAAAGGAAAGGTTTCCAATTCAAGTTTGGTCATAGGCTCTGTGGAAAGAAAAGATCATTAAATATGGTAAAAACCAAACAAATCAAAAATTTTACTTTAAATTTTAGACTTCAACATCTTGTTGTTCATGGTGTTTTACAATTCGTGTTAGAAATGAATGGGGAAGTTGTAGAACGTGTATAATTACATATTGGATTGCTTTTGTTGCAACCCTAACCTTGGGCTTGCGACCAAGGCAAGGGCTTGCAAAGGTGCGGGTTAAAAGGGAAGTCCAAGAGTCACATCTCATGCTTTTGGGAGTGTAAGAAAATGTGAGGGAATGAACCTCCACACTCCCAAATGAGCTTTCACTTTGGGAGTTGGACTCCCAATGGACTTTTAAATTTTCAGAGAGCGATTTTAGGAGTCTAAACTCATTCGATTGAAAAGTTCCTTATATAAGCGGAAAGCTCTTGGAACGTAGATGTTTAAAATGGGCTTGCATGACCCATTTGGGTACTTAAAACATAAGTTACGGCCAAAAGAAGGGTTGGAAGTCAAATTGCCAATTTGACTCTCGACCACTAAAAGTTGAGAATCGCCCTGATTTACTTGTGTGCCACATGCCATTGGAAAGCTTTTGATGAAAGCTATAACTTTGCTTCAGTCACCTAAATCACCTACACATAAAGTTATGGGCCTCCAAAGTTGTGGGAGTCCCAATTTCGAGAATTTGGGTGTTGGCCTTGTGGCCAGGCACAAAAAATATTATAAGGGGGAAGGTGGTGGCTTCCCCCAAGTCTAGGTTGTGGTGAGTCTTGTGAGTCCATGTTTGCTCGTGGCTTGTTCGTGCACCAAAAGTGTTCCATTATGCATTAGCCAACTTGTTGTTTGGTTTGTGCAAGTCCGCGTGAATAATTGACCCACTTGTCACTCGTCCTAGTTCCATCCCGAAGCTTCAGCACACCCCTCTACCCCCGAAGTGCTGTGAGCCAGGGAGCGCACCCCAACTCCTTCTACTTCCAATGTCTTCACCTTTGGACTCGTAATTGAGTCCATCAAGGTGCTTGGGGGTGCATCAGCTTTAGTGCGACACGAAGCCATTGACATCGAGTCAACGTATCCTATGCCATTAGCTATGTGCTACTTGTTCCCTGACACAAGTGGCATGTGGATGAAACTTTTACGTCATAAGCACCGGGTAAAAGGCAGTTTGTCGAACAATTGAAGTGAGGCAAATTGCTTAGGGGAAATAAGGGTGAAGTTTGTGAAGGTGGCCTCGTTATCCACATTGGAGGTTTCAATAAAGATGAATAAGGGGATTTTAGTCCTCTATTGTGGTTGATTCAGAAGCCAACTATTGGGGTTTTTTATAAACGAAAACACTTTTGTGGGTCTTGAAGTGCTCATCAAGGATGCATGTGTATTCTTTTGGGGTGATTATCGCGACCAGCCTTATTCACATCTTGACATAGCGAAATGTTTAGCTAACTTGAGGTTTCATTTCAACTTTAATTTGTTTTTGAAATGGGTAGGCTAACTGTAAAGGACAAGCCAAAATATCAGGTTGGGTAGGATGGCACTATTGGTAAATATTATCTAACGAAGACACATGTCGGAGTAAGGCTTGTGTCGAAAGCATATAAGAAAATTCCAGCAACAAGGAAATCGAAGGGAACCGGTAGAGTTGTAGGAGCATAACTAGAAGGTCAAATCAGGGAGGTTAGGTCATTTAATGGAAATGGAAAGGTTTGAATAAGAGTTAGAAGAAGAAATGATAATAGGTAGGCTAACCCCATTGTGGTTGGATTGTAGGGCCATAGGGCCAAGGTCGTTGGCTGACAATATGATAGACAATGTTGTTTCCACTTCATAGAGGTGCATAAATTAAAAGAAACAAGCTGTTTCAAAATGATGCATGTGCATTTCTAAGCTAAAAAAGGGCTGCAAGGTTGTAGACCAATGCCTACCTGATTAGAGGCACATAAAAATTAATTGGGTATAAAATGTACCTTCAAGCTTTACCTTATTTTGATTGTTTAGAGGGCGACTTTGAAGTCACCAAATGAACTCCTCTAAAAAGGAGGTGTTGTAGAGACCCACAACAAAACATATACAACTAATCGACATATAAAATATGATGACAATAATAACATGTCATAAAAGAAGATAACTAGAACCAACCCTTGGTGTATTTCCAACTACCATCATGAGTGTCAATTAAACAAATAATATCATAAAAGAAAGATGTCAACGAAATGATCAGCCAAATGTGCTAGGTTAGGAAGAAAAAAACCTTGCTTTTTATTTCTTTGGCCTTTGTTCATAGGGAGGAAGAAATAGGCTCCTTTCCTTTTGCCAATGTTAGTGCCTTTCTGGTTTTTTTTCAAATAAACAAGTATTACAAGCCTTCTGCCCCATTCAAATATCCAAATGTCCAAATGGTTCACCGGTTCCACTGAATGTTTGTAATTAGATGCTCTTGGGCATTTTTGCGTAGTGCACTTTAGGTGTTTTAAATAACTTGGGCTTTGATTAAACATTGTGTGTTTGCCTTTTGCTTTGATTTTCATGAGCATAGTGAAATATTTTTTTTTAGGAATCTTGGTTTCTTTGTTGTCTTGGTATGATTGTTACTAAATTTTGTCGTACAAAAAAAACGTTGTGATACTCCATTGGAGTCTTGCCAAACATGCTCGGGCTAATATCCCACCTACACCTCACGTCCACAAATAATTTAAAAAAAAAAAAAATCTTTGTTCAATTACATCTCAAAGACACGGTTGGGTATTGCCCATGGGTTGGATATACCATGTGATTCCTTTTTATGACAGGGTATGTTCTCCATGGGAAGTTCATCCCATTGAGTGTCTATAGCAATATCTATTAGATGAATCATGCCCATCTCGTTGTAGACTTCTACAACATTTCATTTGTTTGGCACAAAAGAGCATTTTATTTGGTGACTTTGCAGTCGCCCTCAATAAATTATAAATTACTTCAATCTCCGTTTTTGGGAGGGATGATAATATTGATCAAAACTTGAAAATGTGTATTAATATTATATTTTAGAAACCATAATAATTGAAATAGGTAATCAAGACTAGTATATAATATATTTTCATGTTTTGATTTTTGAAATTGATGTATCCATTTTGGTAAAGTAACTATCAAAGATTTGAAAAATGATTGGTTATCCACAAATCATCTTTTTCTTTCTATAAAGTGGGCACATTAAAATACGAGTCAAAGGGCGAAACGAAGTTTAGTATTATGAAGGATAAGTTGTCTAAAAAAAAGGGGAGAAAGCATAACTTTACTAATCTCGAACACTCACTTTATTGAATCCTTCATGGGCAGAATTTACCCGTCATAACAAGGCCACAGTTTATGTTTTCAAGTCTTGACCTACAATTTATACTGCAACCATTTAGAGAGCCATGTCTTCAATGACTTCATTAACAAAAAAAAACTCAAAATAAAAAGTATGGGGCTTGAATTCAAAATTTATGTATAGCTTACATCAAAAGGTTGCAGGTTCTTATATAGGTTTTCATCTTTCTAAAATAGAAGAGACCCTTCTTTATTTTATGGAAATTTTTTTATGAATAAAGGTTGGATGTATAAATGAAGGCTGCAAAGATTTGAAATAAGGACCCCCACAATAATAAATATGTTGTGTGGCCATTTAGTTTTTAGTGCAAATGTGAAAATGTTACAAAGTGCTCTACTACAAATTGGACCGATTTGAACTTGTAAACGTAGTAAATTTAAGAAAAACAGAAAACGTAAAGCATCCAAATCTATCTTTTTTTATGGATGCTTTTCCAAATAGCTGCAGTACACTATTTACTTGCCCATGATAGAACATCTAAAATATACCATAAAAGGAAAAAATCAAAATACATAATCAACTAAATCTTAAATCAAAGTATAAAAGATATGTTTGGTAGGAACGAATATATTAATTAATTAATTTTATTTACATGTGGTATTTTATTTACACATAATATATTGTATTTAAAGATTATGGTATTAAGTTTTTTCATAACATATGTTATGAACCATTGGTTAACTAAAATGAAAATATAATAAAATATATGAAAAATTGAAATGTTACCATAGACTAAAAGAACAATTGTGAAATCTGTGGAATTAAAATAGATTAAAGTCATCATGTCTTTGATAAAGCTTCGATCAACTTGTGTGAAAGTGAAGTTGGAGGCTATAGGTCCCTTGTAAAAATATAAAGGTGCTACTACTACCTTTGGCCTGGCTTTGTAAGGTTACTTAGCTGAAAAAAGTTTTACTATGCACTAGTACACGACACGACATATTTAGTGTCAAGGGCACAATGTTGAGCAATGGAAAAAAGATTGGTCGCCTAAACATCGCCATCCTTATTAAGCTTTGAAATGCTCCTACGACTTGATTTTGCTATAATTAAGGCTATCATTACTATAAAAGTTCCTTCGACCTTGGTGATTACGCTAGAAAAATAAAAATGATTCTTTTGATAACTGTTGTTAAACACCATATGTAATTATAGTTTTCCATATATACAAACTTGATGAAGTCAATTACATTTTACAATGGTAGATTAATAATTTGTCGAACAACAAACAGTAACACCATTTGGATTGGAAAAACCATTGATAATGCGCTTGTTATAAGCACAAACATAACTGAAAAAACTTAATAGCCCAAGTCTATGGTTTGGCATAATGTAAGGAATCTTACAAAAAATGTGTAATTGATATGTTTTAGTATAAGTATGACTCTCATGCCTGCAGCCATATTTGATTACAAATAAACCAAATTGAATATTTGAAAAAGAGTCGAAGAAAGAAAATCAATAATAATAGATGGCAGTGCACCTCGATCATAATATTTGATTTTGTGTGAATTTATTGAACTAGGCCTACAATTCTTATAAATTGAGTACAAAGATACTACGACACAACCTTTAGCCTTCTATTTTAGCCTATTTGTTGGATATCTTCTATAAATTGTGGGCAAAGAAACTTTAACAAAATCTTTCTTACAAGTTCAGAATTTTGGACAAAAACTTCATTAGATCTATAATTATTGACCAATGATAAACTCTTCACAAAAATAGATGTTGCTTTCGGCCTTCGGCGTGACAAGGCTGAAGGCTACACCCTCTATAATTTTTTTGCAGTCCTTAGGAATGTAATAAAAGTCTAAGAAGAAAGCAATATGAACACATCACCAATATAATTAATAAGGTTGAAGGTAGATAGGAAGCAAATACAAGAATTTGGTAATAATACGGTTAATAAATTGATAGCTCTTCATTTTACAACATCTAGTAACTTTTTAAAAATGTGGGAAAGCTTGTGAGGACTTAAGTCCTTGCAAACATTAGAATTTTGGATTAACCTAGCTTTTAATTTGCCAAGAATGGGCGTAATAACAAAATAAAAGAAAAAACCAGTTGAAGTAATTTGTCCAATAGTAACATATGGTGCCACCATAGGTTGACATCCAATCCAGCCTAAAAGTATGGAATCTGCCAAAAGCAACCAAAACAATTTTTGGTGAATTAGTCGAAATTCGCAAATTGTGCTCGCAAGTTATTGGATTAGTTTAGAAAGCAACCCATTTTGCTAATAGGTTGCCATGAGTGTTTGGAAA
>Ga0116226_10003352_pt1 | contig 14158 bp, 11 predicted proteins | sample S1TSphfallax_FD_89692 | JGI IMG/M metagenome (GOLD analysis project Ga0116226, IMG submission 89692) | Host-associated microbial communities from peat moss isolated from Minnesota, USA - S1T2_Fa - Sphagnum fallax MG | ecosystem: Host-associated > Plants > Peat moss > Unclassified | place: USA...
ACACCTGCTTGCCTCGCCGGACGAACGCCAGCGTCGCGGCGCCATCGGCGCGGCGCGCGTCGAGGATGACCTGTCATGGGCGCATCAGGTCCCCCGATTGTTGTCGGCCTACCGCCGCCTGTTCGAGCCGCGTCGATGAGCGCGCGGCGCGGGCTTGAGGGGGCGGGCGTGATCGGCCAGAACGCCGCCCGCCCGCTGGCCGGGGGTCCTCTTCCGCGCCGCCGGGCCTTCACGCATGGGAAGCGGAGGCGCGACGATGGATGATGCCGAAGCCGGCGCCGCGGCCCGCGCGGCCCGGACGCCCCAAACCCCCAGGGTCAGCGTCGTCGTGCCCCACTATCATGACCTTCGCGCGCTTGACCTTTGTCTCTCGGCGCTCGAACGCCAGACCTTTCCGCGCGAGGATTTCGAGATCGTCGTCGCCGACAACGCCTCGCCCGAGGGCGAAGCCGCCGTGCGCGCGATCGTCGCCGGCCGGGCGCGGCTGACCCGCGTTGAAGAACGGGGGGCGGGCCCGACCCGGAACGGGGCCGTCGCCCTGGCCCGGGGGGAGATCGTCGCGTTCACCGACTGCGACTGCGTGCCCGAGCCCGATTGGCTGCGAGAGGGAGTCTCGGCGTTGCGGCAATGGGACCTGGTCGGCGGGCGGGTGAAGGTGCTGGTTGACGATCCCCATCGGATGAGTCCGGCGGAAGCGTTTGAAAGCGTGTTCGCGTTTCCCAACGAAACCTATGTGCGGCGAAAGGGGTTTTCGGTGACCGCCAACCTGTTTTGCGCGCGCGCGGTGTTCGACCAGGTCGGCGGCTTCATTTCGGCGGGGGTCGCGGAGGACAACGACTGGTGCTATCGCGCTCGCGAGGCCGGATTCAGGATCGGCTATGCGCCCGCCGCCGTGGTCGGCCACCCGGCCCGGAAGACCTGGGCCGATCTGTTGAAGAAATGGCGACGCGCCAATACCGAACTCTTCGGCCTGACGATGCTGGAAAAGGGCGGGCGCGCGATGTGGCTGCTCAAGAGCCTCGCCCAGCCGGCGATGGCCGTGATCCAGACGCCCAAGGTCCTGTTCAGCCCCGACGTCCAGGGGCCGGCCTCGCGCCTGAAGGCGCTATGGGTGCTCTATCGTCTTCGCTTCTGGCGTTTCGGCGATTCCCTGCGGCTGTGCGGCCGCCCGACGCCCCGTGTCCCGGCGCCCGGCCGATGAGCGTTCATGTCGCGATCTGCATTGTCGGGTTTCGCAATGGCGATGACATCGCCCGCTGCGTCGCCGCGATCGAGGCGGCGACCTATCCGGATTTTGAGATCGTGATCTGCGAGAATGGCGGGGAGGCGGCCGCGGGCCGCCTGCTGGCGATGCTGCCGCCGGTCCTGGGCGCCGGCCAGGGGCTGAGGGTGATCCAGGCGCCCGGCAATCTGGGCTTCGCCGGCGGGATCAATCTCTGCCTCGCGGCCACGCCGGCGGCCGACGCCTGGTGGCTGCTCAATCCCGACACCGAACCGGGTCCCGAGGCCCTGGCCGCGCTGGTCGCCCGGCTGGAGGTCGGCGACTGCGACGCGGTTGGCTGCACGCTCCACAGGCCCGACGGACGGATCCAGTCGTACGGCGGACGTTGGCGATCATGGCTTTCCCGGACCGAGTCCCTGGGCATCGGCGCCCGGCTGGAGGATCCGGTCGACGCGGCCGTTATCGAGCGCGCCCAGAACTATCTGAACGGCGCCTCCATGCTGGTTGGCCGGCGTTTCCTCGAGACGGCGGGGCCGATGCGCGAGGACTATTTCCTCTATTGCGAAGAGGTGGAATGGTGTGTTCGGGCGCTGAATCTGGGCCTGCGCCTGGGCTTCGCGCCGGCGGCCCGGGTGCTTCACGCCCAGGGGACGACCACCGGGGCGGGGGGCGCGGCCCGGCGCCGGGCGCGGGGGCCGGTGCACCTCAACGAGCGCAACAAGATATTGATGACCCGGGACCTGACGCCCGCGCGCGTGCCGGTGGCGGCGGTGACCGCCGCCGTCGGCCTGCTGCTGCGCTACGGCCGGCGCGGCGCCTGGCGCCAGTTCGGCTGGGGCCTCGCGGGATGGTGGGCCGGGCTTCGCGGCGAGCGGGGCGCGCCGCCCTGGATGCGGGTTTGACCCCCGCATCCACACATCCGGTGACGTCGCGCTGGGGCGCGCCAGGACCAGGAGGAATCAGATGATGTCTTCGTTCAAGAAGGGCATGCGAACCCTGCAGAGCTTCCTGCCTTGGCTGAAGCCCCTGAAGGATGACTTCTATTATCTGTCGCGCAAGATGCTGGCGCGTCCGCACGATCCCGATTTCCGGGCGCTGCCGCTGCTGCGCCTGGATCCGGCCGGACAGTATGTCGATGTCGGCGCCAACCACGGCCAGTCGATCGAATCGATCGGCGTGATGCGTCCGAAGGCCCGCATCGTCGCCTTCGAACCCAACCCCGCCCTCGCGGACAAGCTGCGGCGGCGCTACGCCTCGGAGCCCAGGGTCGAGATTCGGGCGTTGGGTCTGGCCGATCAGGCCGGGACGATGACGCTGTTCTCGCCCTCCTATCGTGGGTTCGACTATGACGGCCTGGCGTCCCTGGACCGTCACGCGGCGGCGGACTGGATCAATGCCCAGCGGGTGTACTTTTTTGATCCGTCAAGGATCGCGGTGCGAAAACTGGATTGCGCAATCTCCACGCTCGACGCCGAGGGGCTCGAGCCGGCGTTCCTGAAGATCGATGTGCAGGGATTTGAATACCACGTCCTGCGTGGCGGCGTCGAAACACTGCGGCGCTGCGAGCCTGTCGTCCTGGTCGAGGATTATAACCTTGATTCGCGATCGGTCGCGCTGATGTCCGGACTGGGGTTCGTCGAATACTATTTCGATGGCGCGCGACTGTGTCGCGGCCGATCCCCCGGTCTCAATTCCTTCCTGATGACCGGCGCCCGGGCCAGAACCGCCGGCCTCTGAGCCGGCGGCGCCTTCTCCTGGCCGACCCTGAACACCAGGGCGACGATCATGCCCAGCATCATGAACACCAGCGGGTGATTGTCCTGCTCGCTGAACACCGCCTTGACGATGAAGAAATTGACCACCGCGATCGCCAAAGGGACCAGGAAGGCGTATTCCCGCACCCGCGTCGGCGCCTTCAGCGTGGCCCGGACGGCGTAAAACACCGCGATCAGCAGCATGCCATAATAGATGATGAAACCGATCACGCCATATTCCAGCAGGACCAGAAGAAAATAGCTGTCGATCGTCACGTCGCCCTGGGGGGTGACGTAGCCCAGGACGTCGGCCCCCGTGCCGATCCCGTGCCCCCAGGGGTGGCTGAGGATTTTCGGGATTCCCATCCGCCACTGTTCGCGGCGCCCCTCGTCGCTGAACTGCTGCGATCCATCGCCCCACACCACGTGCCTGAGGTGGCCGACCAGGAAGGTCGAGGCGATCGCGCCGACGAACAGCATCGGATAGCTGACGATCAGCAGCGGCGCGAGCGGATTGGGCCGCTCCTTGCGCCACTCCATCACGCTCCAGGCGATCACGTAGAACAGGAATGACAGCAGGCAACCGATCAGGCCAAGGCGCGAGCCGCTGATCAGCGCGACGAACAGCAGCAGCGGGGCGCTGACCAGCGCCGCCACCTTCGTCGGCCACTTGTAGGCGCCCAGCGCGAACTGGAGAACGAACGGCATCGACAGCGCCAGATATTCGCCAAGCCCGAGCGGCGTCGAGAACGTGCTCTGGACGCGATAGACCCCGTTCACCGCCCGGCGGCTGCCGGCCAGGATGCGCTTCACCGAATCGCTCTCGATCTGCAGGAAGCTGGGGATGTGCTCGGCCCAGGGCACCTGACTGTGGCGCCACTCCAGGATGCCGATGGCGCAGATGATGATCGCCAGGGCCCATATCAGCGTCGCCATGCGCTCGACCCTCTGGGGCTTCAGGAAAACGTGAACGCTGGCGAAGAAGATCGCCGTCCAGGTTGTCTGGGCCACCACCCAGCGATCCAGGGACGAAAACACGTGACTTGAAAGCCCGATCGACAGGGTCTGCAGCACCACGAAGGCGACCAGACCCTTCCAGACCAGGGGCGTCGCCCTCAGCGCGGCGGCGATCCTGGCGCGCGCATCCCGGGAGATTGACACGCAGACCAACAGTATGAAGACCAGGGGGAAGCCGGTGATCCGCAGCATGGTGATCCACGGCAGGCCCGGCAGCGCCAGGGCCAGATAGTTCGGCCAGAGCACCAGGCAGGTGACGAAGGCGAACATCAGCGCCGCCAGGGTCTTCACCGGCGCGGTCCGAGCCTCGGGCAGGGCCCAGATCGCGAACAGCGCCATCACCGGAAGCGGCGCGACGACCGGCAGCAGCATGAACGGGCCGATCAAGGCGAAGGCGGCGCCGTAGGCCAGGCAGAAAGCCGCGACGACGACGAAACTCCACGACCGCAACCGCCGATACAGCGGGGTGTCATGATCGGGCGTGAACGGCGAGAGAATGGATGATCCGCCAGGACCCTCATTCGCCGCTCCGCCCTTGGCCCCATCCGGGGCCATCAGGTCCGTGACCCTGTAGGCTGAACTCATCCGCTTCCGCTCTCGCCGCCGCCGGGCGACCTCGCCGCTCCAGACACCCTTAGGGCGCCCTGGCCCGCAAAAACAGGGGCGCCGCCAGACGTCTGGGCAGGGCCAGCAGCTCGGCCAGGGCCCCCGCCTCCCGCCGCGAGACCCAGAGCGCCAGTCCGACCGTCGCCACCCAAAGGCCCGATTCGCCGATCACGGACCGCGCGGCGATGGCGAAGTTCCAGGCGAGAATGATCGCCGCCGCAAGGGCGAAGGTCGCCAGGCGGTCGAAACTCCACAGCGGCGGATGGGACGCATCCCGGTTCAGCAGCGCCAGCGAGACGGCCAGCGACAGGAATTCCCCGGCGGTGAAGCCGACCACGATCCCCAGCAGGCCGCCGATCAGCCATAGCCCGGCCACGGCGGTCGGAAACGTCGCCAGCCTGGCCAGGTTGCTGATCAGCACCGCGCCGGTTCGTCCCATTCCCAGCGCCACCGTGGAGGGCCAGTTGATCTGGAACCTTGTCGTCTGCAGGATGCCGATCATGCCCACCAGCAGCGCCGGCTCGGTGAACCGCGCGCCGTAGAGAATTCCGACCATCGGCGGAGCCACGACGGCGAAGCCGGCGGCCATGGCCAGCGCCAGCAGCTGCGTCTGGCCCCCCAGGATGTCGGCGACCCGGGCGCGCTCGGCCGGATCATCGCGCGCCGCGGCCACCATCGGCATGTATACAGCATGTATATAACGCACCAGCATGCCGGACGGATAGAATATCAGCATCAGCACGGCGGAATAATAGCCCAGGGCCTTGACGCTCAACTGGTTCGCCACCAGCACCCGGTCGCCGGTCAGGCCGATGAACAGCATCAGGCCGTTCAGCACCAGCGGCCCGGAGAACCGCGTCAGGCGCGCGGCATGTTCCCGCGACCATTTCAGCCCATAGGGGCGCCGGGCCGTCAGGTGCGAAACGGCGACCATCACCAGCGCGCGGACGATCAGGCCATACAGGATGGCGGTGAAATTGCGCGTCAGCCACGCCGCCGCGATCACGGTGACCAGGCTGGCGATCTCCGCGGCGATCATGCAGGTCGCGTCCGGGCGGAAGTCGTGTCGGCGCTGCGCGCGCCGGACGTCCAGATGCACGAACCCCAGGATCAGCGGCGACAGCGCCAGGAACGCCAGGCCCACGGCCAGCCTGGGCGTCCTGTAGAGGTGGGCGATCGGGATCGAGAACACCACCAGCGCCGCGGCGATCAGCAGCGCCCGAGTCACATAGAGAAGCTGGACCAGATTCTGCACCTCGACCGTGTCCCCGTCCCGGTCCTGCACCAGGAAACGATCGCTGCCCGTGTCGCTGATCAGGTCGAAGAATGAGGCGGTGATCACCAGCGTGGCCGCGAGGCCCAGCTGTTCAGGACCCAAAAGGCGCGCCAGGACCACATAGCGCAACAGGGCGGAGGCCTGGGCCAGTCCCGAGGCGAACAGATAGAGCGTTCCCCCGCGCCGATTATAGGCGCCTTCGGGCCGGGCGGACGCCGCGGACAGGGCCGCGTCGGCGCCGCGCGCCCCGTCGCTCAGTCTGGTCGCGGCTGCCATCTGTGAACACAAGTCCATTGAAATCATCAGCCGGCCTGACCGGACGCCTGCCCATACGGGCTTGGGCGGGCGCGGAAAAGGCTGGAGTGAACTTTCTCGCGCGAACTTCATCGGCCGCGCGCGGTGGGTCAAAAATCGTTGACAGCCTGGCGAGCGCATGGTTTCGCCCACGGTGCCCGGAGCGGGTGGCGAAGGATTTCGCGGCGCCGAGGGTCTTGAAGCTCCACCGATTCGCCGTCCAGGCGCTTGGTGACGCCGGAGCCGCGCGGGCCCCACGGGGAAAAATCTTGCGATTCCGCGAAGATCTCTTACGGCCCGACGCGAACAACTTTACGGCCGTGCGGCTGTTTCTGGCCAGTTCGGTGATCTACACGCACAGCTTTGTTGTTCTTGGCGGGCCCGATCAGGACGAAATCACCTTCATCCTTGGCTCGCCGATTTCCCACATGGCGGTGGATGGTTTTTTCTTTCTCAGCGGCTTTCTGGTCTATCCCAGCCTGACCCGTTTGCGCGGCGCCGGCCGATTCCTGCTGGCCCGCCTGGCCCGTCTCTGGCCGGGCCTGTTCGCGTCCGTCCTGCTGACCGTGCTGGTCGGGTGGCTGGCCACCTCGGCCCCGGGGACACACTACCTGGGCGGGGCGACCGCGCATTTCATCGCCGGCAACCTCTCGTTCATCAAGGGGTATTACACGCTCACCGGCGTCGCCTGCGGCGCCGAGCCGTGCAATGTGAACGGCTCGCTGTGGACGCTGCCGATGGAGGCGCGGTGTTATCTCGCCCTGGCCCTGCTGGGGATCACCGGCCTGGCTCGTCCTCGGCTGATGGTCGCCGTCGTGCTGCCGCTGACCCTGGTCGGCGCCTTCGCCTGGGACTTCGAGGCGGTGCGGAGCTTAATCACCCCTCGGGTGGGGTCGGCGCTGGCGTTCCAGATCAACGTTCTCCACCGGCTATGGCCGATGTTCGCCCTCGGCGCCGTGGCCTATATCGCCCGGCGCCATCTGCCGCTGTCCTGGTGGTGGCTGGGGGCCCTGCTGCTGCTGGCCGTGCTGACCTCGCATCTGGGTCTCGCGATGCAGACCCGGGGCCTGTTCGTCGGCTACGCCGTTCTGTGCCTTGGGCTGCTGACCGCCGCGCGTGGGTCGCTGTCGGGGAAATGGCCAGACTATTCCTATGGGATGTATATCTACGCCTCTCCGATAATGCTGCTGGCGCACATCCACCTGCGCTCCCCTTCGCACTGGGTCCTGGCGGCCCAGACCGTGGCCCTGACCGCGCCGGTGGCCGCGGCCTCCTGGCACGGCGTCGAGAAGCCGGCGATGACCGTCTTCCGCCGCTGGCAGACCCGCCGGCCCCTATCGACATCCGCCCCGCCATCGGCGAACGGTTGATGGGGCCGGATGGTCCGCGGGCGATCGGCCCGAGAGCGTCCGTGGGACCCCTGACGAGACCGAACCATGATATTCAGGATCATAATCCCCATCGCGCTTTGCCTGGCGCCCGGCGTGTGCGCCGCGGGTCCGCCGAACGACACCGCCGGTCTGCTGAAGGCGTTGAACGCCGCCAAGCGCGGCGCGGTGATCCGGCTGGGACCTGGACCCTACGCCCCGATCATCCAGGACTTCCACGGCCAGGTCACGCTGACCAGCGCCGACCCGAAGCGGCCCGCGACGTTCACGTCGCTGGATGTGATCCGAAGTTCGGGCCTGACGTTCGATGGTCTCGACCTCGACAATTCAACGTTTCCGATGGGACCGTTCGGCGGCAAGCACACCTATTCATACCACATCAAGCAATCATCGAATATCACCCTGACCAACCTGGCGATTCATGGCGATCCCGCCGGCACGCTGGACACCGATCGCTCGGGGTTCGATGTCCGCGACAGCGACCATATCACGGTCAGCCACTCGGATTTTCATAATCTGCATAATGCCTTCACCTATCTGAACGACACCTACATGACGATTTCGCATAATCGGTTTCACAATCTGCGCGACGACGCGATGGACGGCGGGGGGGTCTCGAACTTCCTGATCGAGAACAATGTCTGCGAGAGCAATCACCCGGACGGCCTGGCGGATATCGATCATCCCGACTGCATTCAGATCTGGACCGCCTATGCGAAGGCGCCGGCCCACGACATCATCATTCGCGACAACCGCTATGAACGCGGAACCGGACACGCGACGCAGTTCATCTGGATCACCGACGAGGGTCATGTCGGGGCCTACGAGAACGTCACCATCACCGGTAACGTGGCCGTGGGCTCGATGTTCAATGGCATCGGCGTCCAACATGTGCATAACGCCATCATCACCGACAACGTGCTGACCAGCATCTGCGGACCTGAGGAGGGTTTCAGAGAGATGCCCACGATGATCAAGACCGGCGCCATGGATGGCCTGGTGATGAAAGACAATCGCGCCAGTTTCATCGGTTCGATCGGCGGCGACACCCATGTGAACTCGGCCGGCAACGTCGTCACCGCCTGCGTGAACCGCCCCCCGCGCTGAACGCCCCGCCGGGCGCTCAACGCCGCCTGGCGCCCAATCCGCCCGGCGTTCAGGCGAGCGCTACGCCGTGCGGCGCCACCAGCGTGGGGTCCGGCCGGTTCGTAGCCGCCATGAACGACATGGCCCCAGCGCCCACGCCCGCGCCCATCGCGGCCATGGCGGAAACCAGCTGCGCGGTCTGGCTGACATAGGCGACCGGTGTCGCCGCCACCAGCGTCGCGCCGATCCCGGACGGCAGGGTAAAGCCGTCGGTGAGCTGATAGCCCAGCGCCATCGCCTCTAAATCGGACATGCCGGCCGGTTGCAGAGGCGCGGCGGACACGGTCAGGGGTCCAGTGACGCCGTTCGGAATCTCCTTGATCACACTGTTGTTGAAGGTTGAGAGATTCGTGATATTCTGATAGCCATAGAAATTCGCGGCGTTATTCGTTACAGTGATGTCGTTACCCGTCTGCAGGACGATGCCGGAAAGAAATTTGCCTTGATACGCGGTGATGGTGTTCCCCTTGATCGTGACCGCGTTGCCATCGCTGATCGAAATTCCCCGGGGATCGGTGCCAGTAAAACTGTTATTAGTAATGGTTACTGCTTTAAATGGCAGATTACCATAGTTGTCATACATCCAGACACCCTGGACTGGATTGCCGTCACCCATCGTATAGGTGTTCCCGGATATGACGATGTTCGAGGCTGATGTCTTTGTATTTAAGGTCCAGAACTGAATGCAATCGGGGTGATCCGTATCCGCCGCATCGACGTGGTCGTCCGTGAACTGGTTGTCCTCAACGGTCGCGTTTGATGTCCCGCCACCGCGAATGCAATCGTCATAGATATTCGTAAATGTATTGCTTGATATGTTCAAATTCCTGTTAAACGTCTGATTAATCGCATTGTGTAAATAACTGAACGCGCAACCCGTCACACTTATATTTGTACAGAGTTCGAAATTCAAGCCAGAAACCTGTGTTGCAAGCGTTCGCAGTGGATTGCCCGACACCACATCGTTATTTAAGGTAATATTTACATCATCATCAAAAGAGAATGGAATTGTAACCTCGGCCCCATTTTTGCCAACCGGCGTGTTGGCCGCTGAAAGCGTCACATTATTGAAGGTGAAGCCACTGCTGTCGTTAATCGTGAAGCCTGTCAAAACCGCGGGGGCGCTCGGCGTCGCCGATGAAATCGTGACCCCCGCGGGGAGTTTGAAGCCATAGAGCGTGAAGGGATTGTAGGTTCCAGTCGCGAGAAGGATGTTTTCTCCGGCCGTGGCCACCTTCAGCGCGGCGACCAATTGTACCGAATTAGAGACGGTTATTGTAGTCATTGGCTCACTCTCGACGAACTATTGTGGGTTGGATGGCGGTGTCCAAAACAATCGTTGGCTTGCTCTATCACGCGCCCGATGGTTCTGACAAGCTTTAGAATGCGCCTGGCCTGCGACACATCGACCCAAATTCAGGTCGGACAGGCCCGGATTCAAATAGAAATCTGATTTCGAGCGGATGTGTTCAAATAAAGAAGCCTCGAAAACATGAATAGGTGGGGCGCCTGTTTTTTGTTTTCTATCGCGCGCGGGAGGTGATGACGCGCATGGCGGCGCGGTTGCCCGCCCTGGGCGGCGTGACGAAATCCAGCTGTCGCGGCGCGCGCCGGTGGACGCGGGACCGCCGGCCTGCCAGAGGAGCCCTCTGGAAAGGCCGGGCCGATCGGTGATAAGGCCGCCACCGTTTTTAGATGTTTCCGTTCGCGGCGTTCGGCGCGCCCGTCTCGCCCTTCCCGCGTTCGCCTTGGAGCCGGCCCTTCACATGTCCAGGATCTCAGCGAGCTCGCCCGCGACCATCGACGCCATCCGCGACCTCATGGAGGACGTGTTCGACGTGGATGGTCTGGCGATCGCCCCGGAAACGACGGCCGAGGATATCGAGGAATGGGACAGCCTCAGCCACATACGCCTGATCGTGGCGGTCGAGCGCCGGTTCAAGATCAAGTTCAAGAACGCCGAGATCGAGGCCCTGCGGAATGTCGGCGACCTGGCGGCGGCCATCGACGCCAAGGTGGCCTGAACCGCGCGCCCGCGCGCCGCTCTCAAGGGATCGCCGATGTTGATCGACCTCGACTGGCTGCCGCCGCCCGCCGACGACTTCCGCCGCCGCCTCAAGGCGCTGGGGGAGGAATGGGCGACCGGACCGAAGTCCGATTTCCATGCGCGGATCGTCGCCCTGGCCACCGCCGCGCTTGATGACGGCCAGTTGGGCAGGCTCGCGAAGTTGGGCGCGGAGATGGCCGCCGCCCCTGTCCCGCCCGAGGGCTTCCTGTCCGCCACGGTCGGCCTGCTGGGCGATGGGACCCTGTCCCTGACGGTCGCCCCCCTGGTCGCCTCGGCGCTGCGCCATGGCCTGCTGCTCCGCGTCGTCGAGGGCGGCTATAACAGCGCCGTCCAGGACGCGGTTGATCGGTCCAGCGGGGTCCATGCCGCCGGCCTCGATTTCGCGGTGATCGCCGCCGATCATCGCATCCTGGGGCTGGATCGGGCGGCCGCCACCGCCGATGAGGCCGCCGCCAGGGTCGAGGCCGCGGCCGGTCGCCTGCGGATGATCATCGACGGTCTGCGGCCCGCCGTCGCGTCGGCGATCCTGGTGCAGACGCTCGTTCCGCCGCTGGACGCCCTGTTCGGCAGCTTCGACCGCATCGAGCCGGGATCCCCCTTCGCGATGGTCCAGGCGCTGAACCGGCGGATCGCCGAGTGGGCGAGCGCGGGTCAGATCGTGCTGATCGACATCGCCCGCCTGGCCGGCATGGTGGGTCTGGAGCGCTGGGAAGACCCGGCCCACTGGCACGCCGCCAAGCTGGCGACGCCGCCGGCGATGCTGCCGCTCTATGCCGAGGTGGTGGCCCGCACCCTGGCGGCGGTGCGCGGCAGGTCGCGAAAGTGCCTGGTGCTGGATCTCGACAACACCTTGTGGGGCGGGGTGATCGGCGATGACGGCCTGGCGGGGATCAAGCTGGGGCAGGGCTCGGCCACCGGCGAGGCGTTCATCGCCATCCAGCGGATGGCGCTGGAACTGCGCGCCCGCGGCGTGGTCCTGGCCGTCTGCTCGAAGAACGAGGAGGACGCGGCCAGGCTTCCCTTCCGAGCCCATCCGGACATGCTCTTGAAGGAGGAGCATATCGCCGTCTTTCAGGCCAACTGGACCGACAAGGCCACCAATCTGCGGGCGATCGCGGAGGCCCTGAACATCGGGATCGACGCCCTGGTGTTCCTGGACGACAATCCCGCCGAACGGCTGCGGGTGCGTCAGGCCTTGCCGCTGGTCGCGGTCCCCGAACTGCCGGATGATCCGGCCTTCTATCCCCGGGCCCTGGCCGGCGCCGGCTATTTCGAGGCCGTCGCCGTCTCCCGGGAGGATCGGGAGCGCGCCGGCTATTACCAGGCCAACGCCCAGCGCGCCGCCGCCCTGTCGGCGAGCGGCGACCTGGACGCCTATCTGCGCTCGCTGGACATGGTCTGCGAAATCGCGCCGGTCGATGCGCTGAGCCGTCCCCGGGTCTCGCAGCTGATCAACAAGTCCAACCAGTTCAACCTGACCACGCGGCGCTATTCGGAAAGCGAGGTCCAGGCGGTCGAGGGCGATCCGGGCCGACACATGATCCAGATTCGCCTGGTCGATCGTTTCGGCGACAACGGCGTGATCAGCGTGATCATCGCCGATCGGATGGCGGATCACTGGGCGATCGACACCTGGCTGATGAGCTGCAGGGTGCTGGGGCGGCGGGTCGAGGACGCGGCCCTGGCCCACCTGATCGCCCAGGCCCGGGCCGACGGCGCCGGCTGGCTGCTCGGCCGCTACATCCCTTCGCCCAAGAATCGAATGGTCGCCGACCATTACCGCAAGCTTGGCTTTCGACTGACCGAAACCCTTGCCGACGGCTCGACTTTGTGGCGTCTCGACCTCGCCGCCCAGGGTTCGGGCCCCGCGCCGCCGGACCTGCCGATGCGGATCGAGGACACCGCCCGCGCCGCCCGGAGGGTTTTTGGTTGAATCTTGAGAAAGCCGATCGTCCGCGGACGCTGCTGGCGCCGTGGCCGGCCGCGGGCGCCGTGGCGCGAACGATTCTGGATGTCTGGCCGGAGCACGCCGCCCATCCACACGCCGGCGGGCGTCCGTTCGTCAATGGGCCGCTGAACAGTCCCTCGCCAGACCACGCCTGTCCGCTGTCGCGCCGCGATCAGGCGCGTGGTCTGGTCAAGGCGGCCGGGTCCCGCCTGGAGGCCCCGCGGCTGTTCGCCGCCCTGGGCGCGAAGCGGGAGCGCGCCCGGGCGAACCGCGTCAGCCTGCCGGCGGGCATGATCGCGGTTCCGGCCTGAATGCAGTTCAACTCCTTCGTCTTCGTTTTCGGCTTTCTGCCGCTTTCCCTGGCCCTGACCTATGCGGTCGGGCGCTGGAGCCAGACCGGCGCCAAACTGACGCTGCTGCTGCTGTCGCTGGGCTTCTACGCCTGGTGGCGCGTCTCCCAGCTGCCGTTGCTGCTGTTCTCGATCGCATTCAACTTCCTGGTGGGCGGCCAGATCCAGCGTGACCAGGCGGCCGGCCGGACCGGGCGCGTCCGGTTCCTGCTGATCGCCGGCATTCTGGTCGATCTGGCGATGCTGGGCTGGTTCAAATACGCCAACTTCGCCGTCGCCAACCTCGATGGCGCGTTCGGCCTTGACCTGCATCTTCGCCACATCGCCCTGCCGCTGGCGATCTCGTTCTTCACCTTCCAGAAGCTGGCCTATCTGATCGATTCGGCCCGCGGCGAGACCCGCCGCTTAAGCCTGCTTGATTTTTCGCTGTTCGCCGCCTTCTACCCGCAACTGATCGCCGGGCCGATCGTCCACTTCAAGGAGATCATCCCCCAGCTGCGACGGCGCATGTTCGGGAGGCTGGACGGCAAGGACCTGATGGTCGGCCTGGTGCTGTTCGCCATCGGCCTGTTCAAGAAGACGGTGATCGCCGACACCCTGTCCTCCTACGCCAACCCGCTGTTCGCCGCCGGCGCCGGCCACGCCCTGGGGCTGGGGCCCGCCTGGCTGGCCGGGGTCAGCTTCACCTTCCAGCTCTATTTCGACTTTTCCGGCTATTCCGACATGGCCATCGGCCTTGGGCGGATGCTGGGCGTGAAACTGCCGCTGAACTTCCATTCGCCGCTGCGGGCGTCCGGCATCATCGACTACTGGCGCCGCTGGCACATGACGCTGCAGCGGTTCATCGTCGCCTACATCTTCCAGCCCCTGGCCCTGCCGCTGAACCGGTTCGCGGCGATGCGCGGCCTAAAGGGGTGGGGGGCCTTCGCGGTCGGCACCTGCGTTCCCACCGTCGTCACCTTCATCGCCGTGGGGATCTGGCACGGCGCGGGCTGGACCTTCGTGCTGTTTGGGCTGATGCACGCGATCTACCTCTGCGCGAACGAGGCGTGGCGCGAATGGCTGAAGCAGCGGCGGCGAAAGCTTCGC
>Ga0116226_10003353_pt1 | contig 14157 bp, 12 predicted proteins | sample S1TSphfallax_FD_89692 | JGI IMG/M metagenome (GOLD analysis project Ga0116226, IMG submission 89692) | Host-associated microbial communities from peat moss isolated from Minnesota, USA - S1T2_Fa - Sphagnum fallax MG | ecosystem: Host-associated > Plants > Peat moss > Unclassified | place: USA...
GCCCATGCCGAGCACGAACCTTGTTTGCACGTGTGGCATGACCAGGCCGACGATGGGAATCAGGAAAATGACGAACAACGCACCGGGGCTCAACACCAATCCAGCCAGCAGCGCCGTGTATCCCAGGTGCTGCTGAGCCAACTGCGGCACGAGAATGGCGCTGCCGTAGAGGATGGTCGCAAAGGTGGAGATGGCGGCGCATCCCAAGGCAAAGTTGCGATCCTTCAAAACGCGGATGTCGACCACCGGTTTCGCGGCATACAACAGCCACCCGACCGTCACGGCGAGGCCGACGACGGCCAGACAGCCGAACGTGCGGATAAACGCCGAGGCAAACCAATCGGCATCCTCGCCGCGATCGAGCATGATCTGAAAGGACGCGAACGTGAGGGTGATGAGGCTGATTCCGATATAGTCGATCGAGATCTTTCCCTTGGTGGTCTGCCGTTTGACCCAGGGTGGATCCTCGACCAGGCTGATGACGGCGAGCGACGCCAACACGCCCACCGGAACGTTGATGAAAAACACCCAACGCCAGCTGAAGCTATCGGTGATCCAACCGCCGATGGTGGGGCCCAAGACTGGCGCAACGATGGTCGCAACCGCGGTGAGAGCGAACGCCTTGCCGCGCTGTGCCGGCGGAAACGTATCCAAGATGATCGATTGCTGATTCGGTTGCAGGCCGCCGCCGAAGAAGCCCTGCAACACGCGAAAGATCACGAGTTGCGGCAGGCTTTCGGAGATGCCGCACAGGAACGAACAGACGGTGAAGGCGAGGATGCAGATGACGAAGTAGCGCTTGCGACCAATGAGGCGGCCGAGAAAGGCGGAGATCGGCAGCACGATGCTGTTCGCAACGAGGTAGGAGGTGAGCGCCCAGGTTGCCTCGTCATAGCTCACCGACAGGGTTCCGGCGATGTGTGGCAGCGCGACATTGACGATGGTGGTGTCGAGTACCTCCATGAACGCGGCCAGAGTCACGGCAACCGCAATCAGCCACGGATTGCCGGCCGGCTTCCAATTGCTGTCGGCGGAGGCGTCCGCGTCTGCGCTCACGGGAAGTAGACCACCGGATCGACCGACAAACCGATGGGCAGCGGCCGATCCGGATCGAGCCCGCGATCGATCACGATCTTCACCGGAATGCGCTGGACGATCTTCACGTAGTTGCCGGTTGCATTCTCCGCCGGAAAGCTGGAGAAGCGAGCGCCGGTGCCGTATTGGATGCTTTGTATATGACCTTCGAGCTTGTAACCGGAGTAGGCGTCCACCCGCATGTCGACCTTGTCGCCCGCGCGCATGCGACCGATCTGTGACTCCTTGAAATTCGCGGTGACCCACACGTCCGGGGTCACGAGGACGAACAGCGACTGACCGGCGGTCACATAGCTGCCTACCTGGACGCTGCGCATGGTGACGAAGCCATCCGAGGGCGCACGGACCTCGGTATAGCCGAGGTTGAGCAGCGCCTGGTCCAGCTGAGCCTGCGCCTGCTGCACCGACGCCTGCCGCTCGGCCACCGTGGTGATGGCCTGCTGCACTTGTTCCGGGACCAAGGCGGCGATCGTCACCTGCGCTTTGGCGCTGCGCAGATCCGCCGACGTGCTTCGCTGCTGGCTGGTGGAGGAGTCGATGGTTTGTTGCGTCGTGGCGCGGCGATCGACTTCGTGTTGGCGATCGTAGGAGGCCTGGGCCAGTGCGGCGGCGGCGGCGGCGGCCTGCTGCTGGGCCTTGGCCGCCTCGAGCTGCGCCGGGTATTGAACGCGCGCTATCTTCAGCGAATCCTCCGCCGCTTTGAGTTGGGCGCGCGCCAACGCGAGTTGCGCCTCGGCTTGCGCCTTGGCGGTGAGATAGTCGCGCTGGTCGATCCGCAGCAATAACTCGCCCTTCTTGATGTGCGCGTTGTCGTTGATGTACAGGGAGTCGACGTATCCCGACACCTTCGGCGCCATCGTCACCGTATTGCCGTCGGTGTACGCATCGTCGGTCGACACCTGATTGCGGTCGAGGAACCAGACGATGAAGCCCACAATCGCGAGCACCAGAACCACGATGCCGATGATGATCAGCGGTTTCTTGCTGCGCGGCTTGCCGTCGTCCTTGTCGCCGCCAGCGTTCTTCTCCTCGCCTTCCGGCTTGGCTCCCTTCGGGTCCGCGTCGGACGAAGCTCTGGGGGATTCACCGGCCTCCGCGTACGTTTCGTGGGCGCCAACGGAACCATCTTCATCGAACGACATGTGACATCTCCTACGCCAAATGCGGCCCGCGCCGGCACTTAAGTCCGACGCGGCCGTTGAGGTTGGTTTTTTACCAACAGTGCTTGACCCAGGTCAAGCATTTGTTTTAAATATTCGTTTCAAGCGGGTGTTTGAAATAAGTGCACAACTCTGCATCACAGCACGCCTCCGACGAAACGCGAGCCCGATTGATCGAGTCCGCCCGCGGCATATTTTCCGAAGTGGGCTACCAGGCGGCCACCACCCGACAAATCTGCATACGCGCCCATGCGAATGCGGCCGCCGTCAACTATCATTTCGGCGACAAGCTCGGACTCTACCGGGCGGTGCTGATCGACGTCACCGATGACCAGGAATCACGGCCCGCTTGGACTGCGCTTCTCGCGGAGGCTCCCGAGACGGCGCTCAAGAACTTCATCGTGATGATGTTCAAGAGCATGACCAGTCTCGAGGGCGCGGATCCGTATGCCAAGCTCATGGCGCATGAACTCTCGCAGCCGACGCCCGGCCTGGTATTGGTGGTCGAGCAGATGATCCGACCCCGCGCGCTGTTGCTTTGCGCCATCGTCGCCAAAATCATTGGCCGACCCGAGCGCGCGGCGCTCACCGAACGCTGCGCGCAGAGCATCCTCGCGCAGATGGTGCATCCCATACATTCACGGCCGGTCATCAAGCTGTTGTTTCCCGAGCGGGTGCTCGGCGAGAACACGGTTGAGGCGACGATCGAGCACATCACCGAATTTTCCCTGGCCGCGCTCGGCGTGTTGGCCGCGCGGCCGGGAAAGCCGGGCGGCGCGAAGCGGCATGCGTCGACCACGGGATCCGCGCATGCCAAGCGTGCCGCATCCAGCAAGAGAGGCGCGGCGGAGCGAAAGCGCGTGAAGTGACGACAAACCCGCTCCCGGTCAGAAATCCCGTGCCTTCGCATGCCGCTCCCACGGCACGTCGCGACATGCTTGCGCAACTGTGGTGATGAGGCGGTGTTTCATCGGTGACTCGGCAAACCAGATCACGATGAGCTCCGAACCGGGGTTCAATGAATCGGGCTCATCCGACATCAACCATGCTTTGTAACAATACCATGGGAGGCTCTCGTATCTGCGGCCACGGTGCTCACGGGTGATGCTCGCGGGAGCTATCGTATAGGTCGGTCGAGGCCCCCAGATCGCGTGAGCTTTGGTCTTTTGGTCAAAAATGTAGGCGGGCGAGCTTTGCGGAAGTCCCGCGATCAACCCGGCGTAAAGCTGGTCAAGGTGAAATGCGTTGAGCCAAACGCGTCGACCGGATCGTAGGATGAATGAATACGCCGTTTTCGAACGATGTTCATGTTCATCAGCTCCAACTCGTGAGGGTGTCGAGGAGCTCAGATCGGCGATTTTGTCGAGCAGCCGCGCCAGCTTTACCTCGAGCGGCGGGCTTGGCGTCGGCGCGGCGACCTCTGAAAAAGCGGGTCGAGCCAGCGAAATGATTTCAATGTCACCGTTCGGGCCGCCTGCGGCACCTGGCAACTCCAATGCTAAATACGCATGGCGATCATCAAGCCACCACCCGAAGACGGCGCCATCCCTGACGGCAAACACGGCGCAATCCAATTCGAGCGTGTAGCTTTCAATGATGTTCTTTACCTGCGGCGCGACGCGATAGGGCCCCGAATCGCGAAAAGCCGACGCATAGTCATGGAACGTGACGCCAGGGTCGAATGAACGCATGAATCTGCACCACACCTCTGAATTGTAAGGCTCCATGTTTTCCAAGGGATCCATCGCCAAAGGGGCGCTCATTGTACGTCGGCCGCGAGCGGCAGCGTGCCGAAGACGCTCTTTGCGCAAGCACCCAGGCCGGGTCGGAGGTCGAATGCTGGCACGCTTCGTGCTTCATTTCGGCATGGCGCCAATTATCGTAGATCGAGCTCGAGAAGCGGCAGCACCTTGCCTGTGGTGCGGTCGAGAGCTGCCGCGATCGGCAAAAACAAGCCGTCTCCCTGCCGGTGTCCGCACGCCTGTCATGGGTCATACATGAAAAATCTAAAGCGAATGGCCGCATCAGACCCAGCGCTGCACATCCTCGAGCAGCAGGAGCCGTCGACCATCTATGTCACGCGGCCGACCCTGCCGGATCTCGATGCCTTCATTCCCTACCTACGCAAGATCTGGCACAGCAAAATCCTCACCAACGGCGGTCCATTCCACCAGCAACTGGAACAGCAGCTTTGCGAGACACTTGGCGTGAAACACATTGCGCTGTTCGCCAATTGCACGATCGGATTGGTGACCGCCCTGCAGGCGCTGCGGATCAGCGGAGAAGTCATTACGACGCCGTACTCTTTCGTCGCCACAGCAAATTCTCTGCTATGGAACGGCATCAAGCCGGTCTTCGTCGACATAGACCCCGTCAGTCTCAATCTGGATCCTTCAAAGATCGAGTCGGCAATAACACCGCAAACCACCGCGATCATGCCCGTCCATTGCTATGGGCATCCCTGCGATGTCAACGCGATTCAGTCCATCGCTGATTCCTACGGGCTCAAGGTAATCTACGACGCCGCTCACGCATTCGGCGTGCGCTGCGAGAGCGGCAGCATCCTCAACTACGGCGACTTGTCCGTGCTGAGCTTTCACGCCACCAAAGTGTTTACGACGTTCGAAGGCGGCGCCATCATCTGCCCCGACGAGAAGACACGTCAGCGCATCAATTTTTTGAAGAACTTTGGTTACGCCGACGAGGTAACCGTGGTGGCGGCGGGCATCAACGGCAAAATGAGCGAGTTCAATGCAGCTCTCGGCCTTCTGCAGCTCCAGGGCTTTGATGAATCTCTCGCCAAGCGCAAAGCCATTGACGCTCGATACCGTGCGGGTCTCGCCGGTGTCAGGGGCATCAAGTGCGTGGAAGCGAGCGGCGAGACCGTCTCGAACTACGCCTACTTTCCCATCCTCGTCCAGCCAGACTATCCGCTCAGCCGAGACTCTCTTTATAAAAAATTCCGTGACAACGACATCCACGTTCGGCGCTACTTCTATCCGCTAATCAGCGAATTTTCGATGTATCGCGGCTTGCCCTCTGCTGCGCCCTCCGGTCTTCCCGTGGCACGGCAGATTTCGCAGCAGGTTATCTGCCTTCCCATCTACCCCGACCTGCGGGCGGACCAGGTAGATCGCATCCTACGGTTGATCTAACCACAACCACCCATGGAGTCCATTGCAACAGCCATTGCGCCCGTGATTCAGCCTCATCATTGAAGCTAATCCCATATGAAATCACAAGGTCATTCCGGACAAGAACATGTTTGACACACTCCCCAACTCGCCGCCCGCGTTTTACAATTCGATCCTGACGGACTCGATCGCCGCACTTAAATTAAACACGTACTTCGACAACTTCGACGCAGCGCGATTCAACCATGACGGTGTCGATCGCTCTAGGAATTTCAATGCGGCGCAGCATGCGTACTTTTTTGACTGGTTCGTCAGAAATCATGAAGCCCTATTCTCCGCCTATGCCAGTCTGGGCGACGATGAGTCGAAGCGACTCTATCTGCATCTGATCGCCTACCGCCTCGCGGGACACTTCAGTGTGCGACTACCGGTGCATTTTGAGGCTGCCGGTCCGGCGCTCGAGGAATACAAGGCCGCCGAGAAGTGGGTGCCGAGCGAACTCGTCACCAAAGGAATTTTCGGTCAACTGCGCCATTATGACTTCGTGTTCAGAGACGCTCGCTACGTCGTCGACTGCCTCGGGTTGGATTCCTACCTCTATCGCGGCCAATATTTCTACCTGCGCGATGGCGCAGCGATAGCGCCCGTTGCGGGCGATACGGTGATCGATGGCGGCGCCTGCACGGGCGACACCGCGGCCGTGTTTTCGAACACCGTTGGCACGAATGGCCGGGTATATAGTTTTGATCCCGTCGCCGACCATCTGGCGATTCTCGAACACAACGCAAAACAATTCGTCCATCGCAATGTGACGGTGATGCCCTACGGGCTTTCCGATAAGAATATCTTCGCGAAACCCATCGTGTTGGACTGTTACGCACCGGGATTCAGTTCGGGCAACCATCAAGTGCCGTTGCGATCCATCGATTATCTGGTGAAGAGCCATGAAGTCGAGCGCGTGGATTTCATCAAACTCGATATCGAGGGCGCCGAACTGTCATGCTTGCGTGGTGCCCGGGAAAGCATTGCGCGGTTCAAGCCGAAGCTCGCGATATCCCTCTATCACAAGCCCAACGACTTGTTCGAGATCATCTTGATGATCAAGAAGGAGTTTCCCTACTACTCATCCCACCTGGATCACTACACGATCCATGCCGAAGAGACGGTCCTGTATTGCAAGGCCTAGCCAGCGAATCGGCAATTCGGGTCCCTAAAGGTGGGATTTGGGCGTGGGAAGGTGCGTTTGGAGTTATGAGGGTCCGCATTGCGGTGTTGGCCGTCTTCTCGAGAGTAGCTGTGACCTCCGTCGCAGCAGCGGTTTTACAATAGGCTAAGCTCGTCACGAACCAGTATCGCCCCTGCCTTCAATGATCCGCAAACCTTTCGTAGAGACCTCCGAATCCGGCCTCGTGGATACCACCACCGGTGCCGCCGGCACGCAGCGCGCATGCGTCGACACGACGAGTATCGCGCAAATACGCGCTGGCCTGATACCTCTATTCTTTCTTTCCGGAATTGCGGCTTTGGTTTATCAGGTTTGCTGGCAACGCATGCTGTTCGTCGCCTTCGGCGTCGATATCGACTCGGTCACGATCATTGTCTCTACGTTCATGTTCGGACTCGGTGTCGGTGCGCTGATCGGCGGAGAGCTTGCCGATAGATTCCCAAATCATCTGCTGACGATATTCTCGGTCATCGAGTTGACGATTGGCCTGTTTGGATTCCTGAGCCACGCGCTCATTCCGGCGGTCGGTGCGATCACAATCCGCGGTTCCTTGACGACGATCGCCGTCGCCAACTTCTTTCTGCTCCTCGTTCCAACCACCATGATGGGAGCAACATTGCCCGTGCTCGTGGCCCACGTCGTACGCTCGTACAAGAGCATCGGTGTCTCGATCGGATTGCTCTACTTCGTCAACACCTTGGGTGCGGCAGTTGGGGCTGCCGCAACGGGGCTCATCGGACTCTATTTCCTGGGTCTCGCCGACACCATCTACGCCGCCGCCACGCTCAATCTGCTCGTCAGTGCGGCCGTGTGGTTTTGGCTCCGACGGGCGTGATGTTCAGCGTTCCCTGGCTGCTGTCATTCTGCATCGGCTTCTTGAGCCTGAGCCAGGAAATTCTCTGGGTTCGCATACTGGGATTCGCCTATAGCGGTCTCCCCCAGGCGTTCTCGTTCGTTCTAGCCAGCTATTTGCTCGGAATAGCCTTCGGCGCCGCTGTCGGAAAGCGACTGTGCCAGAGGTCGGCGAATCTGTATTCATCGGCCGCGGTGATGTTGATAGTCGCCGCCTTGTTTGATGCGCTGCTTCCCAGCATGAGCGTCCACTTCCTGTTCGCCGATAGGGAACTTCTGGGCGTTCAAGCGGCCATGATCGTCGTCTCGGCCGGACTGAAGAGCACGCTATTTCCGATCGTGCATCACTTGGGCTCGAACGCGGTCGGCAGTCGCGTCGGCCGGTCTATATCGCGCATCTACTTTGGGAATATCCTGGGTTCGGCGCTGGGGCCCTTGGTCACGGGTTTCGTCGCGTTGGACCGGTTGAGCGTCGAAGATTGTTTTGCAATCAGTTCGTGCGTTTGCCTCGTTCTGGCCGCAGTCTGCTCGGTCAAAGGTGCGAGTCGTGCGCCACTTGGGGCCACGGTTGTCGCGGCTGTTGTCGCCGGAGCCATCGTGATTCCGCTTCCGGCACCTGATTCTGGCTTGCTCGCCAAGATGGCGTATGGCCAGGCGACACATTTTATTGCCAACAGGAGCGGCGTGGTACACACCATACACTCAGGTTACGGCGACGCCGTCTACGGCGGAAACATCTACGATGGCATCGCCACCACCGATGTTGACCGGAACGGGAACCGCCTGGACCGACTCTACCTGTTGAGCCTCCTGCACCCGAATCCAAAACGTGTGCTGGTCGTCGGCATGTCAACCGGAGCTTGGACGCGAGCCATCGAAGGATTTCCCACGGTCACCGCGATCGACGTCGTGGAAATCAATCCGGCCTATCTCTCGCTCACGAGAATGTACCCGGAACTCGCTCCGCTACTCGACGACTCACGCTTGCATGTCCATATCGATGACGGTCGCCGCTGGCTGAAGCGCCATCCCGATGCGCGATACGACCTGATCGTGCAAAATACGACGTTCCATTACCGGGTAAACACCAGCAATTTGCTTTCTCGGGAGTATTTTTCCGAAATTCGAACTCACCTGAACCCGGGGGGTATTCTGATGACGAACACCACGGGGTCTTATGATGTTTTGGCAACGGGAGACGCCGTTTTCCCATTCGCCTATCGTTATGCTAATTTCTTGTACGCTTCCGACAAGCCCCTGACACCCACCATGACCTGGCTTCAGACTGTGCAGCGTCCCGACGGGGCCCGGTTTTCCTTGGACGCGCCTCACCGGGAAGGCAGCGTCGTCGACCTTCTGTCGCGAGCGAAGCTCGAGGCGGTGGCCTCGTTCATCAAGCGCGGTCCGGTTATGGGTGAAATCATCACCGATGACAACATGCTGACGGAATATCGTCACGGCATGCAATTTCTACCCGATGTCATCGACAGCCATATTCGTCGACCCACCTTGGTGTTCGGGATGTACGCGCCCTGAGAGCGGTTAGATCGCCGCTGAATCGGCAGCAGCAGTTGCGGGCGGCGATGCTGCCCCGGTGGGCGTTCCGCGTGCCGTAATGATACCCTGCCGTAACATTTACCGCCGCAATGGAAGCGTCATTTGCATCCGGTATCTCATGCGAGGGGAGCGTCGTGTGCGTAATGTGGCCATGGCCTGGCGCGACGCCCGTGTTTCTTGACGTCTCGCCGCTGCTCCGACACCGCGATTTTCGGCTGCTGTTCATCGGCCAGACGGTGAGCGCCTTTGGGAGCTTCCTAACCTATGTCGCGTTGCCGGTACAGATTTACGCACTGACGAAATCATCGGCAGTGGTTGGATTGCTGGGTACTGCGGAATTGGTGCCGCTGGCGATCACGGCGCTTTGGGGCGGTGCCCTGGCCGACGCGTTGGATCGACGTCGCCTGCTGCTATGGAGTGAGGCACTCATGCTGGGTGGATCGCTCGTGCTTGCGGCGAACTCGATGTTTGCGGCGCCCAGCGTAACGGTCTTGTTCGTGATCGCCGCATTCATGTCGGCTGTCAACGGATTTCATACGCCGTCGCTGCAGTCGCTCAATCCCACTCTCGTGTCGACGTCGGATCTGCCGGCCGTATCGGCCTTATCCTCGCTGCAACATACGGCGGCTGCGATTGGCGGGCCCGCGCTCGCCGGAGTCTGTATTGCCACACTCGGTCTGCCGTTTACCTATGGCATGGACGCCTTGAGCTACGCCGTGTCGTTGATTGCACTTTTTTTCATTCGATCCATGCCACCTCCCGACCGCGCAACACCGGCGGGTTTGTCCACCATCCTGGAAGGCTTCAGGTATGCGTCGAGCAGGCCCGAATTGATCGGGACGTATGTGGTAGACATCGTGGCGCTGACATTTGCGATGCCGATGGCGGTGTTTCCGGCTCTCGCTGCACGGTGGGGCGGTGCTGATGCCATCGCCTATCTGTACTCCGCCATGAGCGTCGGCGCTCTCATCGTCACGCTGTTTAGCGGATGGACGGCACAGGTACAGAGGCGCGGCGCGGCGGTGGTGGTTGCCGCGGCGTCATGGGGTCTGGCCATTACCGCGCTCGGGTATGCCAACGGCTTTTCTACTGCCATTGCCTGTCTCATTCTCGCTGGCGCCGCCGATACGGTCAGTGGGTTGTTTCGCATGACGATATGGAATGAGACCATCCCCTCCGAATTACGGGGACGCATGGCCGCGATCGAGCAGCTGTCATATATGACCGGTCCGCTCCTCGGCAACGCCCGCGCGGGGTTCATGGCGGAGCGGTTTGGGTTGGCTAGGTCGATCACCGCGGGCGGCATCGTGTGTGTCGTCGGCGTCGTCGCGTGCGTGCCGCTGCTGCCGGAATTCTGGCGCTATCGAAGGGCGACGCAGAGCGCCATCTGAGTGGCCCGCAATGCCGGCGTGCCTATTCGCGTCTTTTGAAATATGGCTGACCCGAGAATTTTTCGGCGGGCGTCAGCTGACCCATCCCGACGAGCACATCGATGGGCCGCACGACATTACCTTTTTTGAGGATCTCGTCGGTTGCGCGCACGATCCGCGGGTAGAGCGGATCCTCGCGGTAATTCGCGAGCGTGGCCGACTTCCTCGGCGCGTGAGTGCTGATATTTTTGTCATACTGGTCGCACCAACGGAGTGATGAAATTAAGACGAGTAATCGAACATGAGTAATCGAACATGAGCAACAAGATCAATGTCGTTTGCGGTACGTGCGATTCCGTGGTCGCCCTACCCAGCGATCGCCTCGGCGATGCACCGCATTGTCCGAAGTGCCACGCCGCGCTGTTCGCCGGCAAGCCGATCAAATTGACGGCCGCGAGTTTTGATAAGCACATCGAGCGAACCGATCTGCCGCTGGTCGTGGACTTCTGGGCACCCTGGTGCGGCCCGTGCATCGCCATGGCTCCGCATTTCGATAAGGTCGCCCAACAGCTTGAGCCGAACATGCGCTTCGCCAAGCTCAACACCCAGGACGAACCCGGACCCGGGGCTCGCTTCAACATCCGCAGCATCCCCACCATCATGGTGTTTCGCGGCGGCAAGACGCTTGCTCGACAGTCCGGCTCCATGGATGCCGTCACGCTCAAGAAGTGGCTGACGCCGCTGACGTAGTGGCCGCCTCGCGGCTATTGCGCTTTCGCCATCAGATCGAACTCAGCGCCGCTGCGCACCCTTGGCGGCCGTACTGCGCAAGCCCGCGAACGTCTGCAGTAGAAGGGCCGAAGGGTTCTGCAGGTCGAGCGACTGCGACGTTGCCCGCAGAACCTTGGCAAACTCGCCTGACGGCTCGCTGACGGGGCTGGTGGCGGTGATCATCTCGACCCACATCGACCAATCTGGAAATTGACGCTCTGGAATTTCCCGGCGCAGCATCGTGATGACGCCTCGGTGCCGGGAGTCGAGAGTGATCCTGGCGAAGGTCGCAAGCACCGCCGACTCGTCGCCTTCCAGCACCTGCATGAAAGTACCTTCCTTGGAGATGAGCGCGCCGGTGATGCCATCACGCTGGTTATTCTCAGCGCTGACTTCCGACAGCCGCTGCAAATCCTCCGCCGTGAATACGCTGGAGGCGGAACTGACGTAGATCAGAGAATACATGGTGGCCACGGACGCATGCAGGTATTAAGGCAGACCGGAACGAGCAACAGCACCGATCGCTATACACAATTCTCTTACCGCCGCGCAACAATCCGGCGGGCACGCGCTGATTTTGGTGTTCAATACGCGGCTGCTGAAGTTCGGTCATCACGATGAAGCTGGAACAGTCTGTGAACGAGCGCGCGACTCATCACGCGACCCGCGCGAGCCAGGCGTGCACGCCCTCGATCGACCTGAAGTCGTCGATGCTGCGTGCGCTCACGCCGGGATAGGCGGCTGCCACCATGGTGGCCAGCGCGCGGCCCGGGCCGAGTTCGAGGAAAGTGTCGGCGCCTGCTTCGATGCACGCCTCGAGACAGGCGGCCCATTGAACGGGCTGCGACAACTGCAGCGCGAGCTTGGGGATGCTCCGCGGGCCCTCAAGCACCGGCTGAGCATCCATGCTGCTGAAGAGTCGCGTGCCGGGGAGGGGCGCAAGTTCGCTGCGCACGAGCGACAGCGCCGTGCGAAAGGTCGCGGTGGCCTCGCGCATCAAGCGGCTGTGCGACGCCACGTCGACGGCGACTGGGACCACGTGCGCAGCGCCGTGGCGCGCGGCCTCGGCGGCAACCGCTTCGAGCGCGGTGCGCGTGCCCGCAAGCACATACGCGTCGCCGGGATTGACGATGGCGATGGCCGCTTCGCGATCTTGCAACAACGGCTTGAGGCTCGAAAAACTCAGCCCGCGGATGAACATCATCCCCTGGGGCGAGTGGCGCGCCCGGTCCATGGCGTCGGCTCGTGCCACCACGAGGTCGAGGACGTCATGCGCCGCGATCAGGCCCGCAAGGCTCCAGGCGGCCATCTCTCCCACGCTGTACCCGGCAATGCAGCGTTCACGCGGCAAGCTCTCGGCGAGCCCGGCCGCGGCGCTCAAGGCTTGCAGCGTGCACACCAGCTGCGCATTGCGGTTGGCGTGCAGTGCTTGTTCATCGGCGCATTGCACCCACTCGCGCGGATCTGACCCAAGCCAGGTGGCGGCGTGCGCGAACAGATTTTCGGCAACAGCAAGTTTGCCGGTGAGGCTGAACATGCCAGCATGCTGCGCTCCCTGGCCTGAACAGAGGATCGCGAGGGCCATCAGCGCTCGCCGCCCGGCTCGAGTGCGGCGACAAACAGGCTCATGGCGAGCGCATCCGCCGCGCCGCCGGGACTCAAGCGACGGGCGACGAACGCCCGATGAACGGCTGCGGCCCGTGCGCGCCAGTGCGGCTGGCACACCCCGCCGTCGTCCAAGAAGCGCTGCGCCGCGCGCCGCGCGAAGTTAAGTCCGTCGTTGCCGCCACGATGTAGCAGGTTGGTGTCTTCGAGCACGGCAATGAGCGCGAAACACGCCTGGACCCGCGCCGGTGCCTCTGCCGACGCCGGCTGAAGGGCGGACTTGAGCTGCAGCGTGGCGGTCAACGCGGGCAGGCCGACTCGGTAGACGCTGGGAAAGCCGTGCGCCGCTTCCCGACGCGCGCCGCCCGCGCCATAGCGGCGTGCCGCGAGTTCGCCGTGGCTGTCGGCCAAGCGGGGACCGTTCACGATGTCGCGTCCCCAGCGCCACGCGACCAACCGGCCGAGCGTCAGGTTCGCGTTCTCGTGCCGCTGTGCTGACCGCACGGCTCGCAGGCCCGCCGCCGCACACAGAAGGCCTAAGCCGAAGATCGCACCGCGATGGGTGTTCACGCCCCGGGTCGCCATTAGCATGGCGTGCTCGGCGCGTATACCGATCGCGCGCAACGTGGACATCTCGGCGTCCTCTGCACCGGCCGCCGCGAGATCCCGAAAGTATGGCCGGATCGCTGCCGCGCTGCGACGGAACAGCGTGGCGTCCATGTCTGTATGGCTGCCGTTGTCGATGTCGCTCACCAACCCAGGCTTTGGCCAGGTGCCAAGCTCCGCCAACAAGCTGCGCTCGGCGCACTTGGCGATACGGTCCGTATGGGCGACGTCAGTGCCCGCGCTCGAGTTTGCGCTCGCGATGCGTGGGGCGGCGCTCACGCCGCGGCTCCAATGAAGGCACTTCGCGAGCACAGCGCTACCTCGATCGCGGTCTTGAGTGCCACTTCGGGGCGGCCGCTCCGCAACTCGCGCCAGTTGACGCCGGCGCCGTCGGCGCGCAGCACTTCGCCGTCAAGGCGCATCGGCGAGCATGCATCGACGGCAGCGAGTGCGCCGAGCAATGAGTCGATCCGTTCGCGGCGCGGCAGCGCCCAGGCGATATCCACGTCGGACTGCGGACTTAAATACGCCAAGCCGGTGAGCCATTGCCAGCCCAAGCCGCCGAACACGCCGGCCCGCACGTCATGATCGCGGGCGATGGTCGCGAGGTCGGCCAAATAAGGCCGCCATGCCACGGGCGCGGTGGCGATCACCGTGCACAGGTCGGGCAGCGGGTGCACCGAGGCGATGGCCTCCGGCGGTAACTCGACGCTAATCCGCCGTTTCCCGTAGGCTGGCGGTAGCGGTAGGCCGAGGGGTACGCCCGCACCGTCGCCCGGCAA
>Ga0116226_10003354_pt1 | contig 14156 bp, 10 predicted proteins | sample S1TSphfallax_FD_89692 | JGI IMG/M metagenome (GOLD analysis project Ga0116226, IMG submission 89692) | Host-associated microbial communities from peat moss isolated from Minnesota, USA - S1T2_Fa - Sphagnum fallax MG | ecosystem: Host-associated > Plants > Peat moss > Unclassified | place: USA...
GATCAGCCTCGTTTAATCGGCCCCAAGGCACTCACCACCTCCACCCCAAACCCCTCAAATTCCCTCACATTGCGCGTCACCACTACCAGACCATGCGCCAACGCCGTCGCCGCGATCATCCCATCGGTGCTCAACGCATCGCTCCGTCCATGCATCAGCTTCGCCCATAACCGGAATGCCTCGGCGCCCATAGGTAATATTCGAAAGCTCACCATCGCCAAATTCGCCCATTCCTCTATCTCCGCCGCCTTCACCGCATCCCGGCGCCTTGTCTTCTCAACGCCAGCCTGAATCTCTCCAAAAGTCACCGCCGAGAGGCACAAATCCGCCTCATCCACCAATCCCAACCAGGCCAAAAGTCCGCCATGCGGCCGCTGCCGCCGCATCTCCGAAACCACATTCGTATCCAGCAAAAACAAACCCTACAATTCCGGCGGCGCCCGCCGCTTCGCCCGGCCGCGCGGCGGGATGTACAAATCCCGCGGTCCGCCCTCCATCAGCAGCCAGTCCTTGATCGTCAGCGGGCGAGCGCTCTTCAGCTTCTCCCATTGTTCCACCGGCACCACCACCACCTCCACAACGCCGCGGTTGGAAACCATCTGCGGCCCCTCCGCCTTGCAGGTCTTCACCAGTTCACTAAACCTCGCCTTCGCATCCTGTACCGGCCAAATTTTCACGAAACCCTCCACTGACTAGTCAGCTAACTAGTCTATTCGCTCACGCCCCGAAAATCCACCGCAAAATTCGCGGGCCGGGGAAAGCAGAATCCCCTTGTGCCCCGCCACCACCTTGAATAGATACTGTTCCATCATCCAAGGGGTCCCCCCGGTGCCATCGGGCCGGCGGAACCCGCTGCAAAGGAGCGTAATATGAGCAAAGTCATCGGTATCGACCTCGGTACCACCAATTCCTGCGTTGCCGTCATGGAAGGCAAAGACGTCCGCGTCATTGAAAATTCCGAGGGCGCCCGCACCACCCCCTCCATGGTCGCCTTTTCCGACTCCGGCGAACGCCTCGTCGGCCAGTCCGCCAAACGCCAGGCCGTCACCAACCCCACCAATACCCTTTACGCCGTCAAGCGCCTCATCGGCCGCCGGTTCGACGACCCCACCGTCACCAAGGACATCGGCATGGTCCCCTACGGCATCGTCCGTGGCGATAACGGGGATGCCTGGGTCCAGGCCAAGGGCGAGAAATACTCCCCCAGCCAGATCAGCAGCTACATCCTCACCAAAATGAAGGAAACCGCCGAAGCCTATCTCGGCGAAACCGTGACCCAGGCCGTCATCACCGTCCCCGCCTATTTCAACGACGCCCAGCGCCAGGCCACCAAGGACGCCGGCAAAATCGCCGGCCTCGAAGTCCTGCGCATCATCAACGAGCCCACCGCGGCGGCCCTGGCCTACGGCATGGACAAGAAAAACGCCGGCACCATCGCCGTGTACGACCTCGGTGGCGGCACGTTCGATATTTCCATTCTGGAACTCGGCGACGGCGTCTTCGAGGTCAAATCCACCAATGGCGATACCTTCCTGGGTGGTGAAGACTTCGACGCCCGAATCATCGACTACCTGGCCGACGAGTTCAAACGCGACCAGGGCATCGACCTGCGCAAAGACAAACTCGCCCTCCAGCGCCTGAAGGAAGCCGCCGAGAAGGCCAAAATCGAGCTCTCCTCCTCCAAGGAGACCGAAATCAACCTGCCCTTCATCACCGCCGACGCCACCGGACCAAAACACCTGGTGCTGAAACTGACGCGCGCCAAGCTGGAATCCCTGGTCGACGACCTGATCGAACGCACCCTCGGGCCCTGCAAAGCCGCACTGAAGGACGCCGGCGTCACCGCCGGTGAAATCAACGAAGTTATCCTGGTTGGTGGCATGACCCGCATGCCCAAGGTGATCGAGCTGGTCAAAAACTTCTTCGGCAAGGACCCCGCCCGCAACGTCAACCCGGACGAAGTCGTCGCCATCGGCGCCGGCATCCAGGGCGCCGTGCTCAAAGGCGACGTCAAAGACGTCCTGCTGCTGGACGTCACGCCGCTCTCGCTGGGCATCGAGACCCTCGGTGGCGTGTTCACCCGCCTCATCGACCGCAACACCACCATCCCCACCAAGAAAAGCCAAACCTTCTCCACGGCGGATGACGGCCAGACCGCGGTCACCATTAAGGTCTTCCAGGGTGAACGCGAAATGGCTGCCGACAACAAACTGCTCGGCAATTTCGACCTCACCGGCATCCCATCGGCCCCGCGCGGCGTGCCGCAGATCGAAGTCACCTTCGACATCGACGCCAACGGCATCGTCTCCGTCTCCGCCAAGGACAAAGCGACGGGTAAGGAACAGCAAATCCGTATCCAGGCCAGCGGCGGCCTTTCGGACGCGGATATCGAGCGCATGGTCCGCGAAGCCGAGGAAAACGCCACGGCCGACAAGGCCCGCCGCGAAGCCGTGGAGTCCAAAAACCAAACCGAAGCCATGGTCAACCAAGTGGAGAAAACCCTGAAGGAAGCCGGCGACAAGGTCTCCGCCCAGGAGAAGGGCGAAGCCGAAGCCGCGGTGGCCGCCGCCAAATCCGCCCTGGAAACCGGCGACGCCGCCGCGATCAAGGACGCCGGCGAACGCCTCTCCCAGTCCACCATGAAACTGGGTGAGGCGATGTACAAAGCCCAGGCCGAATCGGCCCAGACGCAGGCGGCGCCGGATGCGCCGCAGGCCGGCCCCAACGGCGAGAAAATCGTCGACGCCGAATTCGAGGAAGTCGATGATAAAAAGAAATCAGCCTAACACAATCTAACCGACCAAGCGTAGCAAATCCCGTGGCGAAAACCACGGGATTTGTGATGAAGGAACAGTGATCCCGCGATGGCGAAACAGGATTATTACGCGACCCTAGGCGTCCAACGCGGCGCCAGCGCCGACGAAATGAAAAAAGCCTACCGCAAGCTGGCCATGCAGTACCATCCGGACCGCAACCCCGGCGACGCGCGCGCCGAAGCCAAATTCAAGGAACTCAACGAAGCCTACGACGTCCTGAAAGACGAACAGAAACGCTCCGCCTATGACCGTTTCGGCCACGCCGCCTTCGAAAATGGCGGCGGCCCGTCTCCCGGCGCCGGCTTCGGCTTCGAGGGCGGCCTTGGTGACATTTTCGACCAGATGTTCGGTGGCGGCCGCCGCGGCGGCGAACGCCAGCAGACCGGCGCCGATCTGCGCGCCGAAGTCACCATCGAACTCGCCGAAGCCTTCACCGGCACCAAATCCAACGTCCGCGTCCCCACCCGCGTGGTGTGCGACGCCTGCGCCGGCTCCGGCTCGGCCGACAAAAACGCCAGCGCCGATACGTGCGGCACCTGCGGCGGTGCTGGCCGCGTGCGCGCGCAGCAGGGCTTTTTCCTGGTGGAACGCACCTGCCCTACGTGCGGCGGCGCCGGCCGCGTGGTGCGCAACCCCTGCCGCGTCTGCTCCGGCGCCGGCACCGTGCCGCGTGAAAAAACCCTCTCCGTCCAAATCCCCGCCGGCGTCGAAGACGGCACGCGTATCCGCCTCTCCGGCGAAGGCGAAGCCGGCGGCCGCGGCGCCCCGCCGGGCGACCTCTACGTCCACGTCGCCATCCGCCCGCACGACATTTTTCAGCGCGACGGCGCCAACATCTTCTGCCGCGTCCCCCTGCGCATGACCCAGGCCGCCCTCGGCGCCGAAGTCGAAGTCCCCACCATCGACGGTTCGGCGGCCAAAGTAAAAATCCCCGCCGGCACCCAAACCGGCGACCAGTTCCGCCTGCGTTCCAAAGGCTTTTCCGTCCTGCGCAGCACCCAGCGCGGCGACATGTACATCCAGGTCGCCGTCGAAACGCCCCAAAACCTCACCCGCAAACAGCGCGAGCTGCTGGAGGAATTCGAAGCCGAAGCCAAATCCCACACCACTGGCAGCCCGGAATACGAAGGGTTTTTTGCAAAGGTGAAGGAATTCTTTGAAGGAAAGAGTTAAGGAAGAACTTCTTTTTTTGCAAAAAAAGAAGCAAAAAAACTCTTAACAACTGCGGGCGCTGGGATCGGGAGTGCCTTTAATCGCCTCCGCTGGAGGCGATTAAAGGCACTCCTGATCCCAGCGCCCGCAGTTAACAAAAGTTTTTACAGCACTTTTTCAAAAAGCGCTGCTTTCTTTCTTGTCTTCCCGCTTCGCTGTTACATCCCGTGACGATTTGTAAGCGCCATTTTTGCCTTTTCGGCCTATATATCGTGCAGCATACCCCATTGCCCCCGTGCAGGAGCTGTCCATGTCCGTCCTTCGACCCAGATCAGCCGCTGTCTTCGCGCTGCTGCCTCTTCTCACCCTCGGCGCCTGCGTCGTGGCGCCCCCATCCGGCCCCGCCATCACCGCCCTGCCCGGCCCCGGCATTCCTTTCCCGCAGTTCCAGCGGGACGACGATTATTGCCGCGGCTACGCCGCCTCCCGCAATCCGGCGCAAGGCCAGGAAGCGGCGGACCAGTCCAACAACGCCAACGCCACCGCCGTCGCCGGCACGCTCATCGGCGCCGGCATCGGCGCAGCACTCGGCTCGCTCAGCGGCAATGTCGGCACGGGTGCGGCCATCGGCGCCGGTGCCGGGCTGTTGGGCGGCGCCTCGGCCGCCGGCGGCCAGGCACAGGACGCGGCCAACTCGCTGCAGGGCCAATACGATAGGGCTTATGCGCAATGCATGGTAGGCTATGGCAACACGATCGAGACGCAATCCGCCCCGTATGCCTACGCCCCCCCGCCTCCACCCCCCTACTACGCGCCATACTGAGTCCCCCCGCGCGGCACCGCGCCTTACTGACAATACGGCAACGGGCCTTCCTGAAAATTCCGAGGCGGGCGCCCCAACAACTCTAGTCCGCGAGCGTGTTCCCCCACGGCCGCCAAAACGCTGGCGGCCGTGGTTTTGGCTGGCGGCATTACTGCTCCACATCCTCGTCATCGGCGCGCTGCTGCTCCTGGTCCATCCGCGCCCCATGCAGCAGGCGTTCGAGCCAACCGGCGTCTCCGTCGTCTACGATGCCGGCGAGACGCATCCCTCCGCCCCCCGGCCGTCCCCCATCCCCACACCCAGCCACGCGCCGCCCCCCGCCGCCCCACCACCCCCACCGCCCCAACAGCAAGAGCAGCCAGAGGTCAACCTCAACCTGCCCGAGGAAGCCCTCGCGCCGATGCCAGAGCCAATGCCCCAGCCCGCCCCCGAGCCGGCGCCACCACCCCAGGTCACGACGGCGCACCGGACAACGCACGGCGCGCACCATGTCCGCTCACAGCACTACATCGTCATGAACAACATGTCCGTGAACGGCACGCCGTCCCCCCCCACCACCTTCGCCAACAAAGACATCAACCTGGACGCCGGCGGCGCCCCCGAAAACTTCGCCAACACCGCGCAAATCTCCATCCAGGGCGACCCCGGCACCAACTGGGAGGCGATTTTCAATAAATGGGTGAACGAGCACACCTATTACCCGCAGGCCGCCGCCGAACAGGGCCAGCAGGGCAGTTCCACCATCAGCTTCACGGTCCACCGCGACGGCACTGTCACCAACGTCCGCCTGCTCACCAGCGCCGGCTCCCCTTTTCTGGACCAGGCCTGGCTCGGCATTTTCCTGCAAAACAACGTCCCGCCATTTTCGCCGGATGCGAAGGACGATAGCGTACACATTACGGCCACTCTGGACTATGAACTGGAGCCGTGAAGCAAGCAGCGCTTTTTTTCAAAAAAGTAACTGCTTTCTTTGCTTTGCTTGCTGAAAACCTACCAAACCGCTAAAGCCACCCCCGCATGAAGGCCCCTTTGCAACTAGATACCGGCTCATTCCCGTGAGCAAAGGCGTTGCCGAAGCAGCTCAGGAGCCCATACGCTTCGGTGCTCTCGTTGGGGTACTGGGGATCGTCTATGGCGATATCGGCACCAGCCCGCTCTACGCCTTTCAGGCCAGCATTGGTTATTTCCAGCCGACAGGCCTGAAATACGACGATATTTTCGGCGTCCTCTCGCTCATTTTCTGGGCGCTCATCGTCACCGTCACGCTGAAATACGTCACCTTCGTCATGCGGGCGGATAATAACGGCGAGGGCGGCATTCTGGCCCTCATGGCGCTCGCCATGCGCGTCGCCAAATCTGATTCGACGCGCGCAATTTTAAGCATCGTCGGCATCACGGGTGCGGGATTGTTCTTTGGCGACGGCATGATCACACCCGCAATCTCCGTGCTCTCGGCGGTCGCGGGGCTGGAAGTGGTGTCTCCCATTTTCGACCCGCAGGTCGTCGTTGTCGTCTCGCTGGTCGTTATTATCATTCTGTTCATCGCGCAAAGCCGCGGCACTGGCACCATCGGCAACGCCTTCGGGCCAATCATGGCGATCTGGTTCGTGACCATCGGCATCATGGGCGCGGTGCAGATTTTCCAGCATCCCTTCGTGCTCAAAGCGCTCATCCCGGTTTACGGGTTCACGTTCATCATCCGGCACGCCTGGCTTGCCTTCATCGCGCTCGGCGCGGTGGTTCTGGCCGTCACCGGCGCGGAAGCCCTGTATGCCGACATGTCGCATTTCGGCCGCCGGCCCATCCGCGCCGCCTGGACGTTTTTTGTGCTGCCGTGCCTGATCCTGAATTATTTCGGCCAGGGCGCGCTGGTGATTTCCGATCCCACCACCGTCGACAACCCGTTCTTCAAGCTGGCACCGCATAGTTTGCAGCTGCCGCTGGTCATTCTCTCCACGCTCGCCACCATCATCGCCAGCCAGGCGGTCATCACCGGCGCGTTCTCGATGGCGCGGCAATGCATCCAGCTCGGCCTGTTTCCGCGCATGGAAGTGCGCCACACCAGCAAGCGGGAGGAAGGCCAAATCTACGTGCCGCAGGTCAACTACATGCTGGCGGTGGGCGTGGTTCTGCTGGTGCTGGCGTTCAAGACCAGTAATGCGCTCGCCTCCGCCTACGGCATCGCGGTGACGGGCACGTTTTTGTGCACCAATGTGCTGGCCCTGGTGGTGTTCCGCCGGCAGTTCGGCTGGTCGCGGCCGCTGGCGCTGGTGGTGTTCGGCAGTTTCGGGGTGGTGGATCTGGCGTTTTTCACCTCCAATACGCTCAAAATCATCGACGGCGGCTGGGTGCCGCTGGCGGTGGGGCTGACAATCGTGCTGGTGATGACAACCTGGCGCCGCGGGCGGGGCCTGCTCATCGCGCGCTGGCAGCAAGATAGCCTGCCGCTGGCGTCGTTCCTCGCGCGGCTGCCGCAGTCACGCATCGTGCGCGTGCCCGGCACGGCGGTGTTCATGACCGGCAATCTGGACTTTGTCCCCAACGCCCTTCTGCATAACCTGAAGCACAACAAGGTGCTGCACGAGCAGGTGTTTTTCGTGACGGTGCGCAACCTGGATGTGCCGCAGGCCGACCCCGGCGAACGCGTCGAGCATACCGAGGCCGCACCCGGCATCTACAAAGTCACGCTGTTTTACGGTTTTATGGAAAGCCCGAACGTGCCGCGCGCGCTGGAAAGCCTGAACGGGCAAGGCATCGAATTCAAACCGATGTCCACCAGCTATTTCGTGGGCCGGGAAACCGTGGTGCCGGCTTCCGTGCCAAAACTGAAATTCGTGCGCCGCTGGCTGTTCCTCTTCATGGCCCGCAACGCGGTATCCGCCACCGAGTTTTTTCGGATCCCGTCCGACCGCGTCGTGGAACTCGGCGTGCGGGTGGCCATTTGAACAAAAAAGAAAGCAGCGCTTTTTTGAAAAAAAGCGCGCAAAAAACTTTTATTTACGCCGGCTGTTGAGCGGCCATACTGTGGCGACGCAAAAGCCGGGGAGACCAAAAGTTTTTTGGTTACTTTTTTTCAAAAAAGTAACGGCTTTCTTTCCTAGTCTAACATAAACCGATTACGTTCCCGGACCGGCAGTGGGCACAAATTACAACGAAATCGCCGGCCAAAGCGTGGAGCGCATCGCGGCGCTGAGCGATGGGATTTTTGCCGTCGCGATGACCCTCCTGGTCCTGGACCTGCACGCGCCGGCGGCCCAAGCCTTTCACGGCAACCATGGCCTGGCTGCGGCGCTGGCCGGGCTGCTGCCGAAATTTGCGGTTTACGTCATGAGCTTTTTGACGCTCGGTATTTTTTGGGTTGGACAGCAGACGCAGCTGAATTATCTCGAGACGACCAACCGGGAACTGACCTGGCTGCATTTACTGTTTTTGTTCTTTGTCACGCTGATGCCATTTTCGACGCAGCTGATCGGCGCCTTCATCGAATACCGCGCCGCGCTGGCGGTCTACTGGCTGAACATCCTGCTTCTGGGTTCCGCCCTGCTGGCAACCTGGCGGTACAGTCTGTTTGCCAGGCTGACCAAGGCGGACATGCCGGAGGCCATGCGGCGCGGCGTGGAACGGCGGATCTTGATCGCCCAGGGGCTCTACGCGGCCGGGGCGGCGCTTTGTGTGGTCGACACCTACTGGAGCCTCGGTTTCATCGTACTGGTGCAGCTGAACTACGCCATCGCGCCGCGCATTTTGGGACTGCGACGCTTATGATAGGAAAGACAGCCAGAAGCGCTTTTTGAAAAAAGAAGGTCTTCCCGTACATCACCGTATCTGCGCGCGCGCCGGCATCTCGTCAAAAATCTTAACGCGCTCCCCAGCGAACAGCCGGTCATAGACCCGGTCGGTTTTTTCGATTGATTGAAAGATGGGAATCACCTCTTGAATCAATCGGAAACTTTGCCGGAAGCACGCCATCAGGGCGGTTTCGAATTTCAATTTTTGGTAGGGTCGAGGCTCGGTAATTTTCTGAAAGCCGAGACGTCTGTAGAACGGTATGTGGTGCCGGCGAACCGCTGAAATCAGGATATCGGCATCCGTCATTAGAAGGCTGTAAAACGTTCCTCTGAAGATCGCAAATAGTGGATCGGAATTGCTCCTTGAAAAATCAGGGTGCTGAGTGAGGCGCGAAACTTCCACAACAATGCACGGCTTATCATCGAGGCGGAATGTTTCTGCCAGTCTGACGATTTCGGTCGGAAAGATTTCCATGGCTGTTGTCTGCGTACGCTCTTTTGGCGGCGCGGCTGGCGCACAGTAGGAAATCCTGCCAGAAGCCGCGGGCTTGTCGTCGACATAACTAAGAAACGAAAAAAAATGGGACTCACGGTCCCATTCGTCCGAAAATAGGCCAGATACCTTGGGTTCCAAGAAACCTTGCGCAACGTAACTATCGTGCCGCAGGCGGTAGACCACGTCCATTAAAGCCGCCGTTTGAGCGATTTGAAGCGTGATGCGATTTGGTTCTCGCGGACGGATCACATCAAGTAGGCGAAGCGGTCCTAAATCCGTGTTATAAAAACCAGCGTCCATTTGGATCACGACGCAGACTTTGGACGATCACGGGTTGCCGGACGACGAGCCGAACAGCCGTATACGCTCATGATCTCGTGAACTCATACATTTTTTGTCTGACGGCGTCGGTCATTGCAGCAGTATCCTTAACAATTCAGCGCGTCAGCCAATCAGAGCCGCGTAAGCCGCTCTGATCCCACCCATGCCGTTTGCTACGGCACTTTCCAAAATTAAAGCCCAATTTTAGTCCCACGCGCACGCTGGCAAATTGCCCGAAACCTAATGTGGGCCAGAGTGCTACCGATATACAATGTCAGTTAAACTTACGAGAATCCCTATAAAATAGATTGATTTTTTCTTACATTTTATTAATATTAATTGTGTGTTGAGGACTAAAGTCGGTTTCGGACAGTCGAAACAATGAAGGGCAAAGCTAGAAGTTGCACTGGGCAAAGGATTTGATCATGTTCGTCGACATTGGTGCTCGCCTTGAACGCGTGTTCAGCGGGCCAACTCAGGAGCGTCCGGACCTGCAGCAGGACGCGCTTTCAGCCCAGTTGCAACGTGACCAGTTCATGTCCTGGGTGCGTCACGGGTTCGTCATGTATGCGACCGGCATATTGGTCGCGGTTTGCATGCTTTGCTACATGAAAGCCAATCTAAACAACCCTTGGTTGTTGTCGGCCGCGGCGTGCCTGACGGCCAGTTACTTCCTTATGATCCTCGTCAGCCTTCATGTCTTGTCAAAATACAATGGCCCGATCGAGGCCCAGGAGACCCTATCTAAGCTCCGTACGAAATTTGGCCTTCTCCGTTTGTTGATCGGTTGCTCCTGGGGAGCGACCCTGGTGGTGATGAATCTCGTCGCCAGCCTCGAACAGCGCTGTCTGCTATTTGGTGTAGGCGTCGCGCTGTTATCGACGAGCGTTTTTGGTGGTTCATTCGTCTACGGCCTTACCGTCTGGCTTCCCATCATGGCGGGCTTTCTGGTTTCAACCATCATCGTGTTCCCGCAGACCGGGCCCGCGCCGCTGATCTGCCTGATTTTGTACGGCATCCTCACGCTGTTCAGCATCCATGATCTGAGCCGGAAGCTGCGGGATTTTACGCTGAATGGGTTTGAGCTGAAAAGCCGGAACGAGATCATCAAGATCGTGCTGAATGATTTCGAAGAGGTTGCGAGCGACTGGCTGTGGGAGACCAATGCTGAGATGATTCTGGTCAATCTCTCACCGCGCCTGGCGTCGCTGCTGTTTGCGCATGAACAGCCGCAGGACGCGGCCGAGACGAAAGTCGATCTGCGGGCGATGATTCTCGGCAGCCTGTTTCTGGGTGATGGGGAAGAGCAGATCGACGTTTTCGTGCAGCGCCTGGCGGCGCGGCAGCCATTTTCCAGGCTGGTGCTGCCGGTTACGATCAATGAGCAAAACCACTGGTGGATGCTTTCCGGCAAGCCGCGTTTCAACATCAAGGGCGAGTTTATCGGCTATCACGGCGTCGGTTCGGACGTGACCGAGAGCCACGGCTTCAACCAGCGCATCGAATATATCGCGCAGCACGACGCGCTGACGGGCATGCTCAACCGGTCGCGCTTCAACGAGATTTTGGCAGAAAGATTCGAAGCGCTGGACGAATGCGAGGTCGGGTTTTGCTTGATCAGCTTCGATCTCGATAATTTCAAGGGCGTCAACGACACTTTTGGTCACGCGATCGGCGATGAGCTGCTGCAGATCGTGGCTGAACGTATCGTTCAGAGCGTCAATTTCGGCGATGTCGTCGCCAGGATCGGCGGTGACGAGTTTCATGTGCTGTCGGATTGCGAGTCCAAGGAAGACGGGATGGAGCTGGCGAACCGGATCATTCGCGAGCTCAACCGGCCGGTGGTGATCCACGATACGAGGCTGACCACCGGCGCCAGCGCCGGGCTCTCCTATGCGCCGTGGGATGTGAAAGACCCGGTGCAGATGCTCAAGCAGTCGGACCTGGCGCTGTATCATGCCAAGAAAAAAGGCCGGGGGATGGCGTGCCCGTATGACGACATGATCGAGTTTGAAATGCAGGTGCGGGCGAAGCTGGAGGCCGACCTGCAGGCCGCCCTCGCGCATAACCAGTTTGAACTTCTGTTCCAGCCGGTGCTCAGCCTGCATACGTCGAAGATTGTCGGGGTGGAGGCGCTGATCAGGTGGCAGCATCCGACGCGGGGGCGGATTTTCCCGGACGAGTTTATCGCCACGGCGGAGCGCACCGGGCTGATCGAGCCGATTGGGCGATGGGTGATCACCGAGGCTTGCCGCGTGGCGGCGTCGCTGCCGAGCCATATCACGATGTCGATCAATCTTTCGGCGATCCAGCTGCAGAATCCGAAACTCGTCGATCTGACGGCGAAGACGATCCAGATTACCGGCCTCGATCCGAAACGGATTGAGTTTGAAATCACGGAATCTTCGGTGCTGGATACGGAAGGGTCGAGTCTGGCGACGTTCGTGGCGCTGAGCGGGCTTGGCGTAAAATTCGCGCTGGATGATTTTGGCACCGGACATTCCTCGCTGAGCTTGCTGCACCGGCTGAAATTTGACCGGCTGAAGATCGACCGCTCGTTTACCGCCGGCATGCTGACGGATGCGGTGAACCGGACGCTGGTGGAAAAAACCATCGAGCTGAGCCAGGCGCTGAATATTGAGGTGACGGTGGAAGGGATTGAGACGGAGGCGCAGGCGGCGTTTTTGCGCAAGTATGACGGGATCTGCGGGCAGGGTTATTTGTTCGGGCGGCCGTCGCGGATTCAGGACATCGTGTTCGATCTGGCGCCCAGTGAGGTGCCGCGGGCGGAGAAATCCGCGGTCGCGCGGTCGAATATCGTGGCGCTGGAGCGGCGGCTGCGGGACGGGTAAAGGACAGGATGTATGACCATTGTGCGTCGACGCACAATTGACAGGGGCACTGACCTAACTAACATGAGGTTAGATATAATGACATAGCTACTGTCCTTTGTGCCACGTGGCACAAAGGACAGTGCTTATGACTTAAGTGGGTCATTTTGTATAAAAAAAGAGATTGATTGCTTTTTTTTGAAAAGCGTAGCCGCTTTCTCCTACTCAGCCGCGTTCGCGCCACCAGGCGGCGGCGAGGAGGAGGATGGCGGCGGCCATGGTGGGCAGAGGGGGAAGCAGCGGGATTTCGCTGGTGCCGGTGATTTCGGTGGCGGCATGGCGGTGCAGCATGGGCGCGAGCGGTGGGTGCGGGGTTTGGCCCAGAAATACAATGTTTTTGGCGAGCGGACGGAGCAGGGCCGCGGTGGCGGCGAGGTCTTGGAATTCTTCGGCGTTTTGCGCCTGCATGGCGGCGTAGCTGGTCAGGCCGCCGGCGGTGATTTTGTAGATTCCGGGGGTTTGGGCGGCGAGCATGGCGGAGAAGATGCCGGGGGCGGTTTGGGTGAGGGGTTGGTTTTGGGTGGCGCCGGTGGGGAGCGTGACGGTGGCCGCGCCGGGCGGGCTGGGGCTGAGGGTCTGACGGTGGATGGTGAGCTCGCCGTTCTCGATGGTGGCGGTCAGGGATTCTGATTCCAAGGCGGGTTCGCGCAGCAGCCAGTGGACGACGCGGCGCAGCAGCGGCAATGCCGGGCCGTCATGCGCGCCGCCGCGGGTCCAGAGCCAGAACTGGTCGGAGAGAATCATGCCGACGCGGCCGGATTGCTCGTTGGCGAGAATGAGCAGGGGCCAGTTGTCGGACGTGGCGGTCATCAGCGTGTCACCACTGGTGGGGGCGGCGGCTTCCAGGCGCTGCCAGGGGGCGAGCGTTTCTCCGGCGAAGGGGGCGGTGACCGGGTGTCGCGCGCCGAGCGGGGTGACGGCGGGCGCGAAAATTTGGGTGATGGTGCCCGGCGGGGCGGGGGTGGCGGGCAGGACGGGGGCGAGGCCGGTATAGGCGAGGCTATCGGGGCTGGAGAATTCCGGGCCGACCTGGACCAGGAGGGCGCCGCCGCCCTGGACGTAGGTGGTGATGTTGGTGAGGTATTCGGGTGGCAGCAGGCCGGCGGAATCGAATTCGTCCAGGATGATCAGGTCGAATTTGTTGATGTCGGTTTCGAAAAGCTCCTGGACTGGAAAGGGGACGAGGGCGATGGCTTCGGGCGGGGCGTCGAGGGTTTCCGACGGGGTGCGCAGGATGGTGAAATGGACGAGCTCGACCGCCGGGTCTGATTTGAGCAGGAGGCGCCAGGAGCGTTCCGACTGGTTGGGGTTGCCGGAGATGAGGACGACGCGGAGTTTTCTGGCGATGCCGGTGAGGGTGAAGGCGGCGCCGTCGTTGAGGCGGGAGATTTCGCCCTGCAGGGGGGCGGTGGACAGGGCGATGACCATTGGGCCGGCGTGGCGGACCGGGATGTCGATGTTTTGCTCGGCGCCGATGGGGACCGGGCCGGTAAAAATATCGGCGCCGTCCTCACTGACCGTGAGCGGCGCGGTGGCGCCGGCATCGTTCAGGCCGTGGTCGAGGATTCTGACGGTGATGGTGATTTTTTGGCCGACCAGGCCGTAGGCGGGGGTGGTTTCGAGGCGGAGTTCGCGGTCGGTTTCTTCTCCACTGGCGGGGATTAGGGCGGTGAGGGGGGCACCGAAGGGGTTGTGGGAGGGAGGGTCGGAGATTTCGCCGTCGGTAAGGGCGGCAATGCCGGCGAGCTGGGATGTGGGGATGTTCTGGATGGCGGCGGTGAGGGCGGCGAACAGGGCGGTGCCGCCGGCGCTTTCGGGCGGGACTTCGATGATGCGGGTTTGCAGATTGGGTTGTTTCGAGGCCTGGGA
>Ga0116226_10003355_pt1 | contig 14156 bp, 12 predicted proteins | sample S1TSphfallax_FD_89692 | JGI IMG/M metagenome (GOLD analysis project Ga0116226, IMG submission 89692) | Host-associated microbial communities from peat moss isolated from Minnesota, USA - S1T2_Fa - Sphagnum fallax MG | ecosystem: Host-associated > Plants > Peat moss > Unclassified | place: USA...
GCTCCTTGAATAGGCTTGAATAGGGGTTAGTGTTGTATTCCATGCTAATAAATCGCCGTAAGTATATACCGCTTATAAATAAAGTTGCAATGTAAAAGAATGCCACATAAGTTGGGAAAAGATCTCTTCCTGCCTACGTGCCGCGGCTTGTCCGCGGCATCCAGCTATCAATCTTGAATTAACAGCAAATCTCTTTGTACAAGTCATGCCATTGTGGATTTGGCTTTTCAATTAAATTGATTTTCTATCAACTGGATGCCGCGGACAAGCCGCGGCACGTAGGCGGTGGGCCAACGAGACTTTCTAACAGCGTTCCTGGATGGATTCAAACAGCTGGTTTTTTTTCACCGCAATCAAATCAGTCGTCTTATTATCCTCAATTAATCTCCCAATATAACGCCGGATAACAAATGGAGAAATTGTGCCTCTGCACTTTTGGATTAATCGAGGCAATTTTTTGGTAATTACATATTGATGAGCAATGGCTAATTTAAGTCTTATTTCAAGTGGATACAAAATATTGCCCTGTTTATCAGACTGAATTTTGTTGCCTACTTTTGCAGCGTTTAAACTAATCTGCACAATTTGCCAATCAATATTCCAAGAAAATTCAATAAGTTGATTAAAAAACATCATAAAATCACAGTAATCACCAACTAAATTAAGCGATATTTCAAATGTATCATGGGTAATTTTTGTAGTAGGTTTTGCCAATTGAATTTTAGTGAGCAGTAAGTGGCAATTCTCACAAAATTCAGCCAGGACAAAAACTGCTTCAGTTGGATTAAGAAAAGCTAGTTGATTGAGCTTAGTCTGCTGCGATGAAGCGCCAATTTTTTGCGCAAGCATACTTTCTTTTTTAAGCAGAACTTGCTGTAAAGCATGCTCGTTTTCTTTTGCATTACTAAGAGAAGTAAAATCTAGCCCTAGAACCAGCAAGGCAATTAAGCTTATTATGCTAATCAATAATAATTTGAGTGGTGTATCCAAAAATTTGCTCAAAAAAGTTAACTTCATTAAAATCTAACCCATAAACAAAATTTTATCTCAAAACCATCAGCTTCTTTATTTCTCATAATTTCCCGTACTTGAGCAGTAAAATGTGCGGCATTTAATTTAGCTATCCAAGTGGAAATCAACTCAGCGCTCTGGGCATAACCACTGAGTTTTACGCTATTTTTAATCATAGATAGCTCAGTAAGATACAAACCAATAGGTATGGTGTTAGGTAATTTCTTTAATAAATAAAACAATGAGTGTGCATGTTTACCACTCGATATTCCAAACGTAAGCTTTTTTTGCGAAGCATTTGAAATATCTGTGTCAATTGCTTGAATTTCTTTTTTTAATAAAATAATTTTTTGCTGTTTTGCTACTAGAATGGCTTTATCCTTTTCGTGCAATAAAATAATAATAGTTAAACTAACTAGTATAAAAGTTAACCACTTAACCAAAATTATTGGAAATTTAGGCAAAAAGTTAAGATTTACCATAAAAAAGACCAACAGTTTTTTAATTCTGGGTGCATAGCGAGTCCCAAACTTAGTTTTAAGTGCTCAGACTGTTTGATAAAATCATCAGCATTAAGATTTTTTTCCAACATTATGCGGTGATTATTTAAAGCCTCTTGACCACGTTCAACAGCAAAGGATTCAACATCAATAAGTTTTGGAGTTAAATAGCTAGCTTTTAACCTTGCCAATAAACTTTCGATCACTTGTTTTTGTACAGCAATTAGCAAAAAACTAAGCTGTGCGCTGTGATTTTTAGCAAATCCTAATACTTGATATTGATAATGAACTTCTTTTATAGATTGATTAAATAATGAGGCAGCTACTTCTTTAAAAGTTTTTTTAAGCTGGATTATTGAGAGATTTGCATCTAAAGTTAGCGTAATTTTTTGTACATTGGCATCTGGTAGCGCTACACCAATGACACTTTTGGACAATGAATGTTTTAAAATAAGTGATTTTAGCATTTGAGTAAAATTGGATTGTTTTTCCTCAAGTGCTATAGCGCCATAACTGTTAATCAATGGCATTTGATCAGGAGTATGATAGATTTGAACCCATCTAATGTAACTTGTGTTAATATCTAGCCCTAATAATTTATATTGTTTTAACATTAAACACCTATGAAAACTGAACAAAACATTTTTACCCGTTCGTTACTAACGCTACTTAGCTTATTTATTACTTTAGTTGCGGCTGGCAGCTTTATTTTTCTCTATTTAGATACCCAACTTCCTGATGTAGATGAGCTGAAAACCTTACAACTGCAAACGCCTCTGCGTATTTATACAGTTGATGGGAAACTCATTAGTGAATTTGGTGAATTACATCGCACCCCAGTAACATTTGAACAAATCCCAAAACCTTTAATCAATGCCGTATTAGCTACTGAAGATCAACGTTATTATGAACATATGGGTGTTGATCCTTATGGATTAATGCGGGCTATGACACAACTAATTTTGACTGGCACAAAGTCACAAGGCGGCAGCACTATTACCATGCAAGTCGCACGAAATTTTTATCTCACCCGCAAAAAAACCTATTTGCGCAAACTACATGAAATCTTGTTGGCAATGAAAATTGAAAGACAGATTTCCAAAGAAAAAATTCTTGAGCTTTACTTAAATAAAATCTATTTTGGTAGTCGCGCTTATGGCGTTGCTGCCGCTGCACAAGCCTACTTTGGCAAAGAGCTAAATCAATTGACGTTACCTGAAATGGCACTTATTGCAGGCTTGCCAAAAGCCCCTTCAGCATTAAATCCATTTGTTAACCAAACCGCAGCAAAAGATCGTCGCGACCACGTACTGCATCGAATGTTAGAACGAGGGTATATCACCAAACCAACTTATCAAAAAGCAATTTCAATGCCACTTAAGGTAGCGCCCCGCAGTGTAACATTCGGTATGGATGCGCCTTATGTAGCTGAAATGGTGCGTGATAGTTTAATTGGCCAATTAGGCGAAAACGCTTACAAGGGTGGTTATAGTGTATTTACCACTATTGATAGCCGATTACAGGAAGCAGCTAATGGTTCGTTACAAAATACTTTAGTTGCTTATGACCGTCGGCATGGCTATCGTGCGCCACAACATAACTTAGGAGCCTACCAACCTGGTGTGTTAAAAGAGTGGATTTCTGCACTTTCTGAATTACCGCCTATTCATGGTAATCGCTCTGCTGTAGTAATTAAACTTAGTGATAAGTTACTCACCGCACTGTTAGATAACGGCCAAATCGTGCCGGTAACATTATCCTGGAATGGAACAAACATCAGTAAAAGTCTATTCAAATCTGGCGACGTTATTCGAGTGGAGCAAGCAAATAATAGCTGGAAGTTATCGCAAATTCCTGAAGTAGAAGGGGCATTGGTTGCTCTTGATCCGGAAAATGGTGCAATAAAAGCACTAGTAGGTGGTTTCTCTTATGCACAAAGCAATTTTAACCGTGCTATTCAGGCACAAAGACAAGCTGGTTCTAGTTTTAAACCATTCATTTATGCGGCTGCATTAGATAAAGGTTATACGTTGGCAAGTTTGATTGAAGATGCACCTCTTGAAATTAGTGATCCTTCTGTTGGCATTTGGCGTCCACAAAATGATGATCATATTTTCCGTGGACCTATACGTTTGCGGGCAGCACTCATCAATTCAGTTAACTTAGTAACTATTCGATTGCTACAAAATATTGGTCTTAGTTATACGGTAAATTATTTAACTCGATTTGGTTTTGATAAGAAACAACTACCCCATGGCTTATCGCTTGCATTAGGCACTGCAAATGTCACACCGCTACAAATGGCTGGCGCTTACGCGATTTTGGCAAATGGTGGCTATCAAGTAACACCTTATTTGATTGATCGTATTCAAGATTTGCATGGAAAAGTGGTTTATGAAGCTAAACCCAAAATAGTTCCACCAGTCACAGCTAAGAAAAAAGAAGAAGATGATGATGAAAAAAACCATAATGATAATGTCGCTAGCAAAACATCTGCCACTTCCACAGGTAGTCAAAAATCAGAGGCAGATAAAGTAATTAATTCAACTCAAGCAACAGAATTTGCACCTTCAGTAATCTCCTCGCAAATTTCTTATCTTATGACAACAGCACTACAAGATGTAATTAAATTTGGTACAGGTAAGCAAGCATTATCTTTAAATCGCCCAGATATTGCTGGAAAAACTGGAACCACTAATGAAAAAATTGACGCGTGGTTCTGTGGTTACAACAACCATATTGTTACTACGGCCTGGGTAGGTTTTGATCAACCACGTTCCTTACATGAATATGGTGCACAGGCAGCTTTACCAATGTGGGTTAGCTTTATGAAAACTGCATTAGCAGGACAACCTGTTAAGCCTTTGGTAGTTCCGGATAACATCATCTCAGAACGTATTGATCCGAAAAGTGGTTTACTTGCTGGCCCATTTCAATTTAATGCAATAACAGAATTCTTCCAAAAAAATAGTGTACCCAATCAAGAAGCTGCTTTATCTGAAGAAGATAATGCCAATGAAACAGATGAATCGGCTTCAAAAGAAAAAGAAGCGCAGCTAAACATTACAGATAACGAAACAAAAAAACCTATTCATGAGGCAGAAAAAACCACGACTCCTATTGCAGCCAAAGAGTCTAATTCCGCAATTGAAAAAGAATTGGATAAAGAGCTAACAAAAAACACCGAAAATAAAACAGAGAAAAATTCAGATCCTAAAAAAACCAATGCTGAAGAGGCGAGTGGTCATCCAGCTTTAACCAATAAAAATACTAATCATGAAGAAGTTCCAGTAGAAGAGGCTTCACGCTAAGTGGTTGTCATCTCGCAATTTATTTGTAGAATGACAACAAAAGCCTACTTTATCCTACAAAAAACCACCATATAATCCTACGTCATTCACCTAGCCTACCTATCTTTTTCTACTAAGCTTTAAGAGAAGAAGGAATAAGAATATTGCTGAGAAGCCTACTTAAAGAGCCGAGGTAAGAATATGTTACACCTATTCATTATATGTTTAATTGTTGCAATTATTGCAGGTATTTTAGGATTTACTGGTATTGCAGCAGCAGCGGCAGGCGTAGCCAAACTTATTTTTATAATATTTTTAGCGTTGATGTTTATCACACTTTTTTTAATTTTATTAGGAAAGAGATAAATACAAAAGCTTGACTAACCAAAGGATTTAAAAAAAATTTAATTAATCAAGGAGACTATTATGAACGCAGACATCATTAAAGGACACTGGAAAGAAATGAAAGGACAACTCAAACAACAATGGGGCAAATTAACCGACGATGATTTGACACAAATTGAAGGCTCTTATGATGAGCTTCAAGGATCATTGCAAAAACGATATGGTTATAAGAAAGAAGAAGCTGAAAAACAAATTGATGAGTTCATTAAAAAGAACAAGTGGACTCATTAGTAGCCAGACCCCGGGTTAGGGTGCAATGGATATGCGCCCTAACTATAGCATTTTAAACGCTCACCGGCGCTTTAATAGCAGGATGACATTGGTAATTTAAAAATTCAAAATCTTCAAATTGATAATCAAATAAAGAACTAGGTTTCCGCTTGATGTGTAACTGAGGAAGAGGAAACGGATCGCGAGCAAGCTGAGTATGAACAGCGTCTAAATGAGTTAGATAAATATGACAATCCCCACCAGTCCAAATAAATTCTCCAGGCGCTAAATCACACTGCTCAGCTAACATATGCGTTAATAGTGAGTAAGAAGCAATATTAAACGGCACACCTAAAAATGCATCTGCTGAGCGCTGAAACAACAAGCACGACAAACGATGATCTGCTACAAAGAATTGAAACATCAGGTGACAGGGCGGCAGAGCCATTTTATCGAGCTCACCAACATTCCAAGCACTGATTAACAAGCGTCGTGAATTTGGGTTCACCTTTATTTCTTGAATTAATTGGCTCATTTGATCAATACAAGTACCATCCGCGGTTGGCCAAGAGCGCCATTGTCGTCCATAAACAGGACCTAAATTTCCATTTTGATCAGCCCATTCATCCCAAATAGTTACCCCATGATCATGCAAATAACGAACATTAGTATCACCACGCAGAAACCATAACAATTCATAAATAACGCTTTTTAAATGAATTTTTTTCGTGGTTACCAGCGGGAAGCCTTTTGCTAAATCAAAGCGCATTTGATAACCAAATGTACTGATTGTACCCGTTTGCGTACGATCAGCTTTTTTAAGGCCATGAGTCAGAATATGTTGTAAAAAGGTATGGTAGGTATACATTCGGGTTATATTACAGCTTTTTATCAAAATTGTTTAGGTGTTTTGGGGATTTACCAATAGCCCGCTACCTACGTGCCGCTGCCGCGACTTGTTCGCGGTATCCAACTGTCTTTGATTACCTGCCGAATAAATATTACCTTGATTGAATTTAAGCGCTTCATTTGGTCCAGAGTTACCCGCTAGATTATTTCTATTATGTTTAATTGGCTGGTCTTCTACGGGTGAAATCACCGCAGTTCTTTCATCTTCCAAATAAAAAATAGCTGCTTCACTTAACATCGCGCCTAGAACACCACCTAAAATAGCGCCGCCTATACCACCAATTGCAAATCCTATGCCAACGCCAACTGTAGTGAAAATCAAGAACAGGCTGATATATGTAATTACATCTAAAGCTGTCAATGGTGGAGTATCAACATGAGTTTCAGTTTGAACAGGTACTACAATTCTCTCTGCTACTATTTTAGGTTTTCCTGTAAGATCTTCGTCGTTTAAAGAATTCTCCTGCTTTTCTAGTAGTAATTCTTCTTGTTGGTTATCTATATCTACTTCATCAACATTTTGTTGGTACTCCTCTAAATCAGTTTTTTCAGGAAGTTTTTCTGTTTCTGTCTGAACTATTATGGGGCTATGGACTAATAGCTCTTCTTCTTTTAATTCTGGATTTTCTTGTTTCGATTTTTCTGTAGCATCTTCATTATTTAAAGCACTGTTAATTGACTCTACTACCAGCAATTCTTCTTGGGTATGTGTATTTACGTCATCAACTTCTTGTTGATGGTCCTCCAAATCAATTTTTTCAGGTAGGTTTTCTACTTCTGGCTGAACTATCCGTAGTTCAGTTTGATCAAAATTAGATAATACTAATGATTCATAAGCTTCCTGAGATTCATTCAAAACCATCTCTTTCTCTAAATCAGGTGAGACTACTTCACCATCTACTGAAAATTCATCTGTAACAGAAATTTTTTCAAGCTCTTCTTTTTTAGACTGCTCCAGCTGAATTATTTTCTCTTGAAGAGTCAGAATGCTTTTCGGTAACTGTACTAAACAACGGTTAAACATTGAATCAAACTGTTCAGCAACAGTGTTAACAACCGGATATTTCCTAAGTGATCTGAGATTTGCAAGAGTAGTCTCAGAAGATATAAAGCATTCCAGTAATGTAGCTACAGTCGCTCCAATATTATTAAAATCAACATTTTTGATGCTTTCGTTTAACTTTGATTCCTCTATAACAAATATAGATTCTCTTCCATCAACATTTTTTTGTTGGCCAAAAAATGCCCATAAAATATCAACTTGAGTATTCCGGATGATCTGGATTTTTTTATCATCACTCAATTCATTATTGGCTAATTGATTCTCTAATTTATCGGTTAACTGAGTAACCGCATGATATCTTACAGCTGCTTCAAAAATAAATTGAAGCGCAGTAAGAAAAGATTTAGCAGAATCTTTATAGCCAGGAGGAAACTTAAACTTTTCTATGAGAATAAAACTATTGATCGTATCAAATAATGATTCGACCTGAGAGCTAATGGTTACTGTAATATATTGAATCGCTTGAACAAGCGGCAAAAACTCCGGCTTATTTTCTAATTTAGCATGAAATAGAATGATAAAAGCTTCATCAAGTTGACTGGCAAGTTCTGCTTTATAGCTATCTTTATTTTTACCCCATGGACTTAAGTCACCAATCGCCAATGCTTTGCCCGTTGCCAACAGATTTTCTACCAGCGCATAATTTAAAATCGCAGCAATATTATAAAAAGCCCGCACAACTTCAGCTTTATCAATCACATTTTCAACTGGGGATAAAGTTAAATCTGAAATAGATTGGGGGAAATTTACTGTTTCAAAATCTTCTAGATCTTCTTCAATATCTTTTTGAACTGGTATTTTTTCGTTCTTTGGCGCTACAACTGTAGAAATTTCTCGAGATAAAATAGGAGGGGAGAGCTCATACCCCATCATCCCACCAAAAATTTCTCTTTTCGGCGGCGGTAACTTCAGCTGGGTTGCCAAATCAGCAATTGTCTCTTTAACCTGATCAAGCTGTTTCTGTAACATCTTTTATTTACCTATATATAAACTGGCATACCTCCTTTTACGCCTTGTTTTTCCATATATTGAAGAGAAAATTATACTTTATTAAGCTTAAGGAACTATTAAGCCAGATCAAAAATTTTCCCCGGATTTAAGATATTATCAGGATCAAATTGCTGCTTTATTTTCCGCATTAACCGTAAATTGGCACTACCCACGGCCTGTTCCATAAAATCTTTTTTAGTAAGACCAATGCCATGCTCTCCAGATAATGTACCATTCACCGAAAGTACATAAGCAAAAACTTCTTTTAAACATTGCTCTGAGCGCTTAAGTTCTGCAGGATCTTCTGGATTAACCATTAAATTAACGTGAATATTGCCATTACCTGCATGGCCAAAATTAACAATAATGATGTGATATTGCTCTGCTAATACTTGCATGTGCGCAATAAAATCAGGCATTTTCGATACCGGCACTACGACATCTTCATTAATCTTCTTAGGCGCAATGGTTTTGAGTGCTAGTGAAAGCGCTTTACGAGCCCGCCATAGCTTTTCCGCTGCCTGCTGACTTTCTGCAGTATGCAGTAAAATAAGGCCCAAATGCTGTGCAGCTTGCTGGATTGCTTGGCAATTTTCTTTAAGATTGTGCAAAGAACCATCGACTTCAATCATCAACAATGCTTTGGTAAGACTTGGAAAATCAAATTCTCCTTGTTGATTTAATAGTGCAATTCCTCGTTCATCAATAAATTCAAGTGCACAAGGTTGTACAGGTTGCGCCATAATCTGTGAAACTGCTTCACAAGCAGCAATCATTGAATCATAGCTGGCTAAAAATGTCGTTTTAGCCTCTGGAAGGGGAGTAAGCTTTAAAGTAGCCTCTACAATAATACCTAAAGTACCCTCAGAACCAATCATAAGGCGGGTAAAATCATATCCACAAGCACCTTTGGTTGTATAGGTTCCGGTTGATAGTAATTCACCCTCACCAGTCACAACCTTTAACCCTAAAGTGTTATCACGAGTTGCGCCATATTTAATCGCATGCGGACCAGCAGCGTTACAAGCCAGATTACCACCTACAGTACAGGTAGCAGCACTACCGGGATCTGGCGGCCAAAAAAAGCCTGATTCTTTCGCAATATCTTGGACAGCTTGGTTGGTCATTCCAGCCTCAACCACCATCACTCGATTAAACGCATCCATTGTTAACAAACGATTCATACGCTCTAAAGAAAGTACCAGACCCTGTTGAATTGGTGTAGCAGCCCCGGTAGACGCTGTCCCAGCACCACGTACAGTTAAAGGGACCCGAAATTGCCGGCATAATTTCACAGCGGCTTGAACATGGGAAGTTTCTGTAGCAAAAACAACTGCGACCGGCATATTTTGCAAACCACTGTAATCAGAGCGGTATATCCAAACGTCAGCAGGATCAGTTAGAATAGCAACGTTTCCAATTTGGTCTTTTAATGTCCGAATAAAATTTTCACTATGTGTAGACATGTTTATTGAGGTAATTGTATGAAAAAGATTGGGCTTTTATTAATTCCGATAATTCCGACACTAGCGCTACAAGGTTGTGCAAGTGGTGTAGTAGCAGCAGGATCGGCAGCCGGCGCTACAGTAGCGTCAGATACGCGTACCGTCAGCACTATTGCTGATGATGTTAGCATTGATTACCACGCACATGAAGCTTTAGTTGCTGATAAAACATTGAATACAGAAGCGCATATTGTAGCAGCAAGCTATAACCATGTTTTACTGCTTATTGGTGAAGCACCTACGGAACAATTAAAAAGTAGAGCAGAGGATTTAGTCAAAAATCTCCCTGATGTTAACCGTATAGTTAATAAAATTACCATTGAAAAACCTATTAGCCTGGGGCAAAAAAGTAGTGATACTGTGATAACAACTAATGTAAAAGCACGTATGCTAAGTACTACCAACCTTAAAGCAACGCATGTTAAGGTAATTACAGAAAATGCAACGGTGTATTTATTAGGGAAAGTCTCTCGCGAGCAAGGTGGGATAGCTGCTGAAGTTGCGCGCAATAGCACGGGCGTTAAGAAAGTGGTTAAAGTGTTTGAGTATACGGATTAACGATCGTGACTGGATGCCAGCCTACGCTGGCATGACAGCCTTTCTATTTTACTCAATCCTAATTTTCCTAAAAATCTCTGGCATTTTTGCAACTAAAAGCTCATCAATTTGTGTAGCTGCAGGCTGATATTCAAGAGGTCGCCGTGGGCAAACTCGATCGTTGACCCAAGCTGAAGACCAATGACGAGTCGTGTCAACACAATCACTAGCAAAATTCTGCAAATGATATTGCTCCTGAGTGGCAAAACATCCTGATAAAAAAGTATCAACATAAGATTGCACAATTGGGTAAGTAGCAGAAGGGGTAGCTAACCTAGCAGGCGGGGTAACATAAATCCAAAATTGTCCATTAGGAATTGCTTGGTGATTTAACATTTCGATATTGCTAGAGGCAACAGCCTCGCGACAATAGATTCGTTCTCTTTTGTCGTAATAAAGCAATCCATTTGCAGGTAATTTAAATATTACACCATTAAACTTACTTTTCTGATCACGGATAACTCCTAAAAAAGTCGTGCTAAACCCTAGTGAGTTTCCTTTAGTAAACCACCCACGCTGATAACCGTAAACCATAACCGGTAGGTTACTGCTAGTACCATGGTAAGTTTTATTTTTTGATTGAGTCTGAATTAAAGAACCATAGCCAACAATATATTGAGGCAAGTGCGTATCGACAGCAGGATGGCAAAGTTCGGTAGTAGTAATATCAGTTTGTGCATAAATTAAGCTGCTGTAAATGATGGCAATGCTTGTAAAGATAATTTTTGAAACGCGTCTGTTAGTCATTTACGAGAAAATCCTAATGCTCAAAAAACGATTTGATTTTCGCAAACCATGATTGTGATTCTGGAAAATGTGTTGCTTTTCCATCTTCATTTAGGGATTTTTCAAATTCTCTGAGTAAATCTTTTTGTTTAGCAGTTAATTTCCTTGGTGTTTCAATCACAAGTTTACAAATTAAATCTCCCGTAACTGAATTTCTTAAAGTCCTAACTCCTCGGCCTTTTAACCGCAAACTTTGACCATTCTGAGAACCTTCGGGAATATGAAGTCTTACTACACCAGTTAAAGTAGGAACTTCAATTTCTCCACCTAAAGCAGCCGTTATAAAACCAATTGGTGTTTCACAGTAGAGGTTACCATGATCTCGGGTAAACAAAGGATGCGGCTTGATACTAACTTGTACAAATAAATCACCTGATGGTCCACCATACATACCTGCTTCACCTTCACCAGCAAGTCTTATCCTGTCATCTTGATCAATACCAGCAGGAATTTTAACTGAAAGTGTCTTATAGTCTTCATAACGTCCATGACCATGGCAGGCAGGGCAAGGATTTTTAATGATTTCCCCATGACCATGGCAATCAGGACAAGTTTGTTGAATCGAAAAGAAACCCCGCTGCATGCGCACTTGTCCTTCACCATTACAGGTAGAGCACTTTACCGGTGAAGAGCCTTTTTTAGCACCAGAACCATTACATTCTTTGCAGTTGACTAAAGTAGGAATACGAATTTGTTTGGTAGTGCCATGAATCGCTTCTTCAAGTGTTAGCTGCAAGTTATAACGTAAATTTGCCCCCTGATGCGGTCCGGCTTGTTCGCCAGCACCTCCCATCCCAAAAATATCGCCGAACACGCGAAACATATCATCAAAATTACGAAATTCAGCGCCACCGCCAGGCGCGCCGCCAGCTCCCATTGAAGGATTAATACCCGCATGGCCAAACTGATCATAAGCAGCACGTTTTTGCGGATCCGACAAGATTTCATATGCTTCTTTTGCATCTTTGAAGCTTTCTTCGGCTGACTTATCACCCGGATTGCGATCAGGGTGATATTTCATAGCCATTTGTCGGTAAGCTTTTTTTAATTCAGTTTGACTTGCATTGCGGGCAACGCCGAGAGTCTCATAGAAGTCTTTTGCCATATCTTGTTTTAATCCTTCTTAACTTCCTCGAATTCTGCATCAACAATATTATCTTTAGGTGGTTGTTGTGCCCCGCCAGCAGCACCACCACCTTCTTGCCCACCCGCTGAACCCGTCTCAGTTCCTGTATCACCGCCAGTACCCTCAGTCCCTGCTGCAGAATATAATCGCTCAGCCATTGGAGTGGTCACATCAGTCAACGCTTTAATCTTTGCTTCAATGAGCGCTTTATCTTCACCTTTCATTGCATCTTTTAAATCATTTAAAGCTGATTCAATTCGTGCTCTTTCTTCTACAGAGATTTTTTCACCTACGCCGGCAAGTGCTTTCTCCGTACCATGAATCATACTATCTGCTTGATTTTTCGTCGCAACCAATTCATGAAATTTACGATCTTCTGCTGCGTGTGCTTCTGCATCTTTCACCATCTGCTGAATTTCTTCTTCGGATAATCCACTAGAAGCTTTAATCACAATAGATTGCGCTTTACCAGTCGCTTTGTTTTTAGCGGAGACATTTAAGATACCGTTAGCATCTATATCAAACGTTACTTCTACTTGCGGCATGCCACGTGGGGCAGGTGGGATATCAGATAAATCAAACCGACCGAGTGATTTATTTGCCGAGGCGATCTCTCTCTCTCCTTGCAATACATGAACTGTCACTGCAGTTTGGTTATCCTCAGCTGTTGAAAATACTTGGCTTGCCCGTGTTGGAATCGTGGTATTTTTCTCAATCAATTTAGTCATCACCCCACCCAAAGTTTCGATACCTAGGGATAAAGGCGTGACATCAAGCAATAACACATCTTTCACATCACCTGACAGTACTGCCCCTTGAATCGCAGCACCGATAGCCACTGCTTCATCAGGGTTAACGTCTTTGCGTGGCTCTTTACCAAAAAATTCATTCACGGTTTCTTGCACTTTTGGCATACGAGTTTGGCCACCTACCAAAATAACATCCGTAATATCTTTAGCAGATAAACCAGCATCTTTTAACGCAATCTTGCAAGGTTCAACCGTTCTAGTAACTAAATCTTCCACCAAGGACTCAAACTTAGCGCGAGTAATTTTTACGTTTAAGTGCTTAGGACCTGAAGCATCTGCAGTAATGTAAGGCAAATTAATTTCAGTTTGCTGAGCAGTTGAAAGCTCAATTTTAGCGCGTTCAGCCGCTTCTTTAAGCCGCTGTAAAGCTAGCGGATCGTTATGTAAATCAATACCCTGTTCTCGTTTAAATTCGCTAGCAATATATTCCATTAAACGTAAATCGAAATCTTCACCACCTAAGAAAGTATCCCCATTTGTCGCCAGCACTTCAAACTGATGCTCGCCCTCAACTTTAGCCACTTGAATAATTGAAATATCAAATGTACCACCACCTAAGTCATATACTGCAATGACTGAGTCTCCTGGTTTTTTATCAAGACCAAATGCAAGCGCTGCTGCCGTAGGTTCGTTAATAATACGCTTGACCTCAAGTCCAGCAATTCTACCAGCATCTTTAGTGGCTTGCCTTTGCGAATCATTAAAATAAGCCGGAACTGTAATTACTGCTTGTGTTACAGGTTTGCCAAGATAGTCTTCAGCAGTCTTTTTCATTTTGATCAACACTTGCGCTGAAATTTGTGGCGGTGCAATTTTTTGACCGCGGGATTCTACCCAAGCATCGCCATTTTCTGCTGATACAATTTTGTAAGACACCATCTTAATATCGCGCTGGACTACTTCATCCTTAAATTTACGCCCAACTAATCGTTTTACTGCATAGAACGTTTCTTTA
>Ga0116226_10003356_pt1 | contig 14153 bp, 9 predicted proteins | sample S1TSphfallax_FD_89692 | JGI IMG/M metagenome (GOLD analysis project Ga0116226, IMG submission 89692) | Host-associated microbial communities from peat moss isolated from Minnesota, USA - S1T2_Fa - Sphagnum fallax MG | ecosystem: Host-associated > Plants > Peat moss > Unclassified | place: USA...
CCCGGCGCGTGATCGAAGGCAATGACGGCGGCGCCAATGTCTCGGTCGATGGCGGCGAGACCTGGACCTCGGAGATGAACCAGCCGACCGCGCAGTTCTATCACATCGCCGCGGACAACGAATTCCCGTTCCGTCTCTATGGCGACCAGCAGGACAATTCCAGCATTTCGATCGCGACCGCCGGCCGTTCGGGTGGTGTCGGCATCGAGGATTGGAACCCGGTTGGCGGCGGTGAGAGCGGTTTCATCATTCCCGATCCCACCGATGCCAATATCGTCTATGGCGGCGGCTATGACGCCGAGCTGACCCGCTACGACCGGCGCACGGGCCAGAGCATCGAGATCACGCCCTGGCCGCGCAATACCATGGGCTGGGCGGCGGCGAATCTCAAATACCGCTTCCAATGGACGGCGCCGATCATGATCTCGAAATTCGCGCCGCATGCGCTCTATTTCGCGGCGCAGATGCTGTTCCGCTCGCTCGACCAAGGTCGCAGCTGGACGGTGATCTCAGCGGATCTGACGCGCAACGACAAATCCAAGCAGCAGTCTTCGGGCGGCCCGCTGACCAAGGACAATACCAGCGTCGAGACCTATGACACAATTTTCGCCATCGCCGAATCGCCCGTAACCCGGGATCTGATCTGGGTCGGCAGCGATGACGGACTGGTGCATGTCACGCAAGATGGCGGCGCCCACTGGAGCAATGTGACACCCAAGGGCATGCCCGATTTTGCGACCGTGCAGACGATCGAGCCCGATCCCGATAATCCGGGCACCGCCTATGTCGCTGCCGAGCGCCATCGGCTCGACGACTTCAAGCCCTATGCCTTTCGCACCCAGGACTATGGCAAGAGCTGGACGCCGATCAGCGCAGGGCTGGCGCCGGATGCCTATCTGCATGTGATCAGGCGCGATCCTGCCCGGTCCGGTCTGCTCTATGCGGGTACGGAGGCCGGCATCATGATGTCCTACGACGACGGCGCCCACTGGCAGACGCTGCAATTGAATCTGCCGGTCGTGCCGGTGCACGACCTGCTGGTGCATGGCGACAGCCTGGCCGTCGCCACCCATGGTCGCGCCTTCTGGATCATCGATGATCTCTCGCCGGTGCGGCAGTGGGCGCCGACGATTCCGACCGAGACCGCGCACTTGTTCAAGCCGGCCGTCGCGAACCATACGGTGTTCAGCGGCCACGGCGGCGAGCTGCGCTATTTCGGAGGCGCCAACCCGCCCGGCGGCGCGTTGATCGACTACACCCTGTCGGCGCAGCTCGGCAAGCCGCGTCCGGCCAAGGATGCCGACCAGGATGCCGCTAAAAAGGACAAGGATAAGACCGACCCGCTCGATGCGCGCATCAGCCTCGACATTCTCGACGCCAGCGGCAAGCTGATCCGGCATTTCCCGGAAGCCGAAGACGCCAAGAGTCCGGGCGAGGACGAGTCCACAGCCGAGCCGGAGGATGAAGACGACGAGGGCACCAAACCGGCCAAGGTGCCGCACCTCGCCGGGTTCAACAGCTTCGTATGGGACTTGCGCACCGATAAGGCGCACGCCATCAAGAACGCGCCCCTGTGGGCCGGCAGCGTGGCGGGTCCCAAGGTGCTACCGGGGCACTACCAGGTCAGGCTGACCGTCGATGGTGCCAGTCAGATCCAGCCGCTCGAGATCCTGCCGGATCCGCGCGGTACGGCCACGCCCGAGGATCTGGCCAAGCAGTTCGCGCTGCATTGCGCAATCAATGCACTGCTGACCGAGGTGCATGATGCCGTGCTCGACATCCGTGCCACGCGCGTCAAGATCATGGCGGCGAAGAAGGCGGCCACCGGCCAGCAAGCCGCCAAGGTTTCGGCTGCCGGGGACGCGCTCGACGCGAAGCTGACCGAAGTGGAGGAGATCCTGATCCAGCCGCGCTCGCATGCGTCGGAGGATGCGCTGAACTATCCGGTGCGAATCAACAATATGCTGGCGGCGCTGGGGGCGTTGGTGGGTTCAGGCGATGCGGCGCCAACCGTACAGGAGGAAGCGATGTTCGCCGAACTCGAGGGCGAGACGGCCCCCGCCTTGGCGCGCTGGCATGAGCTCAAGACCGCAGAGGTGGCTGCGTTCGAGCAGCTTGGCATCTGAGGGTGCGTCGCTGACGAATCCTCCGCGGGGTCACGCCCAAGCGATGGCGCGCCTGTTCTACGATTGACCGGCGGTCTGTCGATCTCTGCTCTGCTCGGGAAGCCGCGTGCTGCCGTCAAAGCGTTGGTACCCATTGCGTCCCGCGCACTTGGCACGGTACATGGCGATATCCGCCGCCCGCATGAGCTGGGCCCGCTCCGTCGCATCCGTCGGAAATACGGCGATCCCGACACTGGCCGAAAGACTCGCGTGTCGGCCATTGAGATCGTAGGGTGCGCTCAGCGCCTCGACAATCTTGAACGCGCATGGAAATCCCGCGTCGACGTCCGTGCAATCCATGAGCAGCGCGACGAACTCATCCCCCCCGTGTCGACTGACCGTGTCGGAGTGGCGTATGCACTGTTGCAGCCGTTCGGCGGCGGTACGCAGCAGTTGATCTCCCGCTTCATGCCCGAGAGAGTCGTTGATGGTCTTGAAGTTATCGAGATCGATGTACAACAAACAAAACGAACTGCCGGTACGCATGCCCCGGCTGATCGCGTAATCGAGCCGGTCCGCGAACAAAATACGGTTGGGCAAACCGGTGAGGTGATCGTAGAGAGCCAAGCGCGAGAGTTTCTCCGAGAGTTCGCGCGCCGCAGTGATGTCGCGCGCGACCATGACGGCGCCCACGACGCCGCCGTGTCGATCGTGAATCGGGGTCGAGGAGACTTCGACGGGCACCTTGGTTCCGTCGCGGCGCACCAAAATGCAGTTATCCGGCGCAAAGCGCTTTTCATTGTCGATGATCGATTCGGCCGTGGGATTGTTGACCGCGGCGCCGGAACCGGCATCGACCAGGCGAAACACCTGCGCGACGGGCAGGTGGGTTGCCGCGGATTGCTCGTAGCCGGTCAGGCGCTCGGCCGCCTTATTGAGGTAGACGATTTGCCCGCGAAAGTCGGTGCTGGCAACGGCATCGCCGATGGAATCCAAGGTTACTTGCGCACGCTCACGTTCTGTAAACACATCGTCGAGCGGACTGGCATCGACCGGCGGCCGATAGGTCCCGACGCGGCGGCGCACCCAGTGGCGCAGCGACGACATACTCCAAACTGTTTTCGACACCACCAAGAGCCGGTTACCTCGTACGCTCTGGGACTTGGGTGAACGTCAGCATAATCCCAAAAGCCGCGGCATTCATCCGGCCAACAGGTGCTCACGGTGTCCTCCTACAGGCACTCGCGGCCCGTACCGGCAAGATTGGCGCGGTCGCGGCGCAGGGTCATGCCAGCGCTCGCAGCCTGCCGACCCCGGTGCGCAAGAAAACGAAAATCGCGCCGCGGCAAAGAATAGAATCCTAGACTCGTGCCTGCCGAGTCGTTCGCAGCGCTCGCCCTGGAGGAACCGATGAGAGCTGTTCTTTTATATGAGTACGGCGGACCCGAGAATCTCAAATATGAACTCGAGGTCCCCGAACCCGCGCTCAGCCCCGATGCGGTGCTCATTGAAGCGGCGGCAACGAGCGTCAACCCGATCGATTGGAAAATCCGCTCCGGCGCGCGGCAAAAGGATTTCCCCTTGGTGCTGCCCGCGATCCTCGGCAAGGACGTGAGCGGCACGGTGCGTGCGGTCGGTCGAGAAGTCCGCTCGTTCAAGGCCGGCGATCGCGTGATGGCACTGACCGATGCAACGTACGCGGAATTGGTCGCTGTCAGTGGCGCCGTGGTCACGCACGTGCCCGAAGGTCTGAACCTGATCGATGCTGCGGCCATCCCGCTCGTCGTGTTGACCGGCGATCAACTGGTCCGGGTCGCGGCACGCGCGCAACAGGGCCAGACCTTCATCGTCTCCGGAGCACTGGGAAGCGTCGGCCGCGCCGCCGTGCACACTTGCCTCAAGCTGGGCGTGCGGGTCATTGCCGGCGTTCGTGCACGGCAGTTACCGGCAGCCTCCGCGCTGGGGACTTTCGCCACCCTGGCCATCGATGACGAGCGCGCGATCGCGAGCCTCGGCAAGGTCGACGGTGTTCTCGATACCGTCGGCGGCGAGACCGCGGCCAAGTTGTTCGCCAGCGTCAAGGATGGCGGCAGCTTTGCCTATGCGTCGGCGATTCCTGAAGGTTTGGCCGCGACGAATGCGTCGGTCAGGATCGCGCGTGTGTTTGCGCGTCCGGATGCTGCGAAGGTCCGGGAGTTCGCCGACGATGTCCGCGACGGCAAGTTTGTCCTGCCGGTCAGCCAGCGCCTGCCCCTGCAGGACGCAGCCAAGGCCCAGGCCTTGGTACAACAGGGCGGGGCCGGAAAGTGCGTGCTCGTGATCCGCGAGCCTTGAGCGGGCCGATCCAAGTCGCCAGCATGAGCGCGTAGCGAATCGCGCGACGAGGGCGCAGGCGACGCGATTTGCGCCGATGTTCCCCGCAGTTCTCGCGAGCCCGGCGGATTCAACTTCCATTCCCGACAGCCGTTAACCCAAACGTCGCGTCCCGGATGTCATCGTGCTCCTATCTCCCAGTCTGAAATGGAAGGCAGTGATCGGAATCACCGCGCTCACGATCACTGTTCTGGTGATCGTGAGCGCGTTGCAGATCCATTTCATTGGCCAGGATCTGACCCGCATGGTCTCCGATCAGCAGATCGCCATCGTGGCGCGAATCGGGGAAGAGCTGGATTCGAAGCTCGCGAACGCGGAGGATGTCGTCGCCCGGCTCGCGGTGGGCTTCCCGGCCGAGAGCTTGCAGTCCCTCGCCGCGGCGCGAGCCTACTTTCACGCGCGTCCGGCGCTGCTTGCGACCTTTGACGACGTCATGATCCTCCTGCCGAACGGACAGTTGCTGGACGACTTTCCGGAGATTCCCAATCGGGCCGCGCTCGGCGAGTCCGAGCGAGCCGATTTCGCACGACTCGCCGGCCGCCTGAAACCCCTGATCGGCCGGCCTTATTTCGATACAACACATCATGAGCCGGCGCTGCAAGTGATGGCGCCGATCCTCGACAAAGACGGCCGTTTCACAGGCGCACTGGTCGCCGTGCTGCGATTACAGAACCGCGGTCTGTTCGGCAAACTGTCCAACGCCCGGCTCGGCACCACGGGCTCGATTCTGATAGTAACCAAGGAATCGACGCCGCATTTCCTGCTCAATCCCGATCGGAGCCTGATTCTAAAAGCCGGCGCGTCGGATGCGCTGCCCGCGCTGCGCCGGGCGATGTCAGGGCCTGAAGGCAGCGCGGAGGATGCGATCAAGCCGGGCGAACGCGACCTGATCAGCTACCGGTCGATGAAGAACGTGCCTTGGCTGGTCGTCGCCGTCGTGCCGATCGCCGAGGCCTTCGAGCCGATTTACTCCGCCACGAACCGGCTGTGGCTGGTCGCTCTGGCCGTGTTCTTGGTCGTCGCGCCGATCGTCTGGGCAGCAGCATGGCTGACGCTCAATCCCCTGTCGGTCCTGCGTGACGACATCAACGAACTGCGGCGCGACGATTCGCATCACACGACGGTCAGTGAGAACCGCCGCGATGAGATCGGCGAACTGGCGCGCACCTTCGTGCTGCTCCTGAAGGAGCGCGCCGCGGCAGCCGACAGTCAGAAAGCGGCCGAACAACGCCTGCGTGAGGCCGCGGAGGCAGTTTCACGCGCCAAGAGCGACTTCCTGTCGACGATGAGCCACGAGGTCCGCACGCCGATGAACGGCGTACTCGGGATTGCCGGGCTGTTGCTCGACACACAATTGGATCCGACCCAACGCGACTACGCCGAGACCATCGTGCGCTCCGGCGAGGCATTGCTCGAGATATTGAATGACATTCTCGATATGTCGAAGATCGAGGCGGGCAAGATCGAATTGGAGATGATCCCGTTCGACCCCGTCGAGGTGCTCAACGACGTGATCGCCCTGTCCGGGCCGCGCGCCTCGGCCAAGGGTTTGAAATTGGAGAAGAGCATCGGACCCGCGATGCCGCCGGCGGTGATCGGGGATCCGGGTCGGCTGCGTCAGGTCATCTCCAATCTCGTCGGCAATGCGCTGAAATTCACACCGGCAGGACACGTTCGGGTCGAACTGCAGGTCGCCGAATCGACCGACGTCGAGTCGCTGCTGCGCTTTGCCATCATCGATTCAGGTGTCGGCATGTCGCAGGCACAGCGGGACAAGCTGTTCCAGCCGTTCACTCAGGCCGATGCATCCACGACGCGCCGTTTCGGCGGCACGGGATTGGGGCTGACGATCTCGCTGCGCCTCGTTGAGATGATGGGCGGGGAATTCACGGTCGACAGCGCCGAAGGCTTGGGATCGACGTTTGCCTTCACGATTCGCTGCCGATTGGCCGCATCGGCAGTGAATCTCCTGCGGCCGGTTCGCAAGGCGTCGCACTTTTCCGGCCGGATCCTGGTCGTCGAGGACAATGCCGTCAACCGCAAAGTTGCCCGCGCGGTCCTGCAGGGGTTCGGTTTGCAGGTTGCGGAGGCGGAAAATGGCGCAATTGCCCTCGAAATGCTGCGGCACGAAACCTACGACCTCGTGCTGATGGATATGCATATGCCGGTGTTGGACGGACTGGAAACCACACGGAGCATACGCGCAAGCGAAAGCACGCGTCCTGACTCGCCCCGGCTGACGGTGATCGCGATGACGGCCAATGTCATGCGCGACGCGGTCGAGTCGTGCCGTGAGGCGGGCATGGACGACTTCCTGCCCAAACCGTTCAGGCGCGAACAAATCGTCGACATGCTCACCCGCTGGCTCGCGCCGCCCGGCCCCGGCAACGAAGTGCCGGCGGCCCTGCCGTGTCCGGCCCCGACCGCAGCGGAGGGGCCGTCGCGCGAGCCGGCGATCGACCCCGCCGTTTATCGTTCTCTCGCGGATACCATGGAGGGCGATATGGACGGGCTCGTCGTGGCTTTCATGTCCTCGACGACGGAGTTGCTGGCGAAATTGGTCGCCGCGGAGTCGAGCCACGACCTGCTCGGTCTGCAACTCGGTGCCCACAGCATGAAATCGAGCGCGGCGGTCGTCGGTGCCATGCGGCTGTCGGAGCTCGCGCGCGCGCTCGAGGCGAGCGCAGCATCCGGTCCCTTCGATCGGGGGGTCCATTCGACCGACGCATCGGTCCGCGAATTTGCGCGTGTGAGCGACGAACTCGTGCGGCTCGCCGTTGCCGCAAGATGAGGGGCCTGCATCACGCATTGAAGAATATCGGCGCCATTCGCGCCACGGCGCTCAAGGCCGCCTCATGTACAGCCGATATCCGGCGACATGAACCAGGAAAAAGTCGGGATATGCCTGCGTGTTTCGTGCACGGCATTATTGATCGCAGCCCTGTCGGGCGAACTCGCGGCCGCCGAGATGCCCGACACCATCAGTGTGCCGAAAGGGGGTAACTACGGCAGCACCAGCTTTTTCGACGGTTTCGGCCGGACGCAAGAAGGGTTTACGCTTCTGGAATATGGTCGTTACGAGAATCTGAACAGCATCAATGATGCCGCAGGCAATCCGAATCCGCTGTTCGACGGCACGCACATCAGCGTCTACGTGTCGCTGACGCAGTTGTCCTATACGAGCGATTGGCACCCGTTCGGCGGCGATGCCGTCGGGTTTTCGGCGGCCATTCCGCTGATCGATGTGTCCTCGAGTTTCGCGGACAACAGCCCGGTCAAACTCTCCAACAACGGCTTCGGGATCGGCGATCTGGTCTGGGGGCCGATCTATCAGTCAAAGCTCTACATGCGCGACGGAGCCGCCTATTTCGCCTGGCGCGCTCAGCTGATCATCTTGTCGCCGACCGGCAATCTCGACCAGGCTCACAGCATCAACCAGGGCTCCGGCTACTGGGCCGTCAACCCGTACGTGACGTTCACGTATCTGCCCGTGGCGAAGGTCGAGATCAGCAACCGGTTCAATTATCAATACAATCTACAAGGCTCGCGGTTCTCCAGTCCGCCGCCGATCCCGGGGGTTCAGTACATCTCCGGCCAGGCTGGCCAGATGGTCTACGACAATTTCGACGCCTCGTTCGCGCTGCTGCCGGACCGTTTTCTCGGTCTCAACGGCTATGTCGTCGAGCAGTTGAATCCGGACAAGACCAACGGTCAGACCGTCGCCAATTCGCTCGTCCGGGCGTTGTATCTGGGACCGGGAGGGCGCATCGTGTTCCCCAACAAAGACTCGTTGAATCTCAATTTCTATCTCAAGCTGATCTCGAAAAACGACACGAGCGGCACCAAAGTGAGCTTCCAGTACATTCACCGCTTCTAGCCGCCGCTTTGGCGCGCCGAACGAATCCGTGCTAGCGTCCATGGATGAAGAATTTCTGGCGTGTAACGGGCTGGATCGCGCTCGGCTTGGGGCTGCTGGTCGCCTACGGTGTCTATCGTACGGTCTGGGGCAAGCCATTCACGCTCAATATGCTCGCCAACCGCCAGGCGCTCGAGTTTCTCATCGACAACCCGGAGCTGTTCACCGAAGTCGGTGTCGCGGACGGTACGATCTTCGATCATCACTCGGACAAGCTCGCGGCCGTCGGCGTCGCGAAACGCGACGCGGATTACGCCCAGTCGCAGCGATTCCTCGATGAGCTGCACGGCTTCGATCGCAGCACGCTGAACCGGCAGGACCAGATCACCTACGACATCTTGAGCGATTTCTACGGCACCAATCTCGCATACCGGCGCTTCAATTGGCTGTCCTCCGAGGGTCTTTATCCCATTGCGCCGATGTGGGGCACGCAGGTGACCTTGCCGAACTTTCTGCTCTCGAGTCATGTGATCAAGAACGAGAAGACTGCGCGCAACTACGTCAAACGTCTCGCAGCGGCCGGCGCGAAACTCGATGCCGTGACCGCTGAAACCGAGCGCCAGGCGACGCTCGGCGTCGTCGAACCGATTGCGCTGCTCGAGAAGGCGGAAATGGGTATCGCCGACACCCTCAAACCGACCGCGGCCGAGAACCCCCTCGTGACGACCTTCGTCGAGCGCATGGACAAGGTGCCGAGCCTCGACGCGGCGCTCAAACAGGATCTGAAGCAGCAAGCGATCGCGGCCGTCAGCCACGACATCTATCCCGCCTACGGGCGCATGACGGCGGCGCTCGACGCCCTGAAGCCGCGCGCACGAGAACAGGCGGACGGCGTCGCGCGGCTGCCCGACGGAGCCGCCTATTACGCGCTCATGGTCAAGCAGATGACGACCACCGACGACACGCCGGACCAGATCCACACGCTCGGTCTCAATGAAGTCGCGCGCATCGATGCGCAGATGAACACGCTGCTCGTGGCGCAAGGTCTCAAGGACGGTACGGTCGCCGCGCGCATGCAGTCGCTCGCCAAGGACCCGCGGTTTCTCTATCCGAACACGGACGCGGGGCGCAAACAAATGCTCGCGCGCTATCAGCAGATTCTCGACGACGTCAACGCGCGCATGCCCGAATACTTCCGCACGCTGCCGCCCGGCAAGCTGCTCGTCGAGCGCGTCCCGCTCGCGGCGGAAAAGGGCTCAGCGGGCGCCTATTACGAGGGCGCTGCCATGGACGGTTCACGGCCCGGCAAATTCTTCGCGAATCTGCGCGATCTCAACGAGACGCCGACCTGGAGCATGAAGACGCTGGCCTATCACGAAGGCATCCCGGGTCATCATTTCCAGATTTCCACGGCGATGGGACTGAAGAACCTGCCCTTGATCCGGCAAGAGACCATCTACAGCGCCTACGCCGAAGGCTGGGCGCTCTACGCGGAGCATTTCGCGGCCGAAATCGGCCTCTACAAGGACGACCCCTGGGGCGACCTCGGCAGGCTGCAAGCCGAATTGTTCCGTGCCGTGCGCCTGGTCGTCGATACGGGGCTGCACTCGCAGGGCTGGTCGCGCCAGCAGGCGATCGACTATATGGTGAACACGACGGGCATGTCGGAAGGTGAAGTCGTCTCGGAAGTAGAGCGCTACATGGGTCTGCCCGGGCAGGCACTCGCTTACAAGGTCGGCGAACTGAAGATTCTCGAACTACGCGAGCGCGCCCGACGGGAACTCGGCAGCCGCTTCGACATCAAGGCGTTTCACGCGGTGGTGCTCGAAAATGGTGGTGTACCGTTGACGATCCTCGAACAGCAGGTCGATCAGTGGATTGCAGCGACCAAGGCCACGACGCCGGCGGCTTCTTGAACCGCGCAGCTTACGAAAAGAACCTCGCGAACAGCGGCACCAAGATCGCCGTCAGGATGCCGTTGAGCGCCATCGCGATCCCTGCGAATGCGCCGGATACATCGCTGACCTGAAACGCCCGCGCGGTCCCGATCCCATGGGCCGCCACGCCGGCGGCAAAGCCCCGCGCCTGCCTGTCGCGAATTCCCAAGGCATTGAACAGCGGCGTGACCAGAACCGCGCCGATGATGCCGGTCAGGATCACGAAGACCGCGGTCAAGGACGGCAGCCCGCCGATCTGCTGCGTGACCGCCATGGCAATCGGCGTCGTCACCGATTTCGATGCCAGGGACTTCAAGGTCAGGATATCGGCGCCCGCCAGCCACGCGACCCCGACACTCGATACGATCGCCGTGACCGAGCCGGCGACGAGCGCCGCCAGCATCGGAACGAACAGCCGACGGACCGATGCCAGATGCGTGTAGAGGGGAACGCCGAGCGCGACCGTGGCGGGCCCCAGGAGGAAATGCACGAACTGGGCGCCTTGGAAATAGGTTTCGTATGGGGTGCCTGTGGCGACCAATAGAGTAATCAGCGCAATCACCGCGATGCTCACGGAACTGACCAGCGGGTTGCGTCCGCTGCGCTCGTGCAACCAATGGGCGAGGATATAGGCCCACAGCGTCGCGACCAGCCACAACAGCGGCGAGGCACTCAGGTAGACCCAGATGCTGGAGATGGAGGGCCGCATCAGCTTGCGTGATCCGCTGCGGCATCGGCCGCCGGGCCTGCGCCGGTCAGCCGGGACACCGCGATGAACACCAGCACGGTGACGATCAGCGTCAGCAGCGTGCCGAGCAGCAATGCCCCGAGAATGGGCAGCCACTCAACCCGCAGCTTGTGGATGTGCACCATCACACCCGTGCCTGCGGGAATGAACAACAAGGACAAGTGCGTCAGCAGGCCGGACGATGTCCGTTGCACGTCCGCCGGAACCTCGCCCCGCCAGCTCAACCAACAGACCAACAGAATGATGCCGACGACCGGACCCGGCACGGATATGTTGGCGAGACGTACGAGAAATTCGCCGATGAGCTGGCAGAGTACGAACAGTGAGAAAGCGACGATCATGAGACGCTCGTTGCCGGTGTCACTGGGCGGCAGCCTGATGTGTCGAGACCTCGGGCAGGGGCGCACCTTTGTAGCCAGGAATGATCGCGTCGACGTTGTCTTGCGTGAGCCTTCGGCCATCGAAGAATTTCCACGAAACTCCGGAGTCTTCCGATACCCCGACGAAGAAGGCCTTCGAAGAGGTGTCTCTGCCGTCCAATACCATTTCCATCTCGTAGGGAATGAAAATATACGTCTTTTCACCGACCACGAACGGCTCGCCGGCGGCGCCGAGTTCAAAGCGGGAATACTTGGCGCCCACCGATTTCAGCTTTTGATAGAGATTCGTGACCACCTGGTCGAGTTGATCGCGCGAAAACCCATGGTCTTCGAGAGCTTTCGTATAAGTCAGAGAGTTCGCGCAAGGCGCGTCGAAATCCTTCATGCACGACACCAAATGTCGTGCATCGCGTGCGGCTTCCGCGGACAGGTCTCCCGCGCACAGCTGCAATGACGCAAGGCCGAGTGCAGCACCAATCAGTACCTGGCAAATTTTCCGCATCTGGGCTCCGATCCTCGGGTTGCGAGAACAAAGGGGTGAAAAAATGGGTCGACATCGGCAGGTATCGCCACCGCGGCCCTCTTGCCGTAACGCGCACAATAAAGGATTGGCGGCCACGCGCGGTGAGCAAGGGGTCAGATGCCGGCATTCGCGGGCCGCCAGCCGCCGCCGAGGGCTTTGAAGACGGCGATCTGATCCTGGATCAAGGCGGCGTCGGACGCCGCAACCGCGGCGTCGAGCGCCACCAGCGATTGTTCCGTGGTCAGCAAGTCGAGGTTGCTGACCGAGCCGGCGCCGAATTCGGCCGTCGCGATGCCAAACGCGCTGTGGATCCGGTCGCGGGCCTCGCTGAGCGCCTGGGCGTTGGCGAGCGCCGCACCGTAGAGGCTCAAGGATTGCTCGACCTCTTTGAGCGCCGTGAGCACGACGCCATCGAACGCCGCCAGAGCGGCCGCCTGCGTGGCCTTCGCCTGCCTCACGCGTGCGCGCGGGCCGGCCATATTCGGAAACGACCAACTCACCGATGGACCGATTCCCCAGGTGCGCCCGATCGAGGTGTCGAGCTGTGAGATTTCAGCGGCCGCGCCACCGTACAGTCCGACCAGGCGGACGCTGGGGTACAGATCCGCGGTCGCAACGCCGATCTCTGCGGTCGCGACCGCGAGTTGCCGCTCCGCCTGACGCACGTCCGGGCGTCGGCGAATCAGTGCCGCGCCGTCGCCGACCGGAATCGCGACAGGCAGTCGTGGCGGCATCTTGCAGTCCTCGAGTTCCCGAGGTGCCGCGGCCGGCGTCCGGCCGAGCACAGCCGTCAATTCGAACAGCGCCGCACGCCGCTGGCCCTCGAGCACGGGCACGGCGGCCCGAACCTGCGCCTCGAGTGCTTGTGCGCGGGTCACGTCGAATACCGAATTCGCTCCGGCCTCGTGACGGCGCTCGGCAATGCGCGCTTGCTGGGCGACGACATCGAGCGAGCGCCGCGCGACGTCGATCTGTTCACCGAGGGCGCAGATCGCCGCATAGTCGCGCGCAGTGTCGGCCGCGACGACGACGCGGACACTGTCGCGGGCCGCTGCGACGGCATCGGAGCGGGCATTGGCGGCTTCGATGGCCCGGTGCACGCGACCGAACAAGTCGATCTCGTAGGCCGATTCGATCACGTCCTCGAACAACCAGGTGTTCACGGGAGCATGGCCGCCGAGTTCGAGAATCTCATCGGTGATCGCGTCGCGGCCGTAGATGACGCCCGCCGAGATGGCCGTCGAGGGATACCGGTTCGCATGCACGGCCGAGACCACGGCGCGCGCGGCTGCGAGATTCGCGTCGGCGGCTGCGAGCGTCCGGTTCGCCTGCAGGGCCTCCTGCACGAGCGCATCGAGCCGCGGGTCTTCGTAGAGATGCCACCACGCGTCGGGTGCCGCGTTCGCGCGCTCGACCGCGGGAGCTGACGAGCCCAACGGTGCTTCGGCGCCCGTGGGCAAGGACGGCGCATGATAGTTGGGGCCGACCTGGCAGGCCGAGAGCAGCGTGGCGAGCACACTCGACGCGGCGAACATGCGGGTCGCGCACAGCTGAGGCTTCATGGCGACTGCGTTTCTCGCGGGCGAAACAGCGGCGGCGCCGATGCGGGTCCTTCCGGTGGCTGCCGCCGCGACACCGCAACCAACAAAGCCAGCGCGGTCAACACGCCCACCGCGATGAAGCCGTCGATGACCGCCTGCGTCGTCGCTGCCGCGCGCACGACGTTGCCGAGGACCAAGCCGCCGCGGGCCGCGGCTCCGCCCGGGTCCAGGGTTCGGGTGGTGACCGCACCATAGGCTCTGATGCGCTGGAGCACTTGCGGATCGCCGATTTGCACGTGCTGGCCGATCAGATTCGAGGCGACCTGTTCACGCACGCGCGTGAGCGTGGTCACGAAGGCCGTACCGATCTCCCCGCCCATGAGTCGTGCGGTTTGCAGCACTGCGCCGAAGGTGAGCGCGTCCTTGGGCTTGAGATGCAGGATGCCGAAAAACACGACGCCGGAGAGCGCAAAGCTTTGGCCCACGGCCTGCAGAAACGAGGACGGCAGGAACTGATCCGAACCCCAGGTTGGCGTGAGGCCGTACGCGACCATGAGGCAGGCCACACTGATGAAGATGAAGCCGATCGAGGCGACCAAGCGCGCATCGGTGCGCCGTAGCATCAAGGCGGCGAGCGGACACAGGATCAGCTGCGGGGCCGCGATCCAGATCAAGGTCTCACCGACCTCG
>Ga0116226_10003357_pt1 | contig 14153 bp, 13 predicted proteins | sample S1TSphfallax_FD_89692 | JGI IMG/M metagenome (GOLD analysis project Ga0116226, IMG submission 89692) | Host-associated microbial communities from peat moss isolated from Minnesota, USA - S1T2_Fa - Sphagnum fallax MG | ecosystem: Host-associated > Plants > Peat moss > Unclassified | place: USA...
CATAACGCTTTCAAGATAGAGCTCGCGAAACGCACCATCGCCGCCGTTCTCGGCGCGCTCGCGGGAGAGGTCGCATGAGCAGCTTAGAAGACCTAAAGCCCGTCGAGCTGGCGGCCGAAAGCTGGCTATCGCCAGGCGGCCGACCCGATCCCCTGGCGCGCAGCAAGCACGGCCTGATCGGCGCCCCCGTCTCCCGCATCGACGGCCCGCTCAAGGTGCAGGGCAAGGCGACCTTCGCCGCCGAGTTTCCCATCGACCGGATGGTCTATGCGGCGCTCGTGTTCAGCACCGTTCCCAAAGGGCGGATTGCGACGCTGGACACAGCGCAGGCCGAGGCGGCGCCCGGCGTCGTTCTGGTGATGACCCACAAGAACGCACCCCGCATGAAGTCCATGCCCATGATCCTGACTGGGCCCAAGGCCTTAGGCGGCGACAACCTGCCGATCCTGCAGGATGATCGCATCGACTGGAACGGCCAGCCTATCGCCGTGGTGCTCGGCGAAACCCAGGAGGAGGCCGATTACGCCGCCTCTCTGATCCACGCGACCTATACAGCGGCGCCTTCGATCACCGACTTCGCCGAGGCCAAGGCCAAGGGCGTCGAGCAAGGCCAGTTCTTTGGCCAACCGCTCAAGTTGGAGATCGGCGACGCTGAGGCCGCGCTCGCGGCCGCCGCGGTCAAGGTCGATGAAAACTATTCGACGCCGCGCCACAACCACAACGCCATCGAACCCCATGCCGTGACCGTGTTTTGGAAGGGCGAAGAGCTGGTGGTTCACGACGCCTCCCAAGCGGTGAGTCATGCCGCCTGGTCCCTGGCCCAAATCTTCGGCTTGGACGAACGCCAGGTGCATGTCACCTCGCCCTATGTCGGCGGGGGCTTTGGCTCCAAGACCTTTTGGCAGCATCAGGTGCTGGGCGCCGCGGCGGCCAAGCTCTCGGGCCGCCCCGTCCGCATCGCCCTTTCACGCGAAGGCGTCTACCGACTGGTGGGCGGGCGCACTGTGACCGAGCAAAGGTTGGCTATCGGCGCCGCCGTCGATGGCCGCTTCGAAGCCATCATTCACACCGGCACGGTGGCGATGACCCCACATAACGCCCTGCCCGAGCCGTTCATATTGCCGACGCGGAGCGCCTATGCGTCTGGCAGCTTCAAGCTCTGCGTCAACGTCGTCTCCCTGAACATGCTCGCCAACACCTTTATGCGCGCGCCGGGCGAGGCCGTGGGCACCTTCGCGCTGGAATGCGCCGTGGACGAGGTGGCGGTAAAGCTTGGCATGGACCCGGTAGAGCTGCGGATTCGCAACGAGCCCGAAAACGACCCGACCGACGGCAAACCCTTCTCGGCCCGTCACATCGTGCAGGCTTGGCGCGCCGGCGCCGAGCGGTTTGGCTGGGCGGACCGCAACCCGTCGCCGGGGACAAAGCGCGACGGCGAGTGGCTGATCGGCATGGGCTGCGCCACAGGCACCTATCCCTACCATCGCATGCCCGGCGGCGCCGCGCGCATCACCCTGACCAGAGACGGCCGCGCAAGGGTCGAGACCGCCGCGCACGAAATGGGCATGGGCACCTCCACCGCCCAGACCCAGGTCTTGGCGGAACGGCTGGGGCTGGAGATGGACCAGGTGACGTTCGCCTACGCCGACTCCGCCATGCCCGGCGTCGTTATGGCCGGCGGCTCCCAACAGACGGCGTCGATCGGGGCGGCGGTGGTCGCGGCCCATCGGGGCTTGGTGGCCCAGCTGCTGCTACTCGCCGGGAACGATTCTCCCCTGGCCGGTCTGACGCCAGACGAGGTCGGCGGTCTGAATGGCGGACTCGCCTGTCTCGACGACCCGTCTCGGTGGGAAAGCTACGCCACGATCCTCGGCCGCGCCCAGCGCGACGAGGTGGCCGCAGAAGCCGCGGCGCCGCCGCCCTTAGAGACCCAGCACTGGTCCATGCACTCGTGGGGGGCCATGTTCTGCGAGGTCCGGGTCAATACCGTAACCGGCGAGGCGCGGGTCAGCCGCTTCCTCGGGTCGTTTGACTGCGGGCGTATTCTCAACGCCAAGACCGCCAGCAGCCAGTTCAAGGGCGGCATCATCATGGGCTTAGGCCTGGCGCTGATGGAGGAGACCCAATTCGACGAGCGCACCGGCCGGATCATGAACCCCAGCCTCGCCGAATATCATGTCCCCGTACATATGGACGTGCCGGAGATCGACATTATCTGGACAGATATCGCTGATCCGCACGCGCCGATGGGGGCTCGGGGTATTGGTGAGGTTGGCATCACCGGTGTCGCCGCGGCGGTCGCCAATGCGATCTTCAACGCCACCGGCAAACGTATACGCGACCTTCCGCTGACCTTGGATAAGCTGATGTAAAGGCCGTCAGGCTTGGGTGCTGACCTTGGCGACCGCGCCCAATCTCTGTTTCTCAACTGAAAAATAAAAGTCGTTCGGATGGTGTAATCTATCAAAATGACGATCTTAACCGATACGCTCCCAAGCGCCGCCCCGAGCCCTGCCCCGGCGGAGGCCGCGGCTACGCTCAGCCGCATCATCGTCGTCGATGACGATCCCGGCATTCGCGATGTGGTGACAGAGTTCCTGTCGCGCCACGGTTTCGAAGTCGAAGGCGCCGGCGATGCGGCGGGCCTCGCCCGCGCGTTAGCGACCAAGGCCGCTGACCTCGTGGTGCTGGACGTCATGTTACCCGGCGAGGACGGTCTGCAGATTTGCCGACGCCTGTCTGGCAGCGACGGGCCGGCCGTCATCATGCTCAGCGCCATGGGGGAGGAGACCGACCGGATCGTGGGGCTTGAGCTCGGCGCCGACGACTATCTGCCCAAGCCCTGCAATCCCCGCGAGCTCCTGGCCCGCATCCGCGCCGTGCTGCGCCGCCGCGGCGAGCCCCGCCCCCAGGAAGGGGAGTTGGGCGCCCAGTGTGAGTTCGCCGGTTGGCGCCTCGATCTGGTGCGACGCGAACTCCGCACCCCCGACGGCGTGATCGTCAATTTGTCGGGGGGCGAGTTTTCGCTGATGCGCTCGTTCGTGGAGCGGCCCCAGCGCGTGTTGACCCGAGACCAGCTGCTGGATTTGGCGCGCGGCCCCGATAGCGACGCCTACGACCGGGCGATCGACGTGCAGATCAGCCGCCTCCGGCGCAAGCTGGACGATGGCGGCGCTGGCGCGGAGCTTATCCGCACCGTACGCAACGAAGGCTATATGTTCATGGCCAAGGTTGTGCGCCGTTAGGTCACGATCCGGAATGATGCGGATCGCGTATGTTGGTTTAAATCCGCCGTATAGCATCGTGCGAAACGTAGGAACTGGCCGGCCACATTAGTGATGCGATAACAAAAACTTACGTTCAGGTGATCGCCATACCCGCCCGCTATATCTCCAAACGGCTGGCCCTTCCCCAAGCGCCCCTGTTTCTACAGGTGTTATCGCTGGTCCTGTTGAGCCTGGTTTGCGCCCAGGTCGTCAACCTTCTGATCATCTTCAGCCTGCCGCCGCAGGTGCCAGATTTTTACCGCATCCACGAGATTGTCGAGGCGTTTGAAGGCCATCCCGTCATCCATCACGACGGTTCGCCGCAACTTCTCGTCTCGACCGCGGCCGCCCCCCCTGAAGCGGGCTATCTCAGCGTCTATACGCGCCGGCTGATCAGCGATCTGGCCCAGAGCCTTAAGGTGTCCCCCAACGATGTCGTTGTGGCCAGTGAACCGCCGCGCTGGCTCGGCTATCACGACGTGGTGCTGGCCCGGCAAAGGCTGATGCGCAATGCGGGCGGCCGCGACAGCCCCATGTTGATCGCCCCGTTCAAGGTCGCCATTCGCCAGACCAATGGCGAATGGAAGATCGTCTACCCCGAACAGATGTTTCCGACCCCCTGGCAGAAGCGGATTCTGCTCTGGTTTGTGGTCAGCGCCGTGGCCTTGGCGCCGGCGGCGTTGTGGTTCGCCCGGCGGCTTGCGGCGCCGATTTCGGCCTTCGCCGCCGCGGCGGAGCGGTTGGGCCGCGATCCCAAGGCGCCGCCTTTGGAACTAGACGGTCCAGCCGAAGTCGAGCGGGCGGCGATCGCCTTCAACGAGATGCAGGGACGCCTGCGCCGCTATGTCGATGATCGCACGCAAATGGTCGCCGCGGTCGCCCACGATCTGCGCACACCCCTCACGCGCCTGCGCTTTAGGATCGAAAGTGCGCCGGAGAGCCTCCAGACCAAAATGATCGCTGATATCGACCAGATGGAGGCGATGATCTCCGCTACGATGTCGTTCGTTCGCGACGCCAACTTCCTCGCCGAACGCCGCCGGCTTGAGCTGGTCTCGCTCGTTGAAAGCGTCGCCGACGAGATGGCCGAGACCGGCCTGGACGTCTCCGCCGAGGTAGGGCCGCCCGTGGTGATCGATGGCGATCCCGTCGCGCTCCGCCGCCTCGTCAACAATCTCCTCGACAATGCGGTGAAGTTCGGGTCGTGCGCCCGCGCCAGGGTCTATCGCGAAGACTCAACTGTGGTCATCGAGGTCGACGACGACGGCCCCGGCATTCCGGACGCCGAGCGCGAGCGGGTGTTCGAACCGTTTCACCGGGGCGAACCCTCTCGCTGCCGCGAGACGGGTGGGGCGGGCCTGGGCCTGGCGGTCGTGAGATCGGTGGCCCGCGCGCATGGCGGCGACGCCAATTTGCAAAATCGCTCGGAAGGCGGCTTGCGCGCCCGCGCACATCTGCCTTTGTAGAGGTTGCTGCGCGGCGGGTTCCGCTCTGAGGATGCCATGATATTGAAGATTGCAGCGGATCGTCGTCGGCTGATCCCGCTTATGGTGGCTGGAGCCGCGGTGATTACAGCGCTTGCAGCCTGTGCTGATGATCCGCCGCAGGAGCGTGGGGATCGCCCAGGCGCCGATGATGGCGTACCGCGCGACGGCGGCCGCCATTTTGCGCCCTTACCAAACGTCTTCATAAGCCCCGCGGGCAAACCCTATCGCGCCAAACCTGGCGAGCCGTATCCGGTCGCCGTTTGGTTCGCCGAGGCCGACGCCAACCACGACGGCAAACTAACCCGCGAAGAAATGCGCGCCGAGGCTGAAGCCTTTTTCCGCACGCTCGACACCAACCACGATGGCGTGATCGACGGGTTTGAGGTCCAGACCTATGAGCAGACCGTCGCGCCGGAAATCCTTCCCCGTATCGATAACCTGCGGGCAGGCGAAGGGTTTGATCCCAATCTGGACCTGGCCGATCAACGCAATACCGAACGGCCGGGGTCGTCAGGGCGGGCGCGGGGCGGATTTCAGCTCCGCCAGCCCCGCGAAGTGAAAGGCGAGACAGGCTCCCAGGGCGCCGCCGTCTATTCGCTGATCAACCAGCCCGAACCCGTCGCCGCCGCCGACGCAGACTTTGACGGCAAGATCAGCCTAGCCGAATTCGAGGCCGCCGCTGACCGCCACTTCGAGATTTTGGACACGAAACAGCAGGGCTACCTGACGCTCGCGGGCCTGCCCAAGACCCCGATCCAGGAAGCCATCGAGAAGGCCGCCAAGCTCAGGGCCGAGCATAAAGACGGTGAGCGACCCGGCGTCGATAAGCCGGAGTTTTGACGCCAGCCTAGTTCAACTCAACGCCGAGTCGACAAAAGTACGCCTAGGACTAAACCGGCGGCGAAGGCCGATGCGGCCGAGACGCCGACGGCGATGAACGGTTTGGACTGGACATTGTCGCGCAGCACGTCCGACTGATCCAGGGCCCACTCCCGCGCGATGGCCGCGCGTTCGGCCGCCCACTCTTTGGCGGCGGCGGCGCTCTCTGCGGCGGCCTTGCTGAGTTCGTCGGCCTTCGCCGTAACCGTCTTGGCCTCCCCCTTGACGGCGTCGCCCACTTCAGCCGCCGCGCCTTCGAGATGGTCGGCAGCGTTGTCCATATGGGTCGTAGCGTCGGTCATGTTCGCCTCACAGGGATGTCGCTTGGTCAAAGCGTCAGGATGAAAGTTTGATAACGTAAGATGGCGCCTAAGCCTTGCCGTAACAACTCACTACCGGCGCCAGCGGTTCCTAGGCCTAATGAGCCGACGACAGCTCGGGCTGCGGACGGTGGAAGAACAAGGCTTGGCCGATCAGCGCCTTCACCGTCTCCTCGCGGAATGGCTTGGTGATGAGAAAAGCCGGCTCCGGCCGCTCCCCCGTCAACAGGCGTTCGGGAAAGGCGGTGATGAAAATCACCGGGATATCGAAGCTTTTTAAGATATCGGTCGCGGCGTCCAGCCCGCTCGATCCATCGGCGAGGCGAATGTCGGACAGAACGAGGCCAGGTCGCTGCCGCCGGGCCATCTCCACCGCCTCGTCTCGGGTGGCGGCGACGCCGGTGACGCGATGGCCCAGTTCTCGGGTCAAGCGGGTGAGATCGAGCCCAATGATCGGCTCATCCTCGATGATCAGCACGTCCGTCGCCAACTGGCGCTCCAGCGCGTCCTCGGCGGCGGCCAGATGGCTGTTGAGCTCCTCGAGTTCAAGGTCGAGCACCTGGGCCGCTTCCGTTGTGGAGAAGCCCTCCATCGACGTCAGAAGCAGAACGGCGCGCTGGACGGGCGACAATACCTGAAGCCGGTAGTCTGGCGGGGAGCGATCCGTCGCATCGGTCGTTCGCGCCTCGCCCTCGCACCAGATCTGATTGAGGGCGCGATAGAGTGCGGTCCGCAACGGTAGGGCCTGATTCAGCGCCAGAGACCCTGCGAGAATCCCCTCCATGGCCGCTTGCACAAGGGCGTCGCCCGCCGACTGCGCCCCGGTCAGCGCTCTGGCGTAACGGCGGAGATAGGGCGCCTGGCGTACAATCTGCTTTGGCATAACCCCTTTTTCCACCCTCGCACGCAGACTGGAAAGACCCGGCGAATTAACCGCCCCAAATGGGGCAGTAACGGATTGTAGGATGTGAAGTTCCCGACGCAAATTCATGGTCCGGCCTCGACATCACCCCCTCACAATAAGTCAGCGACCCCAGGTCCGCGCTGCGCAAAGCGCCGCAGCAATGACATTTTTTGGCCTTGATGCGCTGTTCGCCGCGCGCCCCGACGGCCAGGACCGCGGCCTGTACGGCCGAGCTAGAACCGAACCGGCCAGCGCGAGTTGAGACACAATAAGCCTTTAGTGATCGAAGCGCTCCTGCGCGCCCACAAGTCCCGAGCGAAACCATGCCCAGCGAAACACCGCCGATCAAGCCGACGCCCCTCGAACCGGATTATGACCCGGCGCCCGGCCCAGCCCCCTACCCGGAGATCACGCCAGACCCGTCGCCGGCTGAAGCGCCGGCCTCGCCGGATACGCCCGACGACGGCAGACCCTACGCTTCAGGCGCGCCTCAAGCGTTCAGCCCCGCAGGCGAGGGCGGGGGAACTCAAGCCGCGGCGACGGGTTAGCCAACCGGGACAGTTCCAGTCTTCAACCCCACCGTGAAAGGTCAAACCATGGCTGACACAAGCTCCACCTCGGTCGGAAAATCCACCCGCGGCTTTGCGTCTATGGACCGCGCCAAGCAACGCGAGATTGCCCGTAAGGGCGGCGAAAGCGTGCCTAATGAAAAGCGCAGCTTCTCCCAAGACCGCCAACTGGCGGCGGCGGCAGGGCGCAAGGGCGGCGAAGCCTCCCAAGGCGCACGTCGGCGGACAGATTCGGATACGGACGCCGAGTAACGTCGCTTCCGGGCGTCAGCGGCTTACCGTCGGCGCCAGAGCATGATGCGATTAGACGGATCGTCTAATCGCTAAATCATGCTCTATTTCGGAACGCGCTCTAGGAGGAAGGCTGCAAATGGCTGGTCAGATGATGTCCAGGACGCCTTAACACGCCAGCCGGCCGACAGGGCCAGGGCGGTGAAGGCCGGAACGGTGAACTTGTGAGAGTTCTCCGTATGCAGAGTCTCGCCCTTTTCAAAGTGAAACGCCTGGCCAGCCACCCAAGCCGTCTGGGACGTCAAACTCTCTAGATGCATTTCGATCCGCGACAGCTCGGCGTTCCAAATCGCGCGATGGGCGAATTGGTCGAGCTGGAAGTTACCGCCAAGCTCGCGGTTGATCCGCGCCAGAACATTAAGATTGAAGGCCGCGGTGACGCCTTGCGCGTCATTGTAGGCCGCGCGCAGCACGTCGAGATTCTTCACCAGATCCACGCCAATCAGAAATAAGGCGCGAGGACCGAGTAAGCCGTGGGCGCCGGTTAGAAACTGCTGCGCTTCCGCCGACGTGAAATTTCCGATCGTAGAGCCTGGAAAAAAGCCCACCACGGCCGGCGCCCGGTCTAGCTCAGCGTGTCGAAGCGGCTGGGTGAAGTCCGCCGCGATGGGTGCGACCCGAAGGTTCGGATAGGCGGCGGCGATGCGGGCGGCGGCGGCCGCCAGCGCTTCCACGCTGATGTCGATGGGCACGTAAAGGCCGATGCTTGATGCGGCGTCCAGGATCAGCCGCGTCTTTTCGCTGGCCCCGCTGCCGAACTCGACCAGGGCCGCACCCGGCTCGATATCGGGCGCAAGCTCCTGGGCGACCCTAGCCAAAAGCGCAGTCTCGACCCGCGTTGGATAGTATTCCGGCGTCTGGCAGATGGCCTCAAACAGGACCGACCCGGCCTCATCATAGAAGTATTTGGGGGCCAACGTCTTTTGCGGGCGCGATAGCCCTCCCAGCACATCGGCTTCGAACTGGGTATTCGCCTCACCGTCCAGCATGATCGATCAGCGCACATCGTCGGCGAGGCGCACGCCGCTGAACTGCCAGCGCTGATGGGGCTGGAAGAAGTTGCGGTAGCTGGCCCGGATATGGGCGCTGGGCGTGACGCAAGACCCGCCGCGTAAAATCATCTGGTTGACCATGAATTTCCCATTGTATTCGCCCACGGCGCCGGGGGCGGCTCGAAAGCCCGGATAGGGGGCGTAAGGACTGGCGGTCCATTCCCATACATCGCCGAACATCTGGTGCAGACCTTTCGACGCTGGCGAGCTGGGCGTCAGAGGCAGCGGCCTAAGGGCGCCGGAGTCTCGAAGGTTCCCCACCACGGGCGCCTGCGACGCCGCGTGCTCCCACTCCATCTCGGTCGGCAGCCGCCGCCCCGACCAGCGGGCGAACGCGTCGGCTTCGTAAAAGCTCACGTGGGCGACCGGCGCGGACAGCTCCAACGGCCCCGGACCCGCCAGTCCAAAACCTCGCCACGCGCCCTCCCTTTGGTCCCAATAAAGCGGAGATGACCAGCCTTGGGCGCTCACGCAAGCCCAGCCATCGGACAGCCAAAGCTCCGGCCGCGCATAGCCGCCGTCCTCGATGAAGGCGAGCCACTCGGCGTTGGTGACCAACCGATCTGCTAGACGAAACGGCTCCAGATAGACCTTGTGCCTTGGTCCCTCATTGTCGAAGACAAAGGCTGACCCGCCATCGGACGCCGAGACGCCCACTTCGACCAGGCCGCCGGGAAACTCGACATAGGTGGTCGGGCCGCAACTGGTGCCGGCGGCAGGCGTCGTCCGCGGGGCAGGCCGGTAAGCGGGTTTGAGTGGGTTTTGGGCGAACAGGTGCAGGACATCGGTCAGCAGGAGCTCCTGATGTTGCTCCTCATGGGCGAGGCCAAGCGCCACCAGGTCGCGGGTCGCCCGGTCCAGGCCGCCTTGGTGGAGCAGCCTCTGCATCTGGTCGTCCACATAGGCGCGGTATCGGCGCACCTCGTTGAGGTCCGGCCGAGTCAGCAGCCCGCGCTGGGGACGCGGGTGCCGTTCGCCTAACGCTTCGTAGTAAGAGTTGAAGAGGAAGGCGTAGGCCGGATCGAACGGCTGCACACCTGCCGGGGCCAGGATGAACGTCTCCCAAAACCAGGTCGTGTGCGCAAGATGCCACTTGGCTGGACTGGCGTCGGGCATCGACTGCACCACCTGATCCTCGGGCGACAGAGGCGCGGCCAGCTCAAGGGTCGCGGCGCGCACGCGGCGGAACTGATCGAAGAGCTGATCGCCCGCTCGCCCCTCCAATCCGTCATCCCCGTTCCCGAAGCGCTCCGCTTCGACATCGATCAGACGCATCGGTGGGTCCGCTTTAATCACGCGCCGAGGCTTCAACGACGAAGTCCTGACGCCGGGGATGAGGGGCGCATACGAGGCAGCTAGAGGCGCAACCGCGAACAGAACGCCTCGACGGGCGGAGGTGTTCCATGGCGGAAAAGGGGAACGGATACAATGGGGGTACGTTTCGACCTCGCTTCCGGTCCTGCGTCCCGCGTACAGGGCGCGCGCGTACAGGCGTTTCAGTATGTCGATGTTTTCCTCACGCGAGGTGGAGGAGGCCGGGCGCATCGACGCTCCCGCGCCCGAGACGGTGGAATGGCGCAACGCCGTGATTGCCCTCCTGCCGCCGCTACGCGCTTTCGCCTGGTCGCTTAGCCGCAACAGCGCAGACGCCGATGATCTGGTGCAAGACACTCTGATCAAGGCCTGGACGAATAAGGACAAGTTCGAGCCAGGCACCAATTTGCGGGCCTGGTTGTTCACCATCCTGCGCAACACCTACTACACCGCAGCGATCAAGCGTCGCCGGGAGGTGGCGGACGAGGACGGCAAGCACGCGGCCCGTCTTAGCACGGCCCCGACTCAGGAATGGAGCGTCGCGATGAAGGCGATGCAAGCTGCGCTTCAACAGCTTATCCCCGAGCATCGTGAAGCCTTGATCCTCGTCGGCGCCGCGGGCCTGACCTATGAAGAAGCGGCGGAGATTTGCGGCTGTGCGCTCGGCACCATCAAAAGCCGCGTCAATCGGGCCCGTGCGCGCTTGTTGCGGATCATGGACGCCGACGATGCGAGCGAAGCCCTGATGGGCGTGATCGACCCGCCCCAGGGTTAGCGACACGGCGCCATTGCCCCGTCTAGCGACGGCGACTAGGTTTCGCGCCCCGGTGGGCCGGACCCCCGCCAGCAGCAAGGCGTAATGCGATGGGCGCGGTGTTGGGCGTGGATTTTGGCACAACCAACACGGTCCTGTCTGTGCTGGACGAGGACGGCGGTGCAACGGTTGTGCCATTTGCAGCGCCAAGCGGACCCACGACCGGCTTTCGATCCGTTCTCAGCTTTCGCGAACACCCCGACCCGCTTCAACCGCGCACCGTTGAAGCCGGGCCTTGGGCGATTGAAGAGTACCTGGAAGACCCGCTCGACACCCGTTTCATTCAATCGTTCAAAAGCTTCGCCGCCAGTCCGCACTTCCAGTCCACCGAGATCCATGGGCGTCGTTACCGCTTTGAAGACCTGCTTTGGTCATTTCTAGCCCGCCTCCAGGTCCACGGCGGCGCCCCGCTGCAAGCCGCGCCTGAGACCGCGATCATCGGCCGGCCAGTCCAGTTCGCCGGCGCCTCGCCAGACCCCAAGCTCGCGTTGGAACGTTATGAGAGCGCCTTTCGTCGCCTAGGCTTCAAACAGCTCCACTATGTCTACGAGCCGGTCGGCGCGGCCTTCTACTTCGCGCAACGCCTGGTCGGCGCGGCCGCCGTATTGGTCGCTGACTTTGGCGGCGGCACGAGCGACTTCTCGGTCATAAGGTTCGACCGGCGAAATGGCCAAGTGACCTCCAAGGCGCTCAGCCACTCCGGCGTTTCCGTCGCCGGCGATGCGTTCGACTATCGGATCATCGATCACGTGGTTTCACCCGAACTGGGCAAGGGGTCGAGCTATCGAAGTTTCGACAAGGTACTGCCGGTTCCGAACCGCTACTTTTCAGCCTTCGCCCGTTGGAGCCAACTGGCCTTGCTGAAGTCGTCCCGCGAACTTCGTGAATTGAAATCGCTCGCCCGGACTGCGCTCGATCCAAGGCTTGAGGCTTTCGTTGAGCTTATCGAAGGCGATCACGGCTATCCGCTCTACCGCGCCATTTCCAAGGTCAAGGAAGCGCTCTCCAAGGGCGAGAGCGCCGCGTTCGCGTTCCACGCGGGCGGGATCGACATTGATGCCAACATCGCCCGCTCGGACTTTGAAATCTGGATCGCGCCGGAGCTTGTGCAGATCCAACAGGCCTTGCAGCAAGCGTTGGACGGGGCTGGCCTCACCCCCTCGTCCATCGATCAAGTGTTCCTGACCGGAGGGTCGTCCTTAGTCCCGGCTGTCCGCCGCCTGTTCATCGATCAATTTGGCCAAGACAAGATCGCCACCGGCGGAGAGTTCGAATCTATCGCCTCAGGTTTGGCGCTAATGGGCAATAGCGACCTGCACCTATGGGGCGAAACGCTAGCTCCGTCGTAAATGGCGGATCAATTCGGGGTGCGCCAGTTCCGCCCGGCGAACACCGCTCGCCTCCTACGAACGGGACGGTCGGGCGCCTAGACTGTCCTGAGGGCGAAGGTCGCCGCGTTCGAGGGCGTCTTCGAGCGCCTTGGCGAGCTGTTGGATACGATCCGGTATCGGACTGGCCGTGACGCCGTCGAAGAAGCTCTTCAAGCATGACCCTAGGGCCAGCTCCACAGCTTGCTCCGGCTGAGTAGTTGCGCACATGCGCGGCGAGCGCTCGGCGTCCCCAGACTGCAGCATCTCCTGACAAACCTTTCGGAGGGCGGGCTAAGTTCGGACGTATGTGACTCTTTCGTATCAATATCAAAACGCGGCGTCCAGAGCTAAGAGGCTAAGCTTAATGCAAGCACACCCGAGAATTCCCATTATCGCGCGCGCGTAGGCGGATAACGCGGTTAACGGGCGACCTCGGGGCTGATCCGCCGGAACTTCCTGCAAGCGGCGCCGGTTAGAGTCGTCATCACCTCTACAGAGGACAAGAAAATGTCTAATCGGGATCATGACCCCAAGCTTCCTGAAGAACGCTTGGGGACCTATACACCTGGCGCCCGGCTTGGGCCCGACACTGGCGGGACGGACGGCAAGGTTGAGGCTGCGGAGTCCAGATCGTGGGGCTCCCGCGCCGAAGACGATGCACGGCCCCAGGGCTTTAGCGGGGCGGAGGTCACGCCCTATGGCCAGTTGGTCGGGGGCGCCTCAGATCAGGTCGGCGGGGGCTTTGGCGGCGCCAATGTCGGCGGCTACGGGCAGCAGGGGCTTGGCTCTCAATGGGGGCAAGCCGGCTTCGGCCCTCTGACCCAGGGTGTGAACTATAGCTCGGGCGGTAGCGCCTTCGGTCCCGCCGGTTTTAGGCCCTATCCCGAGGGGTCGACGACCCACGGTGCGCGGCCAGGCGACGGCCCGGGCGGGCCGCGAGGCGACGCCTATGAACGGCCCTCGCAGGCGCCGCTGTTCGGCTCAATCAAAGACTTCAGCGGGTCGGCCCACGATCACCATGAGCCCCACTATCGTCATTGGCGCGACGCCCGGCTCGCCGCCCATGACCAGGACTACGCCCGCTGGCGCGACGATCAAAGCCGCCGCTACGACGAGGAATACCGCACCTGGCGCAATGGCCACCATAGCGCCTTCACCCAGGCCTTCGACGGCTGGCGAGATCAGCGAACGACGGCGGGCCCCTCGCCCTCAAACCTTGGCGATCCCAACGTAGTCCATGGCGCCAACCCGACTCTGGGCGACATCGCCGAGGGCCGCACAGGCGCTCCGCGCCATCGTCATGAGCACGAGCACGAAGAGGGGCACGACAAAGGGCGTCGTGCGGATGTGGAGCGGCGGGAGCCGCCGAAATAAAACGACTCCGGCGATGCGGGCTTCGAGGAGTGCCGGAGCCCGCATAGCTTAAGTCGCCTTGATCTCCAGGACGGCTCGCAAGCCCGGTCCATTGTCTTCGAGGCGCAGCACGCCGCCGTGAAGCTTGGCGCAGGCGGCGACGATCGCCAGGCCCAAACCCGATCCGCCGACCCCGCGGGCCGGGTCCAGTCGTACGAATCTCTGCTGCACCCGGCCGCGCTGATCCTCGGGCACGCCGACGCCGGTGTCGGCGACCGTCAGGCGCACGCTGCCGGCGTCATCTTCCTGTACCGAGACGCGGACCACCGCGCCGGCCCCGGCGTAATGGGCCGCGTTGTGCAACAGGTTGCCAATCGCCTGACGCAGCAGGGCGGGATGCGCTCGCACCACGACGGGGCCCGGTGGGACCACCAGCTCCAACCGCTGATCGGCGTCCTCGATCACAGGTGTGAAGAAGTCCACCAGTTCTTCGACTAGGCCCGCCACATCAATCATCTGCATCATATCGCGCGA
>Ga0116226_10003359_pt1 | contig 14151 bp, 8 predicted proteins | sample S1TSphfallax_FD_89692 | JGI IMG/M metagenome (GOLD analysis project Ga0116226, IMG submission 89692) | Host-associated microbial communities from peat moss isolated from Minnesota, USA - S1T2_Fa - Sphagnum fallax MG | ecosystem: Host-associated > Plants > Peat moss > Unclassified | place: USA...
AAGAAGGAGTCTCGAAATTGTCCTAGGTTGGACTCCCGGGACTTTGGGGATCCATAACTTCTTGCTTAGACCTCCGAATGGGATGAGGTCTGATACAATCTTGTAACTCTCTTTGAGAGCTTTCCAACGCCATGTCACACTCCTCCTTTAGACGTCGGCATTGGGTCGATTCCCGACTTTTGGTGGTCGGGAGTCAAACTGCCAATTTGACTCCCGGCCCTTCTTTTGTACATAACTTGAGCTGCAGATGTCCAAATGGTTCATGCGAGGCCATTTTGGACATCTACACTTCAAGAACTTTCCAAAGGTATAAAAAAAACCTCAAGGCGAGGTGTTTTACCTTCTGTTGTTGAGCTCTGAAGTTGCAGGAGTCCTGGAGGACTCCCAATTCCCACTTTTGGGAGTGTGAGTCTCCTCCTCACACTTGCCTCAAGGTGGGGTTGCGACAAATAACAAGCTTATTGGTAAGCTAGCTCATTGGGCGCTTATATTTTAGGAATATGAGTTCAAGGTTATTCATCGACTTTTATTACACATTAAAATGTGAATACCATGTCGTGGAAACCCTTCATTACTTTTGAAGATTTTTCAAAAGCTAGGTAAGACTTCAACCAGATTCCAACAACATATGTATTTTATGCATCTAGTTATTTTGCACTATTGCAATGTAACCTGGTTGAGCAGTTCATTGTGGATGTATGGGAAGACTTGGACACTCTGAGGTTTCTTCAGCATGGGGAATACCCTCCCCAAGTTACATCAAGTCAACGGGATCACATACAACAACGATCCAAATGCTACTCATGGAGGGACATTCGTGTCGTTCGATGTTTACCACAAGGTGACAAAGTGGTTCCTTCACCACATGAACGGCTTGGTCTTATTCGGAAGGTACACTCAAAGCTTGAACACTTTGGAATTAAATATACTTGTAGCCTTCTCATTCCTCATTACCATTGGAGAGGTATGTATGTTCAAGTTCAAGACACCATTGCTAGGTGTGGACAATGTGATAGAGTGAGAACTTCCTTCTCCTTTTGACAACTCACGCTTTTTCCATTCCTTATTTAGGGTATTTTCTATTGCTGGTCATGTGATTTAGTTGGAAAATTACCACAGACCTCAAGGGGTAATGTTTACATCATGATTATGAATGAACATTTTTCAAAATGGGTCGAGCTTGTTATGTTGTTGGACAAGTCATCACACAGCACTAGCCATGCTTTCTTACAACAAGTCTTAAGTAGGTTTGGGCTTGTGTTGAGTGCCTTACTGATCAAGGATCAGAATTTAGAGGAGAATTCCAATACCTACTTGATCATGCTCTCATTGACCATCACTGGACTTCAAGGGATCATCCCCAAGTTGATGGCCTTGTAGAGAGGATGGTTCAAACATGCAAAAAGGGTCTTTGGAAAATTTGCCTTATTAGGAACAAAGAGGATTAGGACCTGGCCCTACCTTACATCACCATGGGTTACATGATGTCCAAACACGCCTCTTTGTCTCATTACGCTCCTTACTTTTAACTTTTTGGGAGACATCCCATTCCTCCCTCTTCCATTGCTACTCAAATGGACTGGGTTGTGGACTTGGATTCCCTAGACACTTGGGCTACAGTCATCACAAAGAGGGTTGCTCTATTCAGGAGGGTTATGCCCATGGCCATGGAGAACTTGTCCATTGCACAACATCCGAGACACCTTATGGTATGCACACACACGAGGTGGCAGTTACAAACTTAAGGTGAGACAATTTGATGTTGGTGACTTTGTGTATTTCCAACAACAACTTAATGATATTCTAGACATTTCTTCAAGTCACACTATTTTGAAGATTAAGGCAATCAGGCCTTCAGGTGTGTTGGAGTTGTAAGGAGTTGATGGATGCATAATTCGGGATCATTCCAAAAACTGTGCGCCTTGCCATTTGCCGAACTTGGATCCTACCATCATCACGTCAATTTGGATTCCTCCACTTGACTATCCATGTCAAATATGTCAAAGGATAGATGATGTTGATCAGATGCTACTTTGCGATAATTGTAATGGTGGTACCATCTATTTTGCCTCAAGTTGGAGTTCATTCAAGTTCATGTCGTCAATTGGTACTGTTCATCATGTTCTCCTGTAGCACCTCGATTCCTACTCAAACCATGCCATGCTTTTCTTGGCTCAGGTTTGGGGGGGGATAGATGAGAATTTCATTTCAACCTCCTATTGTGCATTGTATATATATGTGCATGCATCTTTTTTCCTTTGACCAATTTTAGTCTTTTTGTTCATTAGAGTTTATTGTGGATTTACTCCCTTACAACACCGAATGTCATGACATTACATGTCACGACAATTTTCATGCCCATATGCATGGCCTCATACATGATGGCCGGTTATGGGCATGCCAATCATGCCTTTAGGGTTAATGTACATTCTTAGGTTATTGTACGTTATTAGGTGTTTTAGGGTTATGGCTTGTTTAGGGTTTTAGGTTTGTTGATGATTGTATAAAAGGCCAAGTTCTTCCCTTCTCTTGTTATTTTTTCTAGAATTCTTTTGTCAGGGAAAGTTTTTTCATAGTCAAATTAGAATTCTAAATGTTCACGGTGGTTATTGCACGAGCACTATTTACATACACTACATTTTTTTTCCTTCTTTTCAATTTAATATACATGAAAATTTCATTTCAGCCTCCTCTTGTGCATTGTATATATATGTGCGTGCATGTATTTTTGGTTGATTAGTTTCTGCCTTTGATTGGTTTTAGTGTTTTTGTTCAGTAGAGTTTATTATGGATTTACACCCTTACGACATCGAACATCATGACATTACACATCACGACAACACTAGAACCTAAAATATGTTTTTGAAAAAAAAATTAGGAGCTTTCATTTAAGCCTTTTCTACATTAAAGGCCAATGCAGCCTCCTTGGTTACTCATAAAAAAATGAAATCACAAGTGGATTATAGGAGGGGGGGGGCTTGATGAGGACATTGGGTTTCAGAATCTTGACAAGGACATCGACTTTGTAATTTGACTTCAAAATTCTACTTGGCTACATCATTAACTCAAGAACTATACCAAATTCATAGTTATTAAACTTACATGTGGACCTTAAAAATCAACTAGCTCTACATCTTTTGACCTTAAATGATTAAAACCTAACCCAAGATTTGGTAAACACATAATTAAGTGGGCATGTTCGAAAAAATACCTCAAAGGTCGGTTGCACTAATTGTATTATAAAACATATTGAAAAGTTAAACCATGGGCACATTGGTCCTACATATTGACCTTTAGATCATTTCAAAGATTTGCATTTTAAAAGAATAGTAAATGTAACAAAAATCAACTTAAGTCCATAATCCTTGACGCGCCCCCAAGTTCCTTGTTAGACCCACAAGGGGTCCAACTATGTTAAAGAGTGGAAGTAGTTGGAACTTGGTGTCGCTCCCAGCTTCCAACACTAAAGGGGGGTGAGAGGGGCGTGTTGAAAGCTCCGAGATTAGACTAGGAAGAGGGACAAGTTATTTAGTTACTCGGTCCTGCATCAAAACCAACCACAAGTTGGTTAGATCACATTCGGAATCACTCTTGGTGTTGGGACAAGCCACAGGCAACATGGACTCACTTGACTCACCATGGCTCGGACTTGGGGGAAGCCATCACCTTCCCCCATATAGTATTCTCTGCGTTGCTCCACGGCACCCGCATCCGAATGGCTTTTAGTCCTGGGACTCCCAAAGAAGAGTCCCGAAATTGTCCCGGTTTGGACTCCCAAAACTTTGGGAGCTCATAACTCCCAGCTCAGACCTCTGATTGGGATGAGGTCTGAATAAAACTTATAGCTCTCCTTAAGAGCTTTCCACCAGTGTGTTGTACTCCATCTGCCCACACCGGGGTTGGGTTGATTTCCGACTTTTAGTGGTCGGGAGTCAAATTGGCAATTTGATTCCCGGCCCTTCTTTTGACCATAACTTGTGTTGCAAATGTCCAAATGGCTCATGCGAGGTCATTTTCGACACCTGCACTTCAAGACCTTTCTAGCAATATAAAGAACATTTCAAGGCAAGGTTTTTTGACCCCTGTAATCGAGCTCTGAAGTTTTGGGAGTCCCGAAGGACTCCAAGTTCCCACTTTTGGGAATGCGAGTCTCACCCTCACACTTGTTTCAAAGTGGGGTTGCGACAATCCTTATCATGCAAAGAAAAATATTAATGAACATTCCAAATCCTTTAATTGCTACTATGTTAAATATTGCACATTTGATAAATTACTTATACCTATAAATGCTAGTTACATGGGGATAACATGGGATTTTTTTATGACTACTAATCATAACGACATAAACAACAAACAACCATGTGTTTTGCCAACTTTGTATGCTGCTACAACTCATGGGCAAAACTTTTGCAAATTGAAGTTTTGCCAAAGTTTGCAAAATTTGTCATAAAAGATCATCAAGTTTAAATGGATTTTATGAATGACTAGGTTTAATGGTAAGAGCTCATGTACCATTCATCATTTTGGAGATTAGGGCATCGATAGTTGAGATGTTTGGTTGTCATGCTGGTGTAGCTCCTTTGTGACAAAAGGAATTTTTTTTGAAATGGCCAACCAAAGGAGGCACTACGTGGAGTGTTGCAACATTCACAACCTCAATCAATCCACACACCCAAATTGTGTTCAACTTTAGATATTTAATCATGCAAAGAACAAAGAATAGGTGAAACTTTTGCACCTTTCTAGTCCTTGGTTTTAGTGACACCTCACAATCCCATGCTCATAAGCTTCATGTCGATGGATTACATGTCCATCAATGGCTTCCATCTCCTCTTCCTTGTTGGAATGAACTTTAGTATGTGTTAACAATATTTTTCAACGAAATACATGTTAAAGGAAAAAATTGAAACAAGATGTGTCACAACCTTAGCCTTGGGCTTGAGACCAAGGCAAGGGCTTGCAAAGGTGCGGGCCAAGAGTGAAGCTCGGAAGTCACATTTCATGCTTCCGAATGTTTAGAAAAGTGTGAGGAAATGAACCTCCACATTCCTAAGTGAGCTTCCACTTTGGGAGTTGGAGTCTTGATAGACTTCCAAAGTTTTAAAGAGTAATTGTAAGGGTCAAAACCCATTGGATTGAAGAGTTCCTTATATCATTAAAAAGCTCTTGGAACAAAAATGTCTAAAATGTGCTCTCATGTCCTATTTAACTACTTAAAACACAAGTTATGGCCAAAAGGAGGGTCGAGAGTCAAATTGCCAATTTGACTCTCGATGTGGCAACCCTAGCCTTGGGCTCACGACCAAGGTAAGGGCTTGCAAGGTTTGCAGGGCTAAGAGGGAAGCCCTAGAGTCACACCGCATGCTTCCGAGAGTGTAAGAGAGTGTGAGGGAATGAACCTTCACACTCCCAAGGGAGTTTCCACTTTGGGAGTTGGAGTCCCGGTGGACTCCTGAATTTTTAGAGGGCGATTGCAGGGGTCAAAACTCAATGGATTGAGGAGTTCCTTATATCATTGGAAAGCTCTTGGAACTTAAATGTCTAAAATGGGCTCGCATGACCCATTTGAACATCTAAAACACAAGTTATGGGGCTCCAAAGTTGCGGGAGTCCCAACATTGAGAATTTCGGGATTCCCATTTGGGAATCTCGAGACAAAATGCCATTTGGATGTGGGCTTTGTGGAGAGGCACAAAATATACTATAAGGGGGAAGGTGGTGGTTTCCCCTAAGTCTAAGCCGTGGTGAGTCTTGTAAATCTGAGTTTGTTCATGGTTCGTTTTAGCACCAAAAGTGTTCCAATTATGCACTAACCACCTTGTGTTTGGTTTTGTGCAGGTCCGTGTGAGTAGTTGATGCTTGTCACTTTTCTTAGTCCCATCTCGGAGCTCTAACATGCCCCTCTACCCCTCAAAGTGTTGTGAGCTAGACAGTGTGCCCTAACTATTTGTTCTTCCACTATTTTTAATTTAGACTCACATTTGAGTCCATTAAAGAGCTTGGGAGCCTGATTGGAGGGGTGAAAACCCATTGGATTAAGGATTTCATTATATCATTGAAAAAAAATTAGAATGAAAATGTCTAAAATGTGTTTTCATGACCCATTTAGGTACTTAAAACATAGGTTATGGCCAAAAGAAGGGCCTTGATCAAATTGTCAATTTGACTCCCGATCATTAAAAGTTAAGAATCACCTTGATTTCCTTACGTGAAAGTGACGTGTCACATATCGTTAAAAAGATTTTGTCGCAACCCTAACCTTGGGCTTGCGACCAAGGCAAGGGCTTGCAAGGTTGTGGGCTAAAAAAGGAAGCCTAGTAGGGAATGAAAGTGTGAGGGAATGAACCCTCATAATCCCAAGGGAGCTTCCACCTTGGGAGTTGGAGTCCCGGTGGACTCCCGAATGTTTAAAGAGCAATTTGAAGGGCCAAAACTCAATGGATTAAAGAGTTCTTTATACCATTGAAAAACCATTGAAATTTAGATGTTTAAAATGAGCTCACATGACCCATTTGGACATCGAAAAAACAAATTATGGCGAAAAGAAGGGCCGATAATCAAATTGGCAATTTGTGTCGTAACCTCACTTTTGGAAGAGTGGGAAGATGACACTCACACTCCCACAATGGGGACTTGGAAGTCCTTTGGGACTCCCAAAGCTTTAGAGTTCAATTGTAGGGGGCAAAACACCTTGCCTTGAAGCGTTCCTTATATCATTGGAAAGCTATCAAAGTGTAAATGTTGAAAATGGCCTCACATGAACCATTTGGACATCTACAACACAAGTTATTGCAAAAAGAAAGGCCAGGAGTCAAATTGACAGTTTGATTCCCGACCATTAAAAATCGGAAATTGACCTGACCCCGGTGTGTGCAGATGGAGTGCAACACACTGTTGGAAAGTTCTTGAGGAGAGCTATAAGTTTTCTTGAGATTTCATCCCGATTCGAGGTTTGAGCAAAGAGTTATGAACTCACAAAGTTTCGGAAGTTCAAACCGGGACAGTTTCGAGACTCCTCCTTGGGAGTCCCGAGACAAGAAGCCATTCGGATGTAGGTGCCGCGAAGTAACACAGAGAATATTATATGGGGGAAGGTGGTGGCTTCCCTCAAGTTCGGGCCGTGGTGAGTCTTGCGAGTCCAGAGTTGCCCGTGGCTTGTCTTAGCACCAAGGGTGCTCCAGAATGCGAACTAACCAACTTGTTGATTGGTTGAATGTAGGTTCGAGTGAGTAATTAAAGCTTGTCCTTCTTCCTAGTCCCATCTTGAAGCTTCAGCACGCCCCTCTACCCCTTTTAATGTTGAGAGCTGGGAGCGTGCCCTTAAGTCCTCACAATTTCGTTGTTTTAGAAACTAAGGCCCATCTTGGGCCTAACATGGGACTTGGGAGCGCGTCAGTTTGAATCCTGACCATTAAAAGTCAAAAATCTACCCAATTTCCTTGCGTGCAGGTGGCGCGCCACATACAGTTGAAAGCTTTCGATGAGGGCTATAACTTTGCCGCATACTTCATCTTAATTGGAGGTTTGCACGCAAAGTTGTGGGGCCCCAAAGTTGCGAGAGTCCCAACTTTGAAAATTTTGGGACTCTCATTTGGGAATCCCAAGACAAAATGCCATTTGGATGTGGGCCTCATGGAGAGGCACACAATATACTATAAGGGGGAAGGTGGTGGCTTCCTCTAAGTTCGGGCCGTGGTGAATCTTGTGAATTCGAGTTGCCTGTGGCTTGTCCTACCACCAAAAGTGCTACAACTATGCACTAATCACCTTGTGTTGGTTTTGTGTAGGTCTGTGTGAGTAGTTGATGCTTGTCACTTTTCCTAGTCCCATCCCGGAGTTCTAGCACACCCCTCTACCCCTCCAAAGTGCTGCGAGCTAGGGAACGTGCCCCAACTCTTTATTTTTCAACTGTTTTTAGTTTGCACACAAAGTTATAGGCCTCCAAAGTTGCAAGAGTCCCAATTTAGGGAATTTTGGGACTCCAACTTGGGAGTCTTGGGACAAAATGACATTTGGGTGTTGGCCCTGTGGATAGGCATAAAGAGTATTATAAGGGGGAAGGTTGTGGTTTCCCCCAAGCCCCAGCCGTGGTGAGTCTTGTGCGTTTGTGTTTGCCCATGGCTTGTTTGTGCACCAAAAATGTTCCAGCTATGCACTAACCAACTTGTTATTTGGTTTGTGCAAGTTCATGTGAGTAATTGACTTGCTTGTTAATCTTCCTAGTCCTTATTTCGGAGCTTTAGCACGCCTTTCTACCCCCGAAGTGCTACAAGCTAGGGAGCGCACCCTAACTCCTTCTCCTTCTATTGTCTTCACCTTTGGACTTGCAATTGAGTCCATTAAGGAGCTTGGGGGTGTGTCAAGATGTTGGAGATTGAAACATGTTCAAACGATATATTTACAATATGTTTTTGAAAGTTTTCGACTGAACAAACTTAACAATTGGTTGAACCTCTTTCAACTTTCCACTTTTTTACACCTAACATTTGCTACTACCAAGCCTCCATTTTCGATGTCCACCAAATGGAAGTTGACATCATGTGGTCGATCGAGAAAGATGTTGTAATATTGCAGACATTCATTTTTGCCAAACTAAGAACTCAATGATTGTAAAACATGACATATGGAAAGAAGCTCAAAATGCACAACCATTCCTAACAAGTATCGACTCTCTCCAAAACATGCGTTGCAATGATTGTGAAAGAAAGAAATGTGCAAATTCAAAATGAACTTACTTGCGCCATCAGATGAAAATGAATGGTGAAGATGCCATGTTTTAAGATTTGGATGATGGATGAAAAATGGACACTAACCATAGCATCCACCATTTGGCAAATGAACTTTATTGTAATTCTTTGTAAAGTTCTTCAAAATTCAACCTAGTTGTACTTGATTCATTGTTGTGTCAATAATAGATGGAATTTTTGTGTGGGATTTGTTGGGAATTGGCCTCAACTAGGTTAGGCATTGTAACAAAACAATTCATCAATTTTTTGATAATTTTACTCTCAAATTTCTTTAATTAAAAATAAATATTTTTTTATGATGCGTTTAATAAATTGTCAAGTCACATCCAAAGACATTGATGACTTCATGAATCAATTTCTTAGGGAAAAAAAAAAAAATTCCTTCTCATACCATATACATTGCACCACATTTTGCATATGACAAAGGACTTTTGAACTTCAAACATATTTTAAATTTTCAAACAAATTAAGTTATGCATTTTTTATAGTTTGAGTGTTTTTTAGGAATATATAATAATTCCTTGATATTAAAAAAAATTGAATGTCAAAAAGTTTGTATTGTGAAAATTAAAGACTCATGTGCAATTAGTCCTTTGTCTAAAAGTGCACCTACCCAACTTCAAATGTCCTAAACACAAAACAAAACATGAAATTGGATAATGTGGTAATTAAATCTAAATTATTCAATATCCAAATTAGTCATTAAGGACAACTTCCCATGATTAACATGACATTAAAATGGCATGACATAGACATATGTAACAAAATTTACAATTTTGACCATTGTTCGACATGGTTTTTGGCTCGTTTGATTATGACTACAATTGAAGATAAGAATTTAATGTGTTCTATCCAACTTTTTTCAAACAACAAGACCTCCTTCACTCTGGGGGGGGGGTCATAACTTTCTCATCATTTGAGCTCAAAATCAAGTGCTATGGTGCTATGGTTGAAGGGGCATCTAAACTCTTTGAAGACCTATTGCAAAAAATGCACAATTACTAAACTCCAAGAGATTTAGCTTTTAAGTGTTTGCTGATTGACCTTTCTACCCTAATACCAGTTTAATACAAGGACTATATTAATCCCAATACCAGGTATATACCAATGTTGAGTGGTTCTTCCTGTTTGAAAGAACCTTTGGTTAAGTTTTGACATTTTAAAATTAATGTGGAGGTTCTCCAGGTAAAGGTTTGAACTAGGTTCTTCCAAACTTTGAACCCTTCAGTTCTGGTTCTATCACATTTTTTCAAATTCAAGAACCTCTAGACCTGGTTTTTGAACTGGAGCCAATTTCATGTACACATTGCTCACTGCTAAAGATTATGTGAGTACAAAGTTTTACAACAAATTAAAATAAGGGTATATATAAATATAGAGTTGAACAACTAATTAAATTTAATATTTAATTATAAAGTTTATAAAGTTCAGTTTACTTATTAACTTATATATATATCCTGATCCTGTTTTCAAAGATATTTTTTCAAGGTTCTGATTCTGGTTTTGAATGTAGCAAAACATTTTCTCCACCGTCCAGTTCTTATGCTGATTCCAGCAAAATGACCTTAACTCACTCAGGTTCAAATCACAAGAACCTGACCCTGAAGCCCCCATTTTTACCCTTTAAACCTGATACTCTCCCAACACTGATATATATACCTATCACATACCAGCCAGAAATCAGCCTTGGACCCTAATACCAGGACTAGGACCTCACACCACAACCAGGCAGATACAAAAGTTTACGAGGGGTCACATACCAGTAACTTCTGGTATGATTTTTTTGGAAAAGATTTGATACCAGTACCATCTGGTATGTTCCAAAGTTGATAGCCACATTGGGATGGATGATGGACTTCCTTGAGCTTGATTATAACTTATAACCTGAACAATATAGGAGGGCACATTGCTGTTTGGTGCCATAGATGGCGAGGTCACAGATGGCCCTAGCTGCATTGCACTGGGTTTAGGGTTTAAGGTTTAGGTCCAAGCCTGAAAGAAATGTGCTGAGTGTTTCCTGATGATCTTAATGTGTGTGTTCATAGGTAATTTCATTTCCTACTTTACTATGCTTGAAAGCTACCACAAGTCACAAGGGCTCTCTACACTTGTATATATGTGTTTACTACATTAATATATAACCCATGTCCCCATACAGACGGAGTTCTCTGAATCTGGATGATGAAATTCATAGTGAGTGGATTTAAGGAGGAAAAAACTTTTAAAAAATATAGCACAAATTTTCTTGATCCATTGTTCAATTTCTATATAGTGCAAATTCACAAAGCCCTTTCCCAATGCTAATTGCGTTTGGCTTCATGCCTTCCCCTTGCATTTGTTGAGAGTTGAGACCATGTATTTAACTCCTCACCCGTGCCCATACCAAAAGTCCCAAGATCATGGCACTCCAAGAGACCATCATCATGCATGACCAAGCAACAAATTATTTGTCATTTCATGTTGCATTTGTCAAAATATTGATAATTATGCTTGGGTGAAAGCACACTATGGTCTTCATGATTTATTAGTTTTTTGAGGTTTGATATTTTTTGTTGACTAGGGTGGATAAAATTTGAGTAACTATTCTTGTGAATAATGAATTTTATGAATATTTGATTACTTTGAAACTTGGGTTAGTGATTTGAAATGAAGTATTAACAAACGATAAGGATTTTGGAATTTAAGGGTTTTCAAAACAGATTCATACATGTCACAAGGTCAAAAAAATTAGAATTATATTTCAAAAGTGAGGTTATGGCTAGTATTTTGACAAAATACTTCGGATGATGAATAAAAATATTGACATAACTCAACAAAATTTACTTCTATTGAGAAGTTTGTTGAATTTGCATAATAATCTAATGATCAAATGACTTGTGCATTTTCCCATTAATAAGTTTCAAGGCATTTCTTCAGTTCATAAAATAAACAGTCTAATGCGAAAACACAACAGTTGCTCCTCATGACAATCCATATGTCTCTGGCATTTTGTGTAGAACTCTCAAGGTACTAGAATTGCAAAAGCAAAATTTAGTTTCAAAGGTCGACTGACCCATGTACAGTAACAAGAAGAATATCAGAGGAATAGGGTTAAATGTGGTTTCTGTCAATAATATTATATGCTTCCAGCTTCTGAATTGTTCATAATAATATGAAACAATTTCAGATAATTGGATTGTTTTTTGTATTTCTTTGGAATGTGGGAAAATCAAAATTTTAATCCTGGCATAAAGAAAATTTGCTTCAATGTGATTTCCCAATGAAATAAAATAAATGGGTGAATTGGGTAAAAATACTTGGCAGAGATTGTCAAAGAACAATTCTGCACCTACTTCCCTTTCCAGATTTGTGTCAATTCTTGGATGCATGTGAAGAATGCAAAAATGGTGAGAGGCTGGGAGAGGAAGTGGCAGGTATCAACACTCCACCAGCTTGACATAAGTCCGAGTACTTTTTGTGTTTGATCTTCTTAGAAGATGTAGACTTGGTACGATATCGCATCATATATGAATGGACAAGTGGTTGAAAGTCTTCATTCAGTTTGATGCAAATTAAAAACAGGAGTCGGTACATGAAGGTCATGCCCATCAGGATGCCAAGATCCATCCACTTCCCGCGCTTGGTTTGGATTCCATAAATTTGTTCCACCACATAATATCCAGGAATTTTTGGAGTTATGGCCTCTCCATTCAAGATAAAGCTGCCAAATGTGAGCCCAAGAAAGTCATTCTTGAACATTCCCTGCACCCAGAATGCTGCCCATCATGTATTGATGATGAAATGAAATTCCAGTATAATTATTTGATTCTGTTGCTTGCTTGTCCAAGCACTGCATAGAATATTCAAGATGGAAAGAAAGCAGGCTGGGGCAGCAGCTGGAGGACCTACTGAGAGATGGAAGTTGCTAATTGATGATACCTGTGTTGCATACATGTGGAAAGCCAAATATGATGTTGGATAACGCCAAACAGGTTTTGGTAAATCATTGGGTAAGCGGAAAAATCCAGACATCAGCAGGAATACCCCCTGCTCATGAAACCCACCGGTAGACAATTTTTTTTCAGCAAGTTCTGAGCTATCCCACCAGCATTACTTCTTCACCAGCTATGATCAAATGGGTGTCCATCATCTGCCAAAACCCAAAACTCTAAACCCCCAAAATTTTACAGATGGGTGGAGAACATGTAACACATAAGAAAAAGAGTGCAACATGGGTGGATTAGAAAGCTCTTGATGTGGTGGCATACTGACATACCTGAATGCCAGATCCAATTAAAATGCCGACCAGAAAACTTGGACACACACTGGCAACTGCCATCATCAGGCTGTCGGCACATGCTAGCTCGACAAACAGCAGAAGGACAAAGTAGATGTAGTGGTCAAATCCATGATGCAATTGCACCATCAAGTAGATGATTGAGCCTGAAACAAAGGCTATGAAGAAGAGGAAAGGCAATGACGAAAGACTGTTGCTTATCACAAACACCGTCACTCCATAGTGTCCATTCATTCTCTCCCGACTGAACACCTGGGCATAGACAAAATCTCATCTCAGAAATTCACATCTATATATATGATGGTGATGAACATCATCTTCCATGAGCAAGCGGCAGGCTGGGTTTTTGAAGTCAAACAATCAGAACAAGATTATGTTTGAAGTTACGTTTTGGAAGAAAAATGAATAACAGCAAGAGTGATGTATGTGTCACCTTCATGTCATCAACAAATGATGGGAAACTTCCGATTGACATGAATGTCAAGAATCCTCCAACAAAGGCCATACATCCTGCCCTTCCCTGCCAGATGTTGCCGTCATTACCAATTTCATCAGTGACAAACACACAAGAAGACTATGTACCCATTTGCACAAGAACCACATCTTTCAAGTTATTGAATCTAACTGCCACTGATTCTTTCCCTAATCTGCAAAACCCAGCACATGCTACTGCTACTATTTGCATCTGCAATAACCAGATTGGAAGTTAATTCTCTTCTGTTGCTGACTAGGTCATGAGATCATAAAATGTGACTAGTACTGGTTCAAGTCCAAGACAAAAAATTGCTTACCAAGATGGAGCTGTATTGGAAGCCAATCCTCCAATAGATGGTACCAAGGCAAATAGAAAGCAGAAAGTATATAATGGAACGTAGCCAGTAATACCCTATGTCTCTTTTCATGTTTGTGAAGGAACGTCTAGTCAAGCTCCAACATTGTGTCCAAAAGTTTGCATGCTGCTGCCAGTTTCTACTAGAAGTCTTGACTACCTGGAATCCTTCCTGCAGAATATAACATAATTTGCAAGATGTCTTTCATTCCCCCTAGATCAATTGATGTCAAATCTGGAAGTCTAAGAAAGAAACCAAGCCTGGCAGCCCAATTGTTACAAAGTGCTTTTGAAATGGA
>Ga0116226_10003360_pt1 | contig 14151 bp, 10 predicted proteins | sample S1TSphfallax_FD_89692 | JGI IMG/M metagenome (GOLD analysis project Ga0116226, IMG submission 89692) | Host-associated microbial communities from peat moss isolated from Minnesota, USA - S1T2_Fa - Sphagnum fallax MG | ecosystem: Host-associated > Plants > Peat moss > Unclassified | place: USA...
AGCGCGAGCAGCCAGCCGATCGTGACGATCGCGAACACCAGTCCGAGCACGGCCATGAGCGTGCCGCTGACGACATGGGCGAAATACCTGCCCGTCGGCGGCGGTGCACCGGCCGGTGCCGGCTGAGGACCGCCGGGCGCGGCGCCATACCGCCAGTGCGCCCGCCACTGATCGCGCAGTCGACGGCGCTCGAAGCGCCACTCGGCGCGCACGCGCCGCCACTCGGAACGCCATTGCGCGCGCGAGCCGCGCCATTCCTGCCCTTGCGCGAACTGCGCATATTTCGCCTTGGCCCGTTCGACGAGCGTGCGTGCGTTGAACGGCAGGCCGTGCGCCGCCGCGTGTTCTTCGGATGTGCTCGCGTACGGCAGGATGAACATCAGCACGACGTAGGCCAGCAGCGCGAGGCCGCCCGTGAACAGGAACAGTGCGACGAAGATCGCGCGCACGAGGGTGACATCGACCGCGAAATAGGCGGCGATGCCGTTGCAAACACCGCTGAAGATCGCGCCCTCGCTGATCTGATAGAGCCGCCGCGGCGAGCCGCCGCCGGGTGCGCCGGCGGCTCCCCAGGGCTGCGCACCGGCGCCGGCCGAGGTTCCCGCGGTGTCGCCGCCGTTCACCGTCGATTCGCCGTCACCGTCGACGGGTCCCATTTCCACGATGATGAGGCGCAACTCTGCACCCGTGACCACGGTCTTGTGCACATTCAAATAGCGTGCGCACTTCTCGCCGATCGCCTGTTCCAAGTCGGCGATGATCTCCGCCTTGTCGGGGTTGCCGGCGAGCGCACGCGCCGACTGGTCCAGATAGCCCGACAGCTGCGCAAACGCGTCCTCGTCGAGTTGATAGGCGTTGCCGTTGAGGCTCACGGTGATGACCTTCTGCATGTTCAGCTCCCGAGACTGGAAATCGTCCTGTTGATCAAGGCCCAATAAGCATCCAGCTCCGCGAGGTGCGTGCGGCCGGAGTCGGTGAGTCGGTAATACTTGCGCGGTGGACCGCTCTCGGATTCCTGCCAGAGGTAGTCAACGAGTCCCTCGCGGCGCAATTTGCTGAGCAGCGGATACAGCGTGCCTTCTTGGGTCGCGAACTCGGTGTCCGCGAGCCGCTTCAAGATATCGGGTACGTAGACGGTCGCGGCGCTGACGATCCTGAGCACCAGGAATTCGAGCAATCCTTTGCGGATGGGGCTGAATTTCTCGTCTAGAGGCATGTTGCCGAATTTCCCGGGAAGCTACCTTGTGTAATAAAGGTACCAGAATTGGACAATGATCGTCAAGATAGGGACGGTAATCAGGCGCAGGCAGGCGGCAATCCTGGCGCTATAGTTGGCGGACCAAGGCATCGGCAACCGCCGTCGTCAGCTTGCCGAGGATTTCCTCGAGTTCGGCATCGCTGGCGTTGTACGGCGGCGCGAGAATGATGGTGTCACCGGACTCCCCGTCGACGTTGCCCGCGCAGGGATAGCAAATCAGACCGTCGCGGAATGCGCGCGCGCCGATGTCGAAACTCAAGGCACGCTCGCGCGGGAACGGCGCCTTGGAGACGCGGTCCGCGACGAACTCGATGCCGATAAAGAAGCCGCGACCGCGGACGTCGCCGACCTCGTCGAAGCCGGCGAGCGCTGCGCGCAACGCCGATTGCCACTCCGCCCCGCGCAGCCGCACGCGTTCGATCAGCTGTTCGCGCGCGATCAAGGCCTGCACGGCAACGCCGGCCGCGCAGGCCGTCGTATGCCCCGAGAACGTATGGCCTGTTTGAAAAGCCCCGTGTTCGCTCATGATCGGCGCAGCGACCTGCGTGGTGCAGAGAGTGGCTGCGAGCGGAATGTAGCCGCCCGCGAGGCCCTTGGCGACCGCCATGATGTCGGCGACGACACCATCATGTGCCAGCGTTCGCCACGTGCCGCTACGCCCCGAACCGCACATGACTTCGTCGGCGATCATGAGCACGTCATGGCGGCGACAGACCGCCTGCATGGCCGCCGCATAGCCCTCCGGCGCAGGTACCACACCGCCGGCGGCACCGACGATGGGCTCGAAGATGAACGCCGCGACCGTCTCGGGGCCGCGCGCCAGGATCGTCTGCTCGAGCTCGGCGGCGAGCACCTGAGTCAAGGCTTCTGCAGCGACGCCGACGGGCGGGCGAAACGTGTTCGCCGCGGCAATGAACGAAACATCCAGCAGGCTGCCCTCGAAGGACTTGCGCCGCTGCGCAAAGCCGGAGACCGACAAGGCGCCGAGCGTATTGCCGTGCCAGGATCGCCGGCGCGCGATGAAATGCCGCTTGTGCTGCAGGCCGCGCGCTGCAAAGTGCTGCAAGGCCATTTTGAGCGCGGACTCGACGGCTTCGGAGCCGCTGCCCGAAAACACGATGTGTTCGTATTCGCCGCCGCAAAGGCCGAGCACGGTCGCGCTCAGTTGTTCGAGCGCGGCACTGGTGTAGAGGTAACGATAACCGTACGCGACATCCTCGAGTTGGCGGATGATTGCCGCGTTGACCTCGGGATGCGCATGACCGACGCTGAACACCGCCGGGCCGCCGGACCCATCGAGGTAACGCTTGCCATCCGCGTCGTACAAGCAGCTGCCGCGGCCGCGGACGATCGTCGGGAGCTCGGCGACCCCGAAACCGCTCGCGCGGATCGCGCTCACTTCGCGGCCTGCGCGAGGAACGGTCGCCAACCGCCGAAGTGCGTGATGTCCGTGGCGCCTTCCGCGCCGTAACCCTCACAGATGAATCCAGGCACACGCGAGCCGTCGGCGAGTTCCAATTTGCCGATGCCCAGCGGCGCCGGGATGCCCGCCACGAAGGACCCGAGGTGTTCGGCCGGGACCGCCCAGATTTCGACGTCGATGGGGGCGCCCCCGCTGCCGACACGGATCAGGCCGGGACGATAGGGCGGCCCGCCGGGCAAGGCATAGAACCTGTACACCGGCGCAGTCGTCGTTTTCTGTAACAGGTAGGCGCCGCGCTCCTGCAGCTGCACGTTCAGCGGCAAGCCCGTCATGTGTGCGCCGCAGACCGCGAGGGGCAGATGCGCCGGGGCGAGCGTCGGCACTGCGCTCGGCGCCGGTGGCAGCGGCGTGCCGGTCGCACCGGCGGTTTGCACGGACTCGCGCTGCAAGCGTCCGGCGAGTCCGAGCAGCGCGCGTTCCGTCGCCACGGGACCCACGAGGGTGACGCCGAAGGGCAGCCCGTCGGTGCGAAAGCCGGTCGGTACGGCGACGGCGGCGAGGTCGAACAGGTTCACGAAATTCGTGTAGTAGCCGAGCGTCGCATTGAGCCGCAGCGGCTCGGCCTCGACGTCGGCGATCGTATAGATCGTGCCGGCCGTCGGTGTGAGGAGCAAGTCGACCTGGGTCCACGCAGTCTCGCTCGCCCGGCGCAGTTCCTGCAGCCGATATTGCCCCTGAAAGGCGGCGTACCCGGCCGGCGTCTTGCCACCGCTGACGATCTGGCGGGTCACCGCGTGCAGCGCTTCCGGATGTTGTTCGAGAAAGGCGCCCACGGCCGCGTAGCGTTCCGCAACCCAGGGACCCTCGTAGAGCAGCCGCGCCGCCTCGAGAAAGGGCATAAAGTCCAGTTCGACACGCGTCCCACCAAGACTTTCCAGGCGCTTGCCGGCCGCCGCGAACAGCGCCGCATAGGCCTCATCGCCGAAGAACTGGAGCTGCTCGGCGCGCGGCACGCCGAAGCGCAACGCAGGAATCGGTGCATTCCCGAGACGCCGGGAATAGGGGTCTGCCGCATCGAAGCCTTCCGCCGCCCCGAGCACGGTCGCGGCATCTTCGGCGGTCAGCGCAAAAATCGAGACGCAATCGAGCGAGCGACACGCGGGCACGACGCCCCGGGCGCTCAGGCGGCCGATGCTCGGCTTCAGACCGATCAAATTATTGAATGCGGCGGGCACGCGGCCCGAGCCTGCCGTGTCGGTGCCGAGGGCGAAGCTCGCGAGTCCGGTCGCCACGGCAACCGCGGAGCCGGAACTCGAGCCGCCCGAAACGAAACGGCCATCGAAACTGTTGCGGCAGGCGCCGTACGGCGAGCGCACGCCGACCAAGCCGGTCGCGAACTGATCGAGATTGGTCTTGCCGAGCGGAATCGCGCCGGCAGCGATGAGTTGCGTGACGACCGTGGCGGAACGCGCCGGCGTGTACGCATAGGCGGGACAACCGGCGGTCGTCGCGACCCCGGCCAGATCGATGTTGTCCTTGATCACGAATGGAATGCCATAGAGCGGCAGCGAGTCCGCGGAGTGCTGCGCGAGCGCCGCAACGTAGCCCGCCACCTGCTCGCGCGACAACCGGGAAATCCACACATGGCGTTCTTCGGCGCGATCCGCGCGCCCCTGCACGGCATCGATGAGTTCGGCCACCTGCAACCGGCCGCTACGATAGGCACAGAGCAGCGCGGCGATGGTGAGATTCGGGATCGAGCTTGGCTTGGGGCTGTTCGGCATCTTTGTCCTCTGGCGAGATCAGGGCGCTGCATTCAAGATCGTGACGCTGCGTCCGCTTGGGGCATGGCTCGCCGGGCGTCGCGCATTCTCGGTGCGTGGCGCGCGACTCGGCGGGGCTTTTATTTGCGCAAAAGACGGAAACGGCTGTTGCGGCGGTCATCGGATTTGCTACTCTTTTGCTCACAAAATGTGCGTCTAGGGTTCCGGCCTGCCTGCGCAGGCGTCTGGTCCGAGAGAGGCAGTCCTTGAGAGCGTCAAGGATACACGGCGGGATAAAAGCCCGGGAGATCGATGTCGAGGCGGTTGTGGCGTCCTCGGGATGATCTTCCGTACTGGAAATCTAACCCGGGGCTTCTCGAGGAGATTCTAGCGTGATCTATGAAACCGTGATCGAGGGCGGCAAACACTGGTCTTTGAGCGTGGGCGCCGGCAGGAGTTTGCGGCTCGTCGACGAGCAGGGCGGCGCCAACGTCGGCATGCTGTTCTATAACCCGCGCAATCTGCTCGAGCGCTATAACGCGCCGGATACCTTGAAGTGTCAGCACACGTTCAAGTTGACCCGCGGCCATTGCCTGTACTCCGATATGGGGCGCATCTTCTGTTCCATCATTGCGGATGACGTTGGTTGGCATGATACGGTTTGCGGCAACGCCAGCCGGGAACTGGTCGCCGCGCGCTGGGGCGAACGCAGCTACCAAGCCGCGCGCAACGACTGGACGCAGAACGGCTACGACGCGTTTCTGGTCGAGGGCGGCAAGTACGGGCTGGGTCGTCGTGATCTCGCCGCCAACGTCAATTGGTTCAGCAAAGTCGCGATCAGCGACGACGGCAGCATGCAGTTCGATCCGGCCAATTCCGGCCCCGGGCGTGCGCTCGAACTACGTTTCGAGATGGACACGCTCGTGCTGATGCACACGTGTCCCCATCCGATGAACCCGGCGGCGAGCTATCCGCGGTGCCCGGTGCGGGTCACGCTCGCCCCGGCCGCGCCTGCCGGCGCAGACGATTTTTGCCGCAATTTCCGGCCGGAAAACGGTCGCGGCTTCGCCAACACGGAACTCTATCGCGCCGCCCTCGGTGTGGGCGCCACCAATGGCGTGGGAGCTTGAGCATGCGTCTTAGCAGTCCCCGCGAGGCCGCCGACGCCCGCTATCGCCAGATCGTGCCTGCGGGCGATTACTGGATCGAGACCGTGCGGCGCGGCGAGTATCTGCGCATCGTCGACGTCGAAGGTAATCAAGCGGCCGATACGCTGTTCTTCAGCGCCGCGGATCCGGCGGAGCGCTACAGCGCGATCGACACGCTGCGCGAACAAGGCAACGTCTACCTGAGCGCCGGCTCGAAATTGCGTTCCACGTCCAGCCGCGTGCTCGCCGAGATCGTCGCCGACACCGTCGGCCGGCACGACACGCTGGGCGGCGCGTGCGCCACGGAGTCGAATACGGTGCGCTACGCGCTCGAGAAACGCACGATGCACGCCTGTCGTGACAGCTACGTGCTCGCGGTGGTCACGCACGAACACTTCGGTCTCTCGAAGCGCGATCTTACGCACAACATCAATTTTTTCATGAACGTACCGGTCACTCCGGACGGCGGCCTGACCTTCGCCGACGGTTTGAGCGGTCCCGGTCAATACGTCGAGTTGCGTGCCGAGATGGATCTGATCGTGCTGATCTCCAACTGTCCGCAGCTCAACAATCCCTGCAATGCCTACAACCCGACACCGCTCGAAGTGCTGATCTGGCCGGCGGATGTTCGCTAAGATTCTGGTCGCGAATCGCGGCGAGATCGCATGCCGCATTCTGCGTACGCTGGCACGTCTGCGCATCGCCTCGGTGGCCGTGTACTCGGAGGCGGACCGGGATGCGCCGCACGTGGGCCAGGCGGACGAGGCCGTGCTGCTCGGGCCCGCGCCCGCGGCGGACAGCTATCTGCGCGAAGACAGGATCCTGGCCGCCGCGCGGGCAACGGGTGCCCAGGCGATCCACCCCGGTTACGGCTTCTTGAGTGAGAACAGCGAGTTCGCCGCGGCCTGCGCCGCCGCCGGTCTGGTGTTCATCGGCCCGACGCCCGCGCAGATGCGCGACTTCGGCTTGAAGCATCGCGCCCGCGACCTGGCGGCACGCAATGACGTGCCGCTGCTGCCCGGCAGCGGCTTGCTCGCGGGTTTAACCGAAGCGCGGCGCGAAGCGGCGCGCATCGGCTATCCCGTGATGCTCAAGAGCACGGCGGGCGGCGGCGGGATCGGCATGTCGCTCGTGCGCGCCGAGTCCGAGCTCGCCGCGGCATTTCCCGGCGTCGAGCGTCTCGCGCAAAAGAACTTCAGTCAGGGTGGTTTGTTTCTCGAAAAGTACATCGAGCGTGCACGGCACATCGAAGTGCAGATTTTCGGCGATGGTGCGGGCCGGGTCATTGCGCTCGGCGAACGCGACTGTTCGACCCAGCGACGCAACCAGAAGGTCATCGAGGAGACCCCGGCTCCCGGCCTCGCGCCCGGCGTGCGCGCGCGCTTGTGCGAATCGGCCGTGCGCCTCGGTGCCGCGGTCGGCTATCAATCGGCGGGCACGGTCGAGTACGTCTACGATGTGAACAGCGAGGAATTCTATTTCCTCGAGGTCAACACGCGTCTGCAGGTCGAACATGGCGTGACCGAGGAGGTGACCGGTGTCGATCTCGTCGAGTGGATGATTCGGCTGGCGGCCGGTGAGCGGCTCGAGCTCGTTGCGCCGCCGAGCTGCGGTGCCGCGATTCAAGTGCGTCTCTATGCGGAAGATCCGGCGCGACAGTTTCGGCCCTCGAGCGGTTTGCTCACGCATGCGCGTTTTCCGGACTGGGCGCGCGTCGAGACCTGGGTCGGCGACGGCACCGTGGTCTCGCCGTTCTACGATCCCCTGATTGCGAAGTTGATCGTCTCGGGCGCCGATCGGCACGCGGCGCTTGCCGCCTTGCAGCGAGCGCTCGAGGCGACGACCCTGGCGGGCATCGAAACGAATCTCGACTATCTGCGCCAGCTCGCGGCCGATCCCCTGTTCGCCGGGGGCGGCATGACCACGCGTGCGCTCGAAGGCTTCGCCTATGCGCCGCGGACCGTCGAGGTGCTCGTCGCCGGCACCCAGACGACGTTGCAGGATTATCCCGGACGAACCGGCTATTGGCATGTCGGCGTGCCGCCCTCCGGCCCGATGGACAGCCTCTCGTTCCGGCTCGGCAATCGTGCGCTCGGCAACGCCGACACGGCGGTCGCGCTCGAACTCACCGTTTCTGGTCCGACGCTCAAGTTCAACCTCGACACGGTAATCTGCCTGACCGGCGCGCGCATGAGGGCGATGCTCGAGGGCGTGCCCGTGCCCTATTGGGAACCGGTGCGCGTACGGTGCGGCCAAACTCTTGCCATCGGGGCGGTCGCCGACGGCGGTTGTCGCGCCTATCTTGCCGTTCGCGGCGGCTTCGAGGTGCCGGAGTATCTCGGTAGTCGCGCCACATTCACCTTGGGCAAGTTCGGCGGTCACGGCGGACGGGCGCTGCTCAGCGGCGATGTCTTGCACATCGGCGCGCCGGCACCCGGCGACGCGCTTTCGGCGCCGCAGCCCGTTCCGGGCGAACTCGTGCCCGCCATCGGCGAGGAATGGCTCATCGGCGTCCTCTACGGTCCGCATGGCGCGCCCGATTTCTTCACCGAAGCGGACATCGCCGCCTTGCTCGCCGCCAGCTGGGAAGTGCATTACAACTCCAGTCGCACGGGCGTACGGCTGCTCGGCCCGAAGCCGCAATGGGCACGCAGCGATGGCGGCGAGGCCGGCTTGCACCCCTCGAACATCCATGACAATGCCTACGCGATCGGCAGCGTGGACTTCACCGGGGATATGCCCGTGATCCTCGGTCCCGATGGTCCTTCGCTGGGCGGTTTCGTCTGCCCGGTGACGGTCGCGAGCGCGGAACTGTGGAAGCTCGGTCAGCTGCGCCCGAAAGCGCGCGTGCGTTTCGAGCTATGGTCGTCCGAGCGGGCGGCGACGGCGGCCGCAGACCGGGAGCGCACCCTTGCATCCCTGGGTCTGCCGCCACAGCCGCCGCCGGCGCCGGTCGCTCCCGCGGCGCGCGATCGCAGCCCGATACTCGCGCGTCTCGCCGCACGCGGGCAGCATCCCGAGGTTGTCTACCGCCGTGCCGGTGATCGCAACTTGCTGATCGAGTATGGTCCGCTCGTGCTCGATCTCGAGTTGCGGCTGCGCGTGCATGCGCTGATGAACTGGCTCGAGCAAAGCGCCCCGGACGGGATCATCGATCTGACGCCCGGCATTCGCTCCCTGCAGATTCATTTCGAGCCGCGCGTGCTCGACCTCGATCGTCTGCTCGATCTGTTGATGCAGGGCGAGGAGACGCTCGCCTCGATCGATCAGCTTGCGATTCCGACCCGCATCGTGCGTCTGCCGCTATCCTGGGATGACGAGGCGACGCAACTCGCGATTGCGAAATACATGCAATCGGTGCGTGCCGATGCGCCCTGGTGTCCGAGCAACATCGAGTTCATCCGGCGCATCAATGGTCTCGAGGACATCGCGGAGGTCAAGCGGATCGTGTTCGACGCGAGCTATCTCGTGCTCGGCTTGGGCGACGTGTATCTCGGCGCGCCGGTCGCGACGCCGCTCGATCCGCGGCATCGCCTCGTGACGACGAAGTACAACCCGGCGCGCACCTGGACCCCGGAGAACGCCGTCGGCATCGGCGGTGCGTATCTGTGCGTCTATGGGATGGAGGGTCCCGGGGGCTATCAATTCCTCGGGCGTACCTGCCAGATGTGGAATACCTACCGCGACACGCGCGAATTCACGCGCGCCCAGCCCTGGCTGCTGCGCTTCTTCGATCAGATTCGATTCTACGAAGTCTCGACCGCGGAGCTGCGCGAGTTCCGCGCGGATTTCCTGACGGGCCGCGTGAGCCTCGAGATTCGCGAGGGATCGTTCCGGCTCGAGGACTATCGGCGTTTCCTCGCCGACAACGCGCACAGCATCGGGGAGCACAAAACGCGGCAACAAGCCGCCTTCGAGGCTGAGCGCCGCCGGTGGGAGGCCACGGGCCAGATCGGCTACGCGGCGGATCTGCCGCCCGTGCAGGAGGAACTCGCCGACGAGGCGGTGGCTGCCGACTGCATCGGCGTGGCGAGTCCGGTCTCGGGCAGCGTCTGGAAGGTCCCGGTACGCGTGGGCCAGGCGGTCAAGGCGGGCGAGACCCTGGTGCTCGTCGAATCGATGAAGATGGAGCTGCCGGTCACGGCGCCCGTCGACGGGGTCGTCGAGCAACTTCGCTGTGCCGAGGGGCGGGCGGTGCAGGTCGCACAGCTGCTGGTGAGTCTACGCCCCGGCGCCGCGGCGCCGGTGGTCCACTGAACGGCCGACAAGGGAGAACAAATGATACGCACGCAAGGCAAACGTACGGGACAGGCGAGCCTCAGGCCACGTGCCTGGCTCAGTCTCTGCTTGGCACTGGGCTTGGGTCTCGCGGGAGCCCAGCGGCCGGCGCTCGCTGCCGAGCGCACTTCCTTCAACGTCGCGTGGAGCATTTACGTCGGCTGGATGCCCTGGGATTATGCCGATCGCACGGGCATCCTGAAGAAGTGGGCGGACAAATACGGAATCAAGATCAAGCTCACGCAGATCAACGACTACGTCGAATCGATCAACCAATACACTGCCGGTACCTTCGACGCCTGCGTCATGACCAACATGGACATGCTCACGATACCGGCGGCGGGCGGCGTCGACTCGACCGCCCTGATCGTCGGCGATTATTCCAACGGCAACGACGGCGTCGTGCTCAAGGGCAGGGGCAAGACCCTTGCGGCGATCAAGGGCCAGAAGGTCAATCTCGTCGAGTTCTCGGTCTCGCATTATCTGCTCGCCCGCGGTCTCGCGACCGTCGGTCTGCGCGAGCGCGACCTGAAGATCGTAAACACGTCCGACGCCGACATCGTCGGCGCCTACGCGGCGCCGGGGACGACCGCCGTGGTCACCTGGAAGCCGCAACTCGCGAGCATCCTGGCCACGCCCGATGCGCAGCTGGTATTCGACTCCAGCAAGGTCCCGGGCGAGATCCTCGATCTGATGGTCGTCAACACCGCCACGCTCAAGGCGAACCCGAAGCTCGGCCGGGCGCTCGTCGGTGCCTGGTACGAGACGCTCGCACTCATGGCTCGCAGCGACGCGGCGGGCACGGCGGCCCAGGCGGCCATGGCCAAGGCCTCGGGTACGGACCTTGCGGGCTTTCGCAGCCAGCTCGCCACGACCCATCTGTTCGCGACGCCGGCGGAGAGCTATGGCTTCATCACCGGCGACGCCATCATCAAGACCATGGATCTGGTCCGCCATTTCTCCTTCGACCACGGCATCCTCGGACAGGGTGCGGCAAACGTCGACGTCGTCGGGATCGAGTTTCCGGGCGGCAAACAGCTCGGCGACGCCCATAATCTCAAAATGCGCATCGACCCCGCGTATACCAAGCTGGCCGTGGACGGCAGCTTGTGACCGGGGCTTGAGGCGTGCGCCGGCTCATCAATCAGCATCCGAGCCGCGGCGGTGCGGTGCTGCTGTCCGCGCTGCCGTTTCTGCTGGTCTTGTTCGTCTACCTGTTTTACTCGCACGCGCGGCTGCTCGAAAACCCCGGTGACAAACTGTTGCCATCGCCGGCGACGATCGGCGCAACCCTGCACCGGTACGCCTTCGAGGAGGACGAGCGCACGGGGGACTACTTGTTCTGGGACGACACCCGGGCGAGTCTCGAACGTTTGACAGTCGAACTCGGCATCAGTGCGAGTCTCGGATTGGTGCTCGGCCTCGCGATCGGCGTCCTGCCCTATGTGCGTTCGACGCTCGCGCCCTTCGTCGCGGCCTTGTCCTTGATTCCGCCGCTCGCGGTGCTGCCGATCCTGTTCATCGCCGTCGGTCTCGGCGAGTTGGCAAAGGTCACGCTGATCATCATCGGCGTCACGCCGATCATCGTGCGCGATCTCGCACTGCGCACCGGCGAGTTGCCCGCCGAGCAGATCATCAAGGCGCAGACCCTCGGGGCCTCGACCTGGCAAATCGTCCTGCGCGTGGTCCTGCCGCAGTTGTGGCCGCGCCTCATCGACGCCCTGCGCTTGTCGCTCGGCGCCGCATGGCTGTTCCTGATCGCGGCCGAGGCGATTGCCTCGACCGAGGGTCTCGGCTACCGGATTTTTCTCGTGCGTCGCTACCTCGCGATGGACGTGATCCTGCCCTACGTGGCGTGGATCACACTGCTGGCGTTCGCGATGGATTGGATGCTGCGCGTCGTGCGCGCCAAAGCCTTTGCCTGGGCGGCGCCGGGCGCCTGACATGACCCAAGTCACCGTCAAGAGACTCTGGAAGAACTACGGCACCCAAGTCGTGCTGGAGAACGTCAATCTGCATGTCGGCGACCACGAGTTCGTGACGATCGTGGGCGCGTCCGGTTGCGGCAAGACCACGTTCTTGAAAATGCTGCTCGGCATCGAGGCGCCGAGCAAGGGCGATTTCCTGATCGATGGCGAGCCCTTGCCCGCGGAACCGGGACCGGATCGCGGGATCGTGTTTCAACGCTACTCGCTGTTTCCGCACTTGCGCGTCATCGATAATCTGCTGCTCGGGCTCGAACTGCGCGGCGCACCGCTCGCCGGACGACTGTTCGGCTCGCGCCGCCGGCGCGCGCGCGCGCGTGCCGACGAGCTGCTCGAGGCCGTGGGTTTGCACGGCTCGGCCGACAAATACCCGCGGCAACTCTCGGGTGGCATGCAGCAGCGGCTCTCGATCGCCCAGTCGGTGATCTGCGAACCGAAGATCCTGTTGTTGGACGAGCCCTTCGGCGCGCTCGATCCCGGGATCACGGCCGACATGCACACGCTGATCCTGCAGCTGTGGAACCATCACAAGATGACGATCTTCATGGTGACCCACGATTTGCAGGAGAGCTTCGAACTCGGAACGCGCTTGCTGGTGTTCGACAAGGTGCGCCACGATCCGCAGTCACAGGAGGCCTTCGGCGCGACGATCACCTACAATATTCCGCTCAAGGGTCACCGTACACCCGCAAGCATTGCCGCCCGCGGACAGCCACAGTCCGCAGAGGAACACTCGCCGCCATGAGTCGTCTGTTTTCACCGCTCGCCATCGGGCCTTTGCACCTGGGCAATCGCATCATCGTCGCACCGATGTGCCAGTATTCCGCCGAGCAGGGCTCGGCGAGCGACTGGCATATGATGCATCTGGGCCAGCTCGCCCTCTCGGGCGCCGGACTGCTGATCATCGAGGCGACCGCCGTGGCGGCGGCGGGACGAATCTCGCTGCGCGATCTCGGGCTCTACAGCGACGCGAACGCGGCCGCGTTGGCGCGCGTGCTGACGGCGATCCGCCGCTACACGCCGACGCCGGTGGCGGTGCAACTCGCGCACGCCGGACGCAAGGCGTCCGTGCAGGTGCCCTGGGCCGGCGGTCGTCAGGTCTCTCCCGGTGAGGCGAACGGCTGGCAGACTTTGGCTCCCTCGGCACTCGCGTACCAGTCCGGCGACCACGCACCGCTCGCGCTCGACCGCGCCGGGCTCGCCCAGGTCCGCGAGCAATTCGTCATGGCCGCACGCCGCAGCGCCGAACTGGGTCTCGACGGGATCGAGTTACATGGAGCGCACGGCTACTTGCTGCATGAATTCCTCTCGCCGCTGTCGAATCAGCGCGACGACGAGTACGGCGGTTCGCTCGAGAATCGCATGCGCTTTCCGCTCGAGGTGTTCACGGCGGTGCGCGAGGCGACCCCGGCACGAATGCCGGTCTGGATGCGAATTTCCGCGAGCGACTGGGTCTGCGGCGGTTGGGACCTCGAACAGTCGGTGTTGTTCTCGCAAGCCCTCGCCGCACGCGGCAGCGCCGCGATTCATGTCTCGAGCGGCGGTATGTCGCCGCAGCAGGCGATTCCGCTCGCTCCGAACTATCAAGTGCCGTTTGCGGCGCGCATCAAGTCGGTGGTGTCGATACCGGTCATTGCGGTCGGCCTGATCACTGAACCGCTGCAGGCGGAGGCGATATTGAGCGCAGGCGAGGCGGATGCGATCGCACTCGCGCGGGCAATGCTCTACGACCCGCGCTGGCCCTGGCACGCCGCCGCCGCGCTCGGTGCGCGCGTCTGGGCGCCGCCGCAGTATCTGCGCAGTCAGCCGCGCGAATTGAAGGACCTGCTCGACTCTTCCCTGGCTCCGCCAACAGGCGACTCATGGCGAAAAGCCTGAGTCGGCCTACCTTGCGCCCTTGCTGCCGGTGCCGGTCGTCGGTCTGACGCCGCGGTCCTCAGCCGGCGAGTTTTCGTTCGCGGCGGCGCCGGTGCAGAATCGCTTCGGTGTAGCCGTTCGGTTGACTGCGCCCCTGGAACACGAGATCACACGCCGCCTGAAAAGCGATGTTGTGCGCGGGGTCCGCACTCAGGGGGCGATAGGCGGGATCGGACGCGTTCTGGCCGTCGACGACCAGCGCCATGCGGATCAAGGCATCCTGCACTTGCGCCGGCGTGCATACGCCATGGTGCAGCCAATTCGCCACGTGCTGACTCGAAATGCGCAGGGTCGCGCGGTCTTCCATGAGCGCAACGTTGTAATGGTCCGGGACCTTCGAGCAACCGACGCCGAAGTCGATCCAGCGCACCACGTAACC
>Ga0116226_10003361_pt1 | contig 14147 bp, 15 predicted proteins | sample S1TSphfallax_FD_89692 | JGI IMG/M metagenome (GOLD analysis project Ga0116226, IMG submission 89692) | Host-associated microbial communities from peat moss isolated from Minnesota, USA - S1T2_Fa - Sphagnum fallax MG | ecosystem: Host-associated > Plants > Peat moss > Unclassified | place: USA...
AAAGGCTGGCCTGCAAAAAGCGGGTCGTCGTCGCGAACTGATCTCGTTTCGTATCGGGCCTCAGGAGTTCTGCGTCGATATCATGTCGGTGCGCGAAATCCGGGGCTGGACCGCAGCCACCCCGCTGCCCCAGTCGCCCGACTATGTGCGCGGTGTGATCAATCTTCGCGGCGCCGTGCTGCCGATCATCGACTTGGCGGCGCGGTTGGAGCTCGGCGATACCGATGCGACCGCCCGTAGCGTGATCATCGTCACCCACATCGGCCCCCGTCTGGTCGGCCTGCTGGTCGATGCGGTGTCCGATATCCTGACCATCACCGAGGACCAGGTGCAGCCGACCCCCGACATCGCCTGCGATACGGTGCGAGAGTTCGTTAAAGGCTTGTTGGCTGTTGAAGGCCGCATGATCAGTTGGGTCGCGCTGGAACGCGTGCTGCCGGAATTAGAAGCCGAGGCCGCATGAACGGCCGATCTCCCAGCCTACCGGCCGGCGGCGTAGATGCCGTCCAAACAGAATTCGTCATGACGGCCGAGGATTTCGCCTCGATCGCTTCGATCCTGCACGCCACCTCGGGCATCAGCCTTTCGCCCAGCAAGACCAGCCTGGTTTACTCGCGTCTAGCCAAACGCCTTCGCGTCTTGGGACTTGAGAGCTTTAGAGAGTACTGCAAGCTCATCTCGGGCTCCGACGGCGTCGATGAGCGTCAGGCGATGCTGGCCGCCCTGACCACCAACGTCACGCGCTATTTCCGCGAGCCGCACCATTTCGACTATCTACGCAAGCTCATGCCGGACCTCGCCGCCCGGGCGAAACGAGGCGGGCGGGTGCGGGTATGGTCGGCGGGCTGCTCGTCGGGCGAGGAGCCGTATTCCATCGCGCTGACAATCCTCGCCATGCTGCCCAACGCTCATGAGCTGGATGTCAAGATTTTGGCCACCGATATCGATCCGGTCATCCTGGGGAAGGCTAAGGAGGGCATCTACGGCCGCGAGGCGTTGGAGCATGTTCCGGCCGATCTGCGCAAATATTTCGACGCGGTCGATGGCAATCGCAAGTTCTCGCCCGTTTCCGCCGTTCGCGAAATGATCGCGTTTCGGGAGCTGAACCTGATCGGCCCGTGGCCGATGACGCAGAAGTTTGACGTCATATTCTGTCGAAATGTCGCGATCTATTTCGACGAGCCGACCCAGGACAAGCTGTTTGGCCGTTATGCCGAATCCCTCAATTCCGACGGCCGGTTGTTTATCGGCCACTCCGAGCGAGTTAACGATCCCCGGTTTTTGAGCGACGGGCTGACAGCCTACCGCTTGCGTAGCGGAGGCCGAGCATGAAGCCAATTCGCGTTCTCGTCGTCGATGACTCCGCCACTATGCGGGGCCTGATCACGGCGACTCTGACCGGCCAGCCAGACATCGAAGTGGTCGGCGCGGTCGGCGACGCCTTCGCTGCGCGTCAAAGCATCAAGGCGCTCAATCCGGACGTGGTGACGTTGGATGTCGAAATGCCGGAGATGAACGGCCTGGAATTTCTCGAAAAAATCATGCGCCTACGTCCCATGCCGGTCGTGATGGTCTCGACCCTGACCCAGGCGGGCGCTGAGGTGACCTTGAAGGCGCTGGAGATCGGCGCCGTCGATTGCGTCTCTAAGCCCAGAGGGGGCGAAGGTTTTCCCGGCTTAGCCGACGCGGTAAGGGGCGCCGCCCACTGCCGGGTTCGCACGCTACCCCCGCGGCCTGCGCCCGCACCGCCCGCCGTGTCCAATTTCCGCCCAAACGGTCGGATCGTCGGCATCGGTTCTTCCACCGGCGGCGTCGAAGCCCTGTTCTCAGTCCTGGGCGCCTATCCTCAAGAGTGTCCGCCCACAATCATCACCCAGCACATGCCCGCGGGCTTTACGCGCAGCTTCGCCGAACGCTTGAATCGGACCTGCCCGTGTGAAGTTCTGGAGGCGTTCGATGGCGCCCCAATCAAGGCGGGGCGGGTTTATATTGCGCCGGGCGGCGATACCCACCTGACGGTTGTCGGCGCCCATAACCCCGTTTGTCGTTTGGAGGCGACCGATCCCGTGAACCGTCACCGCCCCTCCGTAGACGTCATGTTTGATTCCATGGCGCGCGTTATCGGCGGCCCAACCGTGGGCGTCATCCTGACCGGAATGGGTCGCGACGGGGCTGAAGCCCTTTTGCGGATGCGCCAAGCGGGCGCGCGCACCATCGGCCAAGACGAATCAAGCTGCGTCGTATATGGAATGCCAAAAGCTGCGTTTGAGATTGGCGCGGTTGAACGGCAAGCGCCATTAGAACGGATTGGTAAGCTTATTCTTGATCTTTGCGCACACGAGCTTCGGGAGGCGCACTGATGCCAGCAGCGTCAAGCATCAAGGTTCTGGTCGTCGACGATCAGCTGACCATTCGTGCGTTGATACGCAACAGCCTTCAGCAATTGGGCTTTGCCGACATTGAAGAGGCGGTCGATGGCGAGGCAGCGCTACGAATGCTGATCTTGCGTCCCGTCAACCTGATTATCTCCGACTTCAACATGCCCAAGGTGGACGGGCTGCAGTTGCTAAAGGGCGTACGTGCGCATCCGCCCACCGCCAAGACCGCCTTCATCATGCTGACGGGCCGGGCCGATAAGGAAATCGTGCAAAAGGCTGTTCAGCTTGGCGTCAATAACTTCCTGATCAAGCCGTTCACGGTCGCGCAGCTGAAGAGCAAGATCGAGTCCGTCTTCGGGGCCCTGACATGATGGGAGCGGCGTCGCTGTCGCCTACAGCGGAGCCCCCGCCGCGCCGGATTCATGTTCCGCAGACGGAATATGCGGTGATAGACGATCCAAACGCGGTGCTGTTCACGATCTTAGGCTCGTGTGTAGCCTGCTGCCTGCGCGATCCGGTACGCGGAGTCGGCGGCATGAACCATTTTTTGCTGCCGGGCGGGCAGAACGAGGCCGACCCTCTCAGCATGCGCTATGGCGTCAACGCCATGGAGCTCTTGATTAACGGCTTGCTTCAGCGCGGCGCCCGGCGTGATCGACTCGAGGCCAAGTTGTTTGGGGGCGCTAGAGTCTTGAACCACAGCACCGATATCGGCGCGAGCAATGCGCGGTTCGCGCTAGAATTTCTGAAGGACGAAGGCGTCGCCCATGTGGGTGGCAGCCTTGGCGGCGCCCAGGCCCGGCGGGTTGAGTTTTGGCCCGTGTCGGGCCGCGCGCGCCAGGTCTTGCTGCAAGACCGCCAGAATGTGTTCGACACCGAAACAAAATTTACGCCGCCCGCGCCCGTCAGCGCGCCATCGGAAGATTTGGAGCTGTTTTGATCATGCAATCCAGCCCCAACCAGACTCTGCTGTCGGACAATGCAGACATGGTAGCGCCCGTACAGGCGGTATTCGAACGCCTCGCGAGTGTGCTGGAGAGCTTGTCAGACGTCGCCGCCCGCCTCGAACGCCTTGGCGTGTCAGAGAGCGCGGTCGCCGACGGGCGCTATGTGGAACGCGCCCAAGACATTGATCGTATCGTACAGGGGCTGCACGATACGGCTAAGTTTGTGCGGGTCCTGTCCGACGTTACGCCCCGCGCCGATCCGATTGAGATTGACGCCGCCTTGAAGGTCGTCGGCCAAGCCGCGCTTGTGCGCCAGCTGGCGGGCCTGTCGGTGGAAGAGGCCGACTCTGGCGATTTCGAGATGTTTTAGTTCTGGGACCCTATGGCCTCTCTCTTGGCGATCCTCCGAGCAGGGCGAGGCGACATCGGCCCTAAGAACGGCGGATGGGTCAGGATCGCCTGGGTCGCGGCATCCCTCGCCGTCGGTTTGGCTGCGCGAGGGGCTCAGGCCAGCGAAGCCCTAGGGTCCCAGGTTGCGCCCGCGCTGGCAGGCTCTGCGCGACCCGAGGCCGCTCCCTCCCCGACGGAGCAATTCCCCGCAGCGCTCATGCCGCCCTATCCAGACGCCGCCGATCCTGTCGCGCTCGGTCGTTGGTTTGGCCAGACGACTCATTTGCCGGCGAAGTCGATTTTAGCGATTACGGACAACGCTATCTTCGCCGCGTTTCCTCAACACACCTCCGGGCAATTTTGGACGGTGGATGTGCGTCTCGAATCGATCACGGCCCAGTCCACCGCCAAACTTGGCGGCCGCTCAATCCGTCTGCGCCTGAATGTTCGGTGCGATAACAATACCGTGCGCCTGAATTTTCTGGACGCCTATCCTGGGGCCGATTTGACGGGCGCGCCGACCCACCGTGCGCCGCCCAATGACTGGGCCTTGCCCAAGCCCAATAGCTACGTCGCTGACGCCGTCAGGCTCGTTTGCGACAAGACGTTCCAGGGGCCGTTCGCAACGATTGCAGCGGCCGCTCATGAGCCCAAGGCCGCTCCGAAGCCGGCCGCAAAACCCGCACTCCCAGCCGTTACGACCGACGTCGTCCCAGCGCTGCGCGCTCGGGAGCCCCTTACCGGCGGTCACGCTGTTCAGATCGGCGCCTATTCCTCGCCCGGGCTGTCAGAGGGGGCTTGGCAGGCGCTCAAGGCGGTCCTGCCGGACAAGATCGGCGGTCTGTCAAACGCGACAACCCGAGTGGAGGTCGGTGGCCACACCTTCTATCGCGCCATCGTGCAGGGGTTTCCCACGAGCGCGGCAGCGTCCGCTTTCTGTGAGGCTGTTCGGGCCTCAGGGCGCGCGTGCTTTGTCGTGGTTGGCGCGAGGCCGTAAACCGAGCGCTGCGCTGCGGCGATGCTCCTCCCCTGTCCCGCGACGCAATATGGCGAAGGGGAGGAGAGCCAACTTCACTGCGTCAGCAGGCCCTCGCCTGACCGCTTCGACATCATACCGTCGAACGTCGCCCAGACGCCGTCTGCGCCGTGCCATTGGCCGGTGGTCGCGGCTTTCGAGTATTCGGTCGCTCGCGCCTCGAAGAAGTTGGCGTGCTCCACGCCCGACAGCATGGCTTGAAGCCAGGGCAGGGGGTTCTCGCGTTCGCCGTAGAGTTCCGGCAGCTCCAGTTGGCGCAGGCGCCAGTCGGCGATGAAGCGGATATAGCGCTTGATGTCGCTGGGCGTCATGCCTTGAATCTCGCCGGCCTCGAACGCCAGATCGATGAAGCGATCCTCCAGCATCACCACAGTGCGGCAATTCTCGATGATGTCGTCGGCCACCGACTTGGTGACGCAACCGGTCTCCTTGGCGAAGGCGTGGTACAGCTTGATCATGCCCTCGCAGTGCAGGCTCTCGTCGCGCACGGACCAAGAGACGATCTGGCCCATCCCCTTCATCTTGTTGAAGCGGGGGAAGTTCATCAGCATGGCGAAGCTGGCGAACAGCTGCAGCCCCTCGGTAAAGGCGCCGAACATGGCCAGGGTGCGGGCGATATCGGCGTGGGTCTCAACCCCGAACGTCTGCATATAGTCGTGCTTGGCCCTCATCGCCTCGTAGTCTAGGAAGGCGGAGAATTCCGCCTCGGGCATGCCGATGGTCTCCAGCAGCAGCGCGTAGGCGGCGATGTGGATCGTTTCCATGTTGGAGAAGGCCGAGAGCATCATCTTGATTTCGGTGGGGCGGAACACGCGCGCGTACCGCTCCATGTAATTGTCGTTCACCTCGACATCGGACTGGGTGAAGAAGCGGAAGATCTGGGTGAGCAGATTGCGCTCGCCATCGTTCAACCGCGCCGCCCAGTCCTTACAATCCTCACCCAACGGAACCTCTTCGGGCATCCAGTGGACCTGCTGCTGGCGCTTCCAGAAGTCGTAGGCCCAGGGGTAGCGGAACGGCTTGTAGGCGTAGGAAGGCGTCAGAAGGCCGGGCTGGCCAGCCGCCTTGCCACGGGCGGCCTTAGCTGAGGGGGGGAGGATCAGATCGGTCATGACGCGCCTAGTCCGAGATCGCAGCACATACTGCAATGATACTGTAACTCAAAAATCCACGATATGGGAGGGGTAAGGCTGTCGCTCCACAACATATAGTGTGGGCGACGTCGGCGGTGGTGCACAGCCCATGAACGCGCCGCGATGTCTGCATCCCTTCGCGGTTCGCCACGTTCTGATGGCTAGTCGGTCGATATCCAACACGCCATTTCATGTCGCGCCCGACGGAAAGGAGCCTCTCCGATGAGACAATTTTTCACAATCGCCATCGCCGCGGGAACCCTCGCCGCCACCACCTTCGCGCTGACGACCACGTCGTCGGGTCTTGTCTTCACGCAAGTCGGGACCGCTTCGGCGCCCGCCTCTGCGGTTGGCCAGGGCTGACGTCCAAGCCTTCGACGGCGGCGACGCCGGCCGCGCCAGTTCCCAGCAGCCTTGACGCTGTTTGACAGTTTACGCCGCCGAGCGCGTAGACAGCAATGTCTGCGCCACGCACCAGGCTCGCGAAGCGGATCGGGCCGAGCTGTCCGTGAGCAGACGGGCTGTGGCTCGCGAACACGGGCGAGGCCAGGGCGGCGTCGAGGCGGGCGATTTTGGCGGCGTTGAGCGCCCGCGCGCCGTGGGCGGCCCCAGTCAGGAGCCAATGGGGTCGGCGCGCGCGTAAGCGGGGGCCTCGGTGGATCAGGCGCTCAGGCAAATGCACGCCATCTGCGCCGACGGCTGCGGCCAAGCCTTCGTCCGCGCCGATCAGCAGGACCAAGCCTCGCTCATCGGCTACGCGCCGCAACGCGCGTCCGACCGCCGTCGCGTCGCGCGCGCCAAACGTCCGATAGATTATACCCGCTCCCTTGGGCAAACGCCCGGCGATCGCTACGGGATCGGGGGTCCGCACCGGATCGGTGACGAAGAACAGCGGTGGGAGAAGGCCATGCGCCTTCCGCTCGTCCGCCCGCCGCCCTAGCTTAAGGGCGATGCGCCAAAGCGCCGTTGTCTTTGGGTCCAAGCCTTACGAGCTCCCCGCCATGAACATAGTCTCGCCAGACCCATTGGCCGCACATCCCATCGACCAGGACGACCCAAGCCGCAACTGGCGCGACGTCAGGGCTCGTCTCGCCCGCGCCGCACAGGCGGCGAACCGATCACCAGACGATGTGACGCTGGTCGCCGTCTCCAAGCAACAGCCTTGGGATAATATCGCGCCGGTTCTTGCGGCGGGGCAGCGCGTGTTTGGAGAAAATAGGGTGCAGGAAGCTCAAGCGCGCTGGGCGGCTCTCAAGGCGGGCGGACAAGGCCAAGACCTTGAACTCCGTCTGATCGGCCCGTTGCAGACCAACAAGGCGGCCGACGCTGTCGCCTTGTTCGATGTGATTGAGACGCTGGATCGCGACAAGCTCGCCAAAACCTTGGCCGACGCTGTCCAGGTCGCAGGCCGTTCACCCCGACTCTATGTCCAGGTCAATACCGGCGAGGAGCCCCAGAAGGCCGGGATTATTCCGACCGATGCGGACGATTTCATTGCGCGCCTGCGCCGGGATTTCAGCCTCGAGCCCGAGGGGCTGATGTGCATCCCGCCCGTCGGCGAAGCGGCGGGACCGCATTTTGCGCTTCTGGCCAAGATCGCCGCCCGCAATGGCCTCAGGCGGCTATCGATGGGCATGAGCGCCGATTTTGAAACGGCGATCCGCTTTGGCGCAACTTCGGTGCGTGTCGGCTCGGCGGTGTTCGGCGCGAGATCATAAAAAAAGCGGCGATCTAATGCGCTCAGATCGCCGCCTTTATCGCTATATCTCAAGGCGTCTAACGTCCGTGGTCCGTCACCGGCGGTGAGAGACCGTGCAGCCGCAGCCGCTGCTATGGCGCGGCGGAGGCGGAGGCGGCGGCGCGCTCGCCGTAGTGGCGCAGCCGCAGCCCGAGCTCTGGCTGCCGGAGCCTTGGCCGCCCCAGCCGCTCATACCGCCGGAGCCGCCGCCCCAGCCACTCATACCGCCGGAGCCGCCGCCCCAACCCTGGTGTCCGCCGCCTTGGCCGTAACCCTGGCCGCCGCCATGACCTTGGCCGTAACCTTGGCCGTGTCCGTAGCCCCGTCCCTGGCCGATGCCGACGCCGACACCGGTCCCTGTCCCGGTGGCTGTAGAACTACTGTTTCCACCGGTCCCCGTCGCCGTCGAGCTGCTGTTTCCGCCCGTGCCTGTGGCGTTGGCGGTTCCGCCCGTACCCGTTGCGTTGCTGTTACCGCCCGTGCCGGTGGCGGAATTTGTGCCGCCGGTGGAGCTGGCGTTGCCGCCCGTTCCGCTGCCGCCCGTGGCCGTAGCGCTTGCGCCGGTGGAGTTGCCGCCGCCGCCGCCCGCGCCACCGGCCCCGCCAGCCCCGCCGGCCGCGGTCGCAGTGGCTGAATTGGTGAGATTGACGTTCGTTGTGACGCTGACGCTGCTTTGGCCGGTGCCCGATCCCCCCGTGCCGCTGCCGGAGCCGCTGCCCGAACCGTTGCTGGAGCTACTGGCGTATCCCGAGCCGAGCGCGCTTGAGACCGATTGGGCGGCGGCGAAGCCTTCAAACGTTGAGCCGGAATTTTCACTCCCGCCCCCGCCGCCGCCGGCCCCTTCCGTCACGCCGACGCCGCCAGAGCCATAGAAGAAGCTCTCAGACATCGCCGGAGCCGCCGCCTGTTCGACGGGCCTCGGCGCGTTACAGCTATAGACATTGCAAGGGTCCTGAGGCGGATCCTGGGGCGCTGCGCAAACGCTGCACGATGGATCGCCGTTACCCCGCGGCGCGTAGCCCTGGGGCGCGTAGCCGCGTTGAGCGTAACCCTGCTGCGCATAACCCTGCTGGGCGTAGCCGTAGGCTTGATAGGCCGGCGGCGGATAGCCTTGGGGCGCGTAGCCATAGGCGGCGGCGTAGGCGGGGGGCGGGTAGCCCGGCTGGGCCACCGCATAGGCGGCCGATGCGGGCGTATATACGCAACCGTAACCGGGACACTGGGCCAGCGCCGCTGCGCCAGACAGGCTCACAAAACCTAGGGCCAGGGCCGTCGTTATGCGCTTGTTCATCGACAACGCTCCGAAATGATACACCGCGACCTCGCTGGCCGCCTTCTGGGGTGTTCATTTCAAGCGCGGCGCCACACGGCGACGGCCGATGGCGGGTGTTCGTCGCCTTTGGTGTGTCAGAAATCGACGGCGATACCCTTACGCTCCCAGTCGCCAAAGCGCGTAGGCTCCAGTCCGGCGGGGCCGCCGTCTTCGCTGGGCGCAGGGTTGGCGGTCGCGTGCGCCCGACGCGCCTGCGCCTCTTCCAGGGCGCGACGAGCGGCCGGCGACAACGGCCTGCCGGGCGCTGCGCCCAGGGCCTCAGCCGCCGCGAGGTTGATCGCAGCGACCTCTTCTGTATCGATCCCAGACATGACGGCGTCCCCAATCTTAAAGGCGTTCGCGTTTCAGAGCCCGTCGGTGGCGGCGCCTTGCGCCACGATGATCTGATCTAAGTCCTATGTAATTCAAGCGCGACGTGGTTTTAGGGGAGATGTCCGGTAAAACTCAGTCTTCCCCCCAGGCGGCCGGCGCCGCCGCGTCCGATAACGTTCATGCGCTAGGCCAGGCGTCCCGCGCCGCCGCCCTCGACCTGCTCCAGGCCGGGATCGAGCGGCGCGGCGGTTTCGACGAGGCGCTGGGACGCGCGCCGTTCAACCGCTTGCCCGTTCGAGATCGCGCCTTCGCCCGCGCCCTGGCCTCGACCACCTTGCGCCGGCTGGGCGTAATCGACCGGTTGTTGGCGCCCCGGCTTCAGCGCACGCCGCCTATGCTCGTTATGAACCTGCTCCGGCTGGGCGCAGCTCAGCTTCTCTATATGGACACGCCGGCTCACGCGGCCGTCTCCACCACGGTCGAAGCGGCCCAGGCCCAGCGCGATAGTCGTCCCTTCAAAGGTCTGATCAACGCCATCCTCCGCGGCCTGGAACGCGACCGTTTGGACCCAGCGAAGGCGTCCTTGTTCGCTGACATCGCGCCGGCGACCTATGCGCCGGAATGGCTGTTCAATCGTTGGCGCGCAGCGTTTGGCGAGGCGACGGCGGTCGCGATCTCCGCCCGCATCCCCGAAGAGCCTGGCACGGACTTAAGCCTGCGCGATCCCGCTGATGCGGCCGACCTGGCGCTGGCGTTGGAGGCGGAAATCTTGGCCGGCGGCTCGCTGCGCACCCAACGTCGTGGCGATGTAACCGAGTGGCCGGGCTTCGAAGCCGGCCGCTGGTGGGTGCAGGACGCCGCCGCCGCGATCCCAGCCCGCCTGCTCAACGTGCAGCCTGGCGAACGTGTGCTCGACCTTTGCGCGGCGCCGGGGGGCAAGACGCTGCAGTTGGCGGCGGCCGGCGGGCTGGTGACAGCCGTTGATCGCTCCGCTTCGCGGCTAGGGCGGCTGACGGAAAACCTCCAGCGCATGGGCTTATCCGCCGAGGTCGTAGCGGCCGACGCCGCCGATTGGTCGGACGCCCGCCTGTTCGACGCGGTTCTGTTGGACACGCCTTGTACGGCGACGGGGACGTTCCGCCGTCATCCTGACGTTCTGTGGGCCGCCAAGGCGACTGATCTCGCCAAGCTGGCGACGCTGCAGGCCCATCTGCTCGCGTCCGCTGCGCAGCGCGTGCGCCCGGGCGGCCGGCTGGTCTATTGCGTCTGCTCGCTGGAGCCTGAGGAGGGCGAGGCGCAGATGCGCTCATTCCTGGACCGCCATCCGGCGTTCAGCCTGGTCCGGGTCGAGGAGGGGGAGGCCGGCGCGCCGGCGCGCAGCCTGACGTTCGACGGCGCCTTACGCATTCATCCAGGTCTTAAGGCGCCCGAGGGCGGTATGGACGGCTTTTTCGCTGCACGCTTCGTCAGAAGCGAAACCATATAGGCGCCTACTCAAGCCTGCGCCTTGCGTCTGAAACATCGCCGCCCTAGTCCTTCTGTATGAGTGCTTCGCGACCCATCATCGCCCCTTCGATTCTGGCTGCCGATTTCGCGCGCCTGGGGGAAGAGGCCGTGGCGGTGCAGGCGGCGGGCGCCGATTGGCTGCATATCGACGTGATGGACGGCCGCTTTGTGCCCAACATCACCGTCGGGCCCCAGGTGGTGAAGGCCTTGAAGCCCCTGGTCTCCATTCCGATGGACGTCCACCTGATGATAGCGCCGGCCGATCCGCACCTGGAGGCGTTTCGCGAGGCGGGCGCGGACATCATCAGCGTCCATCCCGAATCGGGACCACACCTGAACCGAACTCTCAAGCGAATCCGCGATCTCGGCGCCAAGGCCGGCGTTGTGTTCAACCCCTCTACGCCGGTGGAGACGATTGAGTGGATGCTGGAGGATATCGACCTTGTGCTGGTCATGTCGGTCAATCCGGGCTTCGGCGGCCAGAGTTTTATGGAGTCTCAGCTCGGTAAGGTGTCGCGCCTACGCCAGATGATCGACCGGGCAGGGCTCGATATCCTGGTCGAGGTCGATGGCGGCGTCACCGCTAAGACAGCGCCGATGTGCCTGGCCGCAGGCGCTGACGCCCTGGTCGCCGGCACCGCTGTTTTCCAGGGGGGCGCCGACCGCTACGCCGCCAATATCGCTGGCCTGAAGGCTGGCCAGGTCGTGTCGGTATGAGTGGGGTTGCTTTGCCCCGCGTTCCAGCCTGACCGCGATCCTGATGCCGGCGCGACGCTTCCCCCTCGACGATATGCCCGGCGCGCACTTGCCGTCAGCGCTCGTCGCGGCGTTTCGACGCCAGATTGCCTACGAGCTGAACGTCGGCGCTTTGCGGGCCGGTCGGTTGGACGGCGCGCGGGGACCAAACCTGATGGCGACGCCTCGGGATTTCCGGCCCTGCGATCCGCCGCTCGGTCGGGCCCTGCTCGCCGGCCGATTCGTGCTGGGCGGCGCCATGGTGGATGTGGGACCTGGCGGCGATCCGTGGGATCGGATCAGTCCGTCTCGGAGTTTCGCCGTCGCCTTGCATCGGTTCGACTGGGCGCCGCATTTGCTGACCTGCGGCGAGGCCGGCGCTCGCGAGGCGCTGCGGCTGTTCCTGGAGTGGCGACGCCTGTTTTACCAGCCCAACCGCTTCGTCTGGAGCGGCGAAGTGCTCGAGCGGCGGCTGTTCAACCTGGCTTGCGGAGCCCGGCGGATGGCGAGCGTCGCCTCTGATGTCGAGGCCGGGGTTCTGTTCAACGCCCTACTGCACCAGGCGCGTTATCTATCCGGCCTGTCGGATGGCCCGCCTCGGCTGGCGGAAAGGTTGACCGTGGTCGCCACGGCCGCCGCCGCGCTCAACGGCCGCTCGTCCGAGCAGCTCGCCGCCCGGACCCTCAGCCGCCTGAGCCAGGCCTTGCCGGACGCCGTGCTGCCGGACGGCGGCCTCAAAAGTCGCTCGCCCCAGGCCGGCCTTGAACTCTTACTCGACCTTTTGACCTTGGACGACGTCCTTTTGCAGCGGGGGCGCGAGACGTCCACCGCGGTCGGCAGCGCCATCGACCGCCTGGGTGCAGCGACCCGTTTCTTCACCTTGGGGGATGGTCGTCTGGCCGCCTTCCAGGGCGGCGAAGCCGTCGATCCGCCGCGAGTCCGCGCGGCCTTGAACCAGGACGAGGACGATGCGGCCCGGCCCTTGGGCGCTGCGCCCCACAGCGGCTATCACCGCCTGGTCGGCCGGGCGATCCAGGTGCTGGTTGACGCCGGACCGCCGGCCGACGGCGCCTGGAGCGTCTCCGCCTGCGCCCAGCCCTTGGCGCTCGAGGTCACTTGCGGCGGCGACCGGATCTTCTCCAACTGCGGCTGGAGCCCGGACGCCGCGGGGGTCGGCTCGGCCGCGCCAGAGCTTCTACGCCTGACCGCGGGGGGCAGCACGGCGGAGCTGGGCGGTCGTTCAGCAGGCCGGCTCTTGGGCGGTTTCCCTGGCGAGGTGCTCGGCGCCAGGCTGATCGGCGGCGCGCGCAATGTCGACGGCGCCCGCAACGAAAATGACGCCGGCGCCTGGGTCGCGCTCAATCACGATGGCTGGGCGTCGCGTTTCGGCGTCACCCACGAGCGGCGCCTGTTTGTCGATGGCCGCAGGGATGAGCTGCGGGGCGAGGATCTTTTCTTCGGCGTCCAGGGCGGCCGCATTCCGCGCCCCGTGCCGCTAGCGATCCGTTTCCACGCGGCTGCGGATGTGCAGGTCTCCATCGCCTTGGATGGCCGCAGCGTGCTGCTGCGCGGCGCCTCCAATGCGGGCTGGTGGTTTCGCAATGACGCTGCCGAGGTGGTGCTGGAGCCGTCGATCCAGTTTCAGAACGGGCTGCCGCGCCGCAGCGTCCAGGTGGTGTTGCGGGGCCTGATCGGTGGCGGCGGTCCCACCCGAGTCCGTTGGAAGCTCACCCCGGTCGACGCCCCAGCGTCCAAGCCATCTGGCCCGCGCCTGCGCGGCGCCGAACCGATCCCGGCCGCCTTGATCCTGGACGCCGAGGTCGATCCGCCTACGCCCGACGGCGCCGACCCAGATGGCGCTATGCTCGCATGACACAACGCAAGGTTTCTGCGCGGGCGGCGAGGCTAAGCCCGTGGTTGGTGATGGCCCATGATGTGGCCTTGGCGGGCCTCACCATGGCCGTCGTGCTGCTGGTTCGCTATCACTTTGAGCGTAAGCCCCCGCCTCATGGGCTCGTCGCGGGCGTAACCGTCACCTTCGTACTCATCTGCGCGGGTGTGTTTCTCTGGTATCGCCAGCACCGCACCATGTGGCGCTTTACGACGCTGAACGATGTGGTTCGGGTGGCGCGCGCGGTGATCGTGGCGAACCTGCTGCTGCTGCCGGTCTTGTTCGTCGCCAATCGCGCCCAGGACTTTCCCCGCTCGACGCTCGGCGTGGTCGCCATTCTGCTGACGGCGGCCCTGGCCTTTGGGCGGATGTTGGCCCATGCCCTGGCGCACGGCGACCTCGGCGCCGCCTTCCGCTTCGTTGATCGCGCCCAGCCGCCCGCCGTGATTGTCGGCTCGGCGCCGGCCGCCGCGGCCTATCTGACCAGCCAAAGACGCCTGCGCTCCCCGATCCGCGTCGCCGGCATCGTCACCCTGGACGGGGCGCCGTTCGGCCGCACTATTGGCGGTGCTGAGATCCTGGGCGACCTGCGCCGCCTGACCTCGATCCTCAAGGCCCTGGCCGCCGCGGAAGCGCGCGAGCCTCAGCTGGTGCTGGCCGAACCCAGGCCAGGACGGGCGCTGATGGATACGGTCGTGGCCAGCGCCGGCGAGGCGGGCGCCAAGCTGGTGCGGGTGCGAGCCGAAGG
>Ga0116226_10003362_pt1 | contig 14146 bp, 13 predicted proteins | sample S1TSphfallax_FD_89692 | JGI IMG/M metagenome (GOLD analysis project Ga0116226, IMG submission 89692) | Host-associated microbial communities from peat moss isolated from Minnesota, USA - S1T2_Fa - Sphagnum fallax MG | ecosystem: Host-associated > Plants > Peat moss > Unclassified | place: USA...
GGCCGAGGAGGCGGGGTGGATTACTGGGGCGACGCTGCATGTGAATGGCGGGATGGCGATGATTTGATGGATGAAGGCAAGCAAGCGGTCGCTTTTTTGAAAAAAAGCTCTGCAAAAAACTTTTGCTACCCAGGGCTGTTGACCGGCCAGACTATGGCCGCTCAACAGCCGGGGGGAGTAAAAGTTTTTTGGTTCCTTTTTTTCAAAAAAGTAACGGCTTCCTTCGCCGCGCGCCCGGCTGTTGGCGTGGCGCAAAAAACCGTGCTAAGCGCCGCGCGGTTACAAGCTTAACAAATTTGTCTTAACCGCCGCGCGGGCCGTTTTTTTGGGCACCGGCGGCGCTCCACCCAAGTTCTAGGAAAGTGAATTTTTACATGACCGAAATCGCCGACAAGGTTAAGAAAATTGTTGTCGAGCACCTGGGCGTTGACGAAGCCAAAGTCACGCCGGAAGCCTCTTTCATCGACGATCTCGGAGCGGATTCGCTGGACACGGTCGAGCTGGTGATGGCGTTCGAGGAAGCGTTTGGCGTGGAAATCCCGGAAGACGCCGCGGAAAAGATCACCACCGTCAAGGACGCGATCGAATATATCGAAAAGCAAAAGGCCGAATAAGGGCTTTTGGAGTTTGGTGGGCATGCGCCGAGTCGTCGTCACCGGGATGGGAATCGTCAGCCCGCTGGGGCTGGGGGTTGAGCATGTGTGGAAGCGGCTGATCGCCGGGGAATCCGGGATCGGCGCCATCCAGTCTTTCGACACGGAACAACTGACCGCCAAGATCGCCGGCCAGGTACCGGCGGGGGCGCGGGAAACCGGCGGGCTGGACCTCGCGGAATGGCTGCCGGTGAAGGACCTCAAGAAGATGGACCGGTTCATCCATCTGGGGATCGTCGCGGCGACCGAGGCGATGGAGGATTCCGGCTGGGTGCCGGAGACGGACGAGGATAAATGGGCCTCCGGGACCATGATCGGGAGCGGCATTGGCGGGCTGCAGTCGATTTATGATGCCTCGATCATCGTGCATGAGGGACGGGCCAAGCGGCTTTCGCCGTTTTTTATCCCGTCGGCGCTGATCAATCTGATTTCGGGGCAGGTTTCCATCAAATACGGGCTGAAGGGGCCGAACCATTCGGCGGTGACGGCTTGTGCTACCGGTGTGCACGCGATTGGGGACGCGGCGCGGCTGATTGGGTATGGCGATGCGGATGTGATGGTGGCTGGTGGCGCGGAAGCGGCGGTGAATCCGCTTGGCATTGCCGGGTTCTGCGCGTCGCGGGCACTTTCCACCGGGTATAATGACCGGCCGCGCGAAGCCTCCCGCCCATGGGACAAGGACCGGGACGGGTTTGTGATGGGCGAAGGTGCCGGCATTCTGGTGCTGGAGGAATATGAGCACGCGAAAAAGCGCGGCGCCAAAATTTACGCCGAGTTTGCCGGCTACGGCATGTCCGGCGACGCGTTTCACATCACCGCGCCGGCGGAACACCATGACGGCGCGTTCCGGGCGATGAAGGCGGCGTTTAAATCCGGCGGCCTGACGCCGGCGGATGTGCAATACGTCAACGCGCACGGGACCAGCACGCCGGCCGGCGATGATGCGGAGCTGGAGGCGGTTGAGAATATGTTTGGCGATGCCGCCAAAACGGTGGCGATGTCCTCCACCAAATCGGCGACCGGGCATTTGCTGGGGGCGGCGGGGGCGATTGAGGCGATTTTCTCGATTTTGGCGGTGCGGGACGGTGTGGCGCCACCAACGCTGAACTTGCACGAGCCGAGCCGGCCGAGCGTGGTGGACCGGGTGGCGCTGAGCGCGCAGGAGCGGAAAATCGACGTCGCGCTGTCCAATAGTTTTGGGTTTGGCGGCACCAACGCCTCGATCATCTTCAAGAAGGCCGCCTGAGCGCTTTGCGGCGCGGTTTTTCCAAGGGAAGATGGGTGCTGCTGCTGTGCTTGGCGCTGGTGACGCTGCGGCTGTTTGGCATGGCGGTGGATGAGACGTTTGACGCACCCTCCGATCGCGCGCAGGCGGCTGATGTGGTGGTGCCGGCGGGGACCACCGCCGAGGTGGCGAGGGCGCTGGTGGTGGACGGCGTGATCAGCCATGCGCTGGTGTTTCGCGCCGCGGTTTGGGCGACCAGGGGTCAGGGGCCGATTCATGCCGGCGAGTTTTTGTTTCCGGCGCGCGCCTCCTTGCGCGAGATTCTGGGCATTCTGCGCTTTGGCGCGGTGGTGGAACACCAGGCGACCATTCCGGAGGGCCTGACGGGGGCGCAGATCGCCAAGATTCTGAACGGCCTGCCGGATGCGGCGGGGGTGGTGGCGGCGCCGCAGGAAGGGGCGGTGCTGCCGCAGACCTACTCCTATACGGCGGGGACAAGGCGGGAGGCGATTCTGCGGCGGGCGGAGGCGGCGATGGATGCGGCGGTGGCGGCGGCGTGGGCGGCGCGGGATAAGACGATATCGCTGACCTCGCCGGATCAGGCGGTCACGCTGGCCTCGGTTGTGCAGGAGGAGACGCCGGTTGCGGCGGAACTGCCGGAGATCGCCGCGGTGTATGAGAACCGGCTGGCGATGGGGATGAAGCTGCAGGCGGACCCGACGGTGATTTTTGCCGCCAGCGGCGGGGCGGTGGCGGAGGGGCTGCCGATTTTCCGGGCGGATCTGGCGAACGCGTCGCCCTATAACACGTATGTGGTGGCGGGGCTGCCGCCGGGGCCGATTTGTTCCCCGGGGCTGGCGGCGCTGCGGGCGGTGCTGCATCCGGCGGCGAGCGATGCGCTGTTTTTTGTCGCCACCGGCAGCGGCGGGCATGTGTTTTCGAAAGACTATCAGCAGCATCTAGCCAATGTGGCGGCGTACCGGGCGGTGACGGGGAACTGACGGGCACGAAGAGCTTTTGGCCCCCGTTGGACATGGCGTTTCAAGGCACCTTTCGGCCGATGTCGGAGAGGAAAGCGTTTTGCAGCCTCTTGTCCAAAGTGACAAGTCCGGCGTCGAACTGGCGGGCTATCAGAAGGTAAGTCGCGTCGTAGGCACTGAGTTCCGCAGCAATGGCAAGATCGAGGACCGCGCGGGGATTCACGTCTTGGCAGATGATTTCGAATTTACCCAGCTCCATGAACATGACGCTGGCAAAGCTTGCAGGAACCTGGCGGCGCCGCAGTTTTTTGACGAACACTTGCACCAGTTACAGGTCGAGGAGGCTTGGCGGGATGAGCGTCGCGTCTGAAAGCAGGGCGGTAAGGCGTGCGGCGTCTGGTTCCGCGAAAAGAATGGCTGCGAGGGCCGAGGCGTCGACGACCTTAACGGGATTCATCACGCTCCCGGTCGGCGCGAATCATGTCGACGCTTTCGGACGCGGTGCGAAGCTCCAGCTCGCGGACGCGGGCAAGAAATTGTTTAGGGGTCATGGACGCTGGCTGGGCGTCTAAGTCATAATCGCCGTCGCGAGCGGCGCGAATAATCTCGACGCTGTTGGCGGGGGTTTCAATTCCCAGTCCTTTGATCCGCGCTAGAATCTCCGCCGGGGAGTGCTTTGGAGTCAGCGTGGCCGTTTCGATGATCGCCAGAAGCTCGCCCTGCAGGGAGCGGTGATTTTTGGCGGCGCGCTGGCGGAGGCGTTCGACGACGTCATCGGGTGCGTTTTTGATGGAAAGATTGACGGGCATGGTTCTGATCCGGAGACAGAGTGGCTCCAATATCACGCCAACACGCCTATCGCCAGAACATTTGGGATTTGGCGGGACGCTGCGTGATTCTAATCCCGCAGGCCCACGAAAAACGTTTTCAGCAGGGAAGCTGCCTCGCCTTCTCGCACGCCGCCTACGATCTCGGGTTTGTGGTGGGTGGTGTGGTGGGAGAACACGCGGGGGCCGTGGTCGATGGCGCCGGATTTGGGGTCGTAGGCGGCGAAAATTAGTTTTTTGATGCGGTAGGCCGCAATGGCGCCGGCGCAGAGGGCGCAGGGTTCCAGGGTGACGGTGAGCGTGCAGTCGGCGAGGTAGCGTGTGCCCTTGGCGGCGGCTGCTTGGCTCAGAGCCAAAAATTCCGCGTGGGCGGTGGGGTTGTCCAGTAGTTCCACCTCGTTGCCGCGGGCGGCCCAGATGGTGCCGGCGGCGTCCGAGACGACCGCGCCCACGGGCACCTCGCCGCGCGTGCCGGCGATGCGGGCTTCTTCCAAGGCGAGGTCCATGGTGTCCGGGCGCGCTTCCATGGGCATTTCTTGCCTGTTGGGCTGGTGCGGGTCTAGTTGCCGTTATGAGACAAAAACCGCTGATCGGCCTGACCTTGGATGCTGAAAAACCTGGCGGCTGGTCGAAATATGCCTGGTATGCGCTACGGCAGAATTATTTTGCGGCGGTGGCGGCGGCTGGTGGCCTGCCGGTGGCGCTGCCGCATGAGTTTTCGCTTGCCGCGGATTATGTGGGGCGGCTGGATGGGCTGATTGTGACGGGTGGTGCGTTTGATGTGGACCCGGCGCTGTATGGCGAGTCCACCCGCCACGAAACGGTGGCGGTGAAGGAGGGACGAACGCTGGCGGAGATGGCGTTTCTCAAAGACGCGATGGCCCGCGATATGCCGGTGTTGGGGATTTGTGGCGGTGAGCAGCTGCTGGCGGTGGCGATGGGGGGGAGGCTGATCCAGCATATTCCGGATGCCGTGCCGGGGGCGCTGGCGCACGAGCAGACGACCCCGCATTTTGAGCCGGCGCATGAGGTGAGCGTGCTGGCCGGCACAAAATTGTTTGAGATCGTGGGGCCGAAGATGTGGGTCAACACGTCGCACCACCAGGCGGTGAAGGAGCCTGGCGGCTGCGTGGTGAACGCGCGCGCGGCGGATGGGGTGATTGAGGGCGTGGAGGTGCCGGGGCAAAAATTCTGCATCGGCGTACAGTGGCACCCGGAATATTTCGCCGCACCCGAGGACAAACGGATTTTCGAGGCGCTGGTGGCGGCGTGCCATGAGTGAGGAGCGCGGCGAGCGGATCGCCAAATATCTGTCGCGCGCGGGCGTGGCCAGCCGGCGGGATGCGGAGGCGCTGATCGAGGCCGGCAAAGTGCGGATGAACAATGCGCCGGTGACGCACCCCGCGGTGTTTGTCACCGCCGGGGACCTGGTGGTGGTGGATGGCAAGGCGGTGGCGACGCCGGACCGCACGCGGCTCTGGCGCTACCATAAGCCGGATGGGCTGGTGACCACCCATAAGGACCCTGAAGGCCGCCCCACTGTGTTCGAGAAACTGCCGGCGGAACTGCCGCGGGTGATCAGCATCGGGCGGCTGGACCTGACAAGTGAGGGGCTTTTGCTTCTGACCAATGACGGCGCGCTGTCCCGCCAGCTGGAGCTGCCGGCGACCGGCTGGCTGCGGCGCTACCGCGTGCGCGTGCATGGCGGCGTGGACCCGGCGAAGCTGGAGCGGCTGGCTGGGGGGATGGTGGTGGACGGCGTTAAATTCGGCCCCATCGAAGCGGTGGTGGATTCCAAGCAGCGCGCCAATACCTGGCTCAGCGTGTCGCTACGCGAGGGCAAGAACCGCGAAATCCGCCGGGTGATGGATGCGCTGCTGCTGCCGGTGACGCGGCTGATACGGGTGGCTTACGGGCCGTTTCAGCTCGGCCATTTGCCGCGCGGGGCGGTGGAGGAGGTGAACGGGAAAATACTGCGCGAGCAGGTGCCGGGACTGAAGAAGTGAAGATTTTATCCGCAGATGACGCAGATGGCCGCAGATAGACGCGGATGTTTTTTGTTTCTTATCTGCGTCATCTGCGGATTTTTAAAACCGTGAAACGAGATGCTGTAAGCGTTTGGCGCGGCCGCGCTGACCAGCACGGACCCAAATTAATAAAGGTTTTTTGCTGCTTTTTTTCAAAAAAGAAGGTCTTGCTTTCTTTTTCATGACAGCTCCCCGCATCATCGCCGGCACGTGGCGCGGCAAAAAGCTGGCCGTCCCGGCCGGCCTCGCCACCCGCCCGACTAGCAGCCGCGCGCGGCAGGCGGCATTTGATATGTTGCTGCACGCGCGGTGGGGCGGGCAGGGTTTTATGGGCCAGGCGCGGGTGCTGGATGTGTTCGCCGGCACTGGCGCCTATGGGCTGGAGGCGCTGTCGCGTGGCGCGCCGTTCGCCACGTTTATTGAAACTGGCCGGGATGCGCTGGTGGCGCTGCGCCACAACGTCGCGGCCTGCGCCGCCGAGGCGTCTTCGCGCGTGGTGGCGGCGGATGCGCTGAAGCCGCCGCCTGGCACGCCGCACCAGCTGGTTTTTCTGGACCCGCCTTATGGCGAAAACGCGGTGCCGCGGGCGGTGGTGGCGCTTGCGGCGTCGGGCTGGATTGCGCCGGGCGCGCTGATCGCCGCCGAACTCGGGCCGCACGACGCGCCGCCCGATGCGCCACTCCTGGCCGAGCGCGCGCACGGCAAGGCACGGTTAATATTCTGGATAATGCCGCCGTAATCGCCCATGGTGCCGCAAACGCAGGGACAGAAACATGTTCAAAGAATACGCCGATTACGACGCGACGGGCCTGGCGGCTTTGGTGGCCAAACGCGAGGTGACGCCGGCGGAGCTGCTTGAGGAAGCCTTTGCCCGAATTGAGGCCGGCGAGCCGAAAATCAACGCCATCTCGCAGAACATGCGGGACAAGGCGCAGGCCCAGCTGGCGGGGCCGCTCACCGGTCTGTTCGCCGGCGTGCCGTTTCTGCTCAAAGACCTGGATATGGAATATGCCGGCGCCAGACTGACCATGGGCTGCGTCGCCGCGAAAAATTTTGTGCCTACCCATAACGCGGAGCTGGTGAACCGGTTTCTGGCCGCCGGGCTGGTCATCGCCGGCTCCACCACCACGCCGGAGCTTGGCCTCAAAGCCACCACCGAAACCGCTTTGAACGGCGCCACGCGCAACCCCTGGAACACCGCCCATACCCCCGGCGGCTCCTCCGGCGGCGCCGGCGCCGCGGTGGCGGCGGGCTATGTGCCGATGGCGGCGGCCGCGGATGGCGGCGGCTCGATTCGCATCCCCGCCGCCTTCGCCGGGCTTTTTGGGTTGAAACCCTCGCGCGGGCGCGTGCCCATCGGCCCGGATGCCGGCGAGCTATGGGATGGCTGCGTCGTCAGCCACGTCATCGCCCGCTCGGTGCGCGACTCGGCGGCGATGCTGGACGCGCTGCAGGGCCCCGCACCTGGCGACCCGTTCATCATCGCCCCGCCCGAAAAACCTTATGCCGAAGAAGCCGCCGCCACCGTCGAAACGCTGCGAATCGGTTTTTCAACCGCCTCCCCCATTGGTGGCCGGGTGGAGGAAGAGTGCCGCGCCGGCGTTCTGAAAGCCGCCAAACTGCTGGAATCGCTGGGCCACCAGGTCGAGGAGGCCGCCCCCGCGCTCGACGGCAAGGCGGTGGCCGGCGCCTACATGACCATGTATTTCGGCCACGTCGCCGCGGCGGTGAAGCGGGTTCAGCTCCTCACCAGCGCGCCGGACTCCGCCTTCGACACCGACACGCGCTCCCTGGCTTTGCTCGGCCGCGCCCTTTCGGCCGAAACCTTCGTCACCTCCCATCGCGGCTGGAACGATTTTGCCCGCGCCATGGGCGCGTTTCACCAGACCTACGACATCTACCTCACCCCCACCACCGCGATGGGCCCGGCCAAAATCGGCGAGCTGATCACCCCAAAATCGCAGCAAACCGCGGCCAAACTGATGATCGGCCTGAACGCCGGCGGCCTTTTGCTCAAATCCGGCATCGTCGACAAGCTCGCCTTCGCCAACCTGGAACGCACGCCTTTTACCCAGCTCGCCAACCTCACCTTCTGTCCCGCGATGTCGGTGCCGCTGCACTGGGGGGCGGACGGCTTGCCGGTGGGGGTGCAGTTTTCCGCCAAATTCGGCGCAGAAGGGCTGCTGTTCCGGCTGGCGGCGCAGCTGGAGGCGGCAACACCTTGGGCGGCGCGACGCCCGCCGCTCTGACCTGGGAGATGAAGAGAACGGGGCGCAAATTAAAAGGCCCCCGGCGGGGGGCGCCGGGGGCCTTGGGCGGGTAGCTACGCGCTTGGGGAAGCGCGGGGACCTCAGTCCCAAGTCCGATTGGGGTATCGGACAAGGCGGATATAGGGCCGAATGGCCTCGGAACGCAAGTCCAGAGACATTAAAAATTTGCATGGCTTGGACGCGTTTCTTACGAGGGGTTTTTGCCACAATCTCCGCAACGAATAACCGTTCCTTAATCCATATTTGGTTGTGGCGGCCCGGCCGCAGGCCATATTCTGGCCATGCTCCCCGCGCTCAGCCCGGAAAACGCCCTCTTCCTCGACGTCGACGGCACATTAATCGACCTCGCCGCGACGCCGGATGCCGTCATCATCCCGCCGGATCTGCATAGCTTGCTGCAAAATCTTTTCGCGCGGCAAAGCGGCGCCGTGGCGATTCTCTCCGGCCGGCCGGTGGCGGATATCGACCGCCTTTGCGGCCCCGGAATGCCGCTCGCCGCCGAACACGGCGCCATCCTGCGCGACCCGACCGGCCACGTCACCAGCGCCGTCGCCCGGCCCGCCGCGCTTGACGACATCGCCGCCACGCTGCGGGCCCACATTGCCCCGCTACTCGGCGTGCTGCTGGAAGACAAAAAATTCGGCCTCGCCGTGCACTGGCGCGGCGCCCCCACCCACGCCCCAGCGCTGACGGCGCTCGCCCAAACCCTCGCCGCCCCGCATCCGGACCTCACGCTCCAGCACGCCCACCAGGCCATCGAAATCCGCGCCGCCGGACCCGATAAAGGCAAGGCCCTGGAATTCTTTATGCGCAGCCCCCCCTTCGCCGGCCGCAAGCCCATTTTCATCGGTGACGACGTCACCGACGAACCCGCCATCGCAGCCGCCAGCCGCCTCGGCGGAATCGGCCTGCACGTCGCCCGCGATTTTACGGACGGCCCAGCCAGCGTCCGCGCCTGGCTCGCCAGCGCCTTCTTATAGGAAAGACCGAAACTTGCCGCGCCTCGTCATCCTCGCCAACCGCGTCCCCAACCCCACCGAACGCGGCACCCCGCGCGCCGGCGGCCTCGCGGTGGCACTTGAAGACGTGCTCACCCCCGGCACCGTCTGGCTCGGCTGGTCCGGCCAGCGGACCGAAACCACCTCCACAACCCCCACCGTCATCGAAAACGCCGGCATCACCTACGCCGCCATCGACCTCGGCGAAGCCGACTACCGCGCCTACTATCTCGGCTTCGCCAACGGCTCCCTCTGGCCGCTGCTGCACATGATGCCGGGCCTCACCACCTATAACCGCGGCGACTACGCCCGCTACCGCGCCGTCAACCGCGCCTTCGCCGAAGCCCTCACCACCCTGCTGAAACCAGACGACTTCATCTGGATCCACGACTACCAAATGCTGACCGCGGCGGCCGAACTGCGCGAGCTCGGCGTGCAAAACCGCATCGGCTTCTTCCTCCATATCCCCTTCGCACCACCGGAAATCTTCAAAATCCTGCCGCCCGCCAAGGAACTGCTCACCGCCCTGCTGGCCACCGACGTCATCGGCTTCCAAACCGAAACCGACCGCGCCGAATTCCTCTCCTGCATCCGGGTCATGCTCGGCATCGCCCCCACCACCGACGGCATCATCACCCTCGACGGCCACACAACGCGCACCGTGGTCACACCCATCGGAATCGACTCCGACAACTTCTCCCGCCTCGCCGCCCGCGCCGTCCGCCGCGCCGAAACCAAACGCATGACCGAAAGCCTGGCCGGCCGCGCTTTGATGATCGGCGTCGACCGCCTCGACTACACCAAAGGCTTGCCGGCACGCTTCGAAGCCTTCTCCCGTTTCCTCGCCACCTACCCGCAGCACCGCCGCAAACTCAGCTTTTTACAAATCGCCGCCCCCTCAAGGAACGAGGTTGGGCATTATCAGGATCTTCGCAACGAACTCGACAACCGCACCGGCGCCATCAACGGCGCGTATTCGGATTTTGACTGGACCCCGCTGCGCTACATGACCCGCACCGTCAGCCGCACCGCCATCGCCGGCCTCTACCACATGGCCCGAATCGGCCTGGTCACTCCGCTGCGGGACGGCATAAACCTGGTCGCCAAAGAATACATCGCCGCGCAAACCGCGTCCGACCCCGGCGTGCTCATCCTCTCCTGCTTCGCCGGCGCCGCCCAGGCGCTCACCGAAGCCCTGGTCGTCAACCCGTTCGACGTGGACGCCGTCGCCGACGCCATCCACCAGGCCCTCACCATGCCCGACGACGAGCGCATCTCCCGGCACGCCGCGCTGATCGCCAAGGTGCAGTCCAGCACCGCGGCGGCCTATTGCACCAGCTTCATGAGTTTTTTGGCACCTGGCGAAACCGGCTTTTAAAAAGTAAGAAGCGCTTTTTGAAAAAAGCGCGCAAAAACTTTTGGCCGCTTCGCGTCCGGGCGTGTCGCCTTGGAAGCCGTTAATCGCCACCGCGGGTGGCGATTAACGGCTTCCAAGGCGACACGCCCGGACGCGAAGCGGCCAAAAGTTTTTTGGTTCTTTTTTTCAAAAAAGAACTTCTTTTGGCTATCCTTACGCTTTTGATCTATCTCATCGAGCCATAAAAACTGGCAGGCTACGGTCTGCCGCGAGGGAGAACCAAGATGGACATCGCCGTACCGCACCAGACCAGCATTTTCGCGGAGAATTTGCCAAAAACCGCGGCGAATTATGTGCCGTTATCGCCTCTTTCTTACCTGCGGCGGTCGGAGCGGGTGTTTCCCGACAAAGTCGCCGTGACGCACCATGCGCGGTCCTGGACCTACCGGGAATTCGCGGACCGGTGCCGGCGGTTTGCGTCTGGGGTGCGGGCGTCTGGGGTGCGGCCGGGGGAGTGCGTGGCGGTGCTGGCGCCGAACGGGCCGGCGGCGCTGGAGGCGCATTATGGTGTGCCGCTGGCGGGGGCTGTATTATGCGCGCTGAATACGCTGCTGGATGCGGCGACGATTGGGTTTATTTTGAACCATGCCGAGGCGAAGCTGCTGTTGGTGGACCGGGAATGGGCGCCGAAGGCGAAGGCGGCGCTGGCGGGGCTGGGGCGGGACTTGCCCGTCATTGAAATTGCCGACGAGGCGGCGCCGGCGGGGCTGACTTTGGACGCGCCGGAATACGAAGACTGGTTGTTTTCGCACGAGCCGGCTTCGTGGGCCGGGCCGGCGGATGAGTGGGATGCGATTGCGGTTTGTTATACGTCGGGGACCACCGGCAACCCGAAGGGCGTGGTTTATCATCATCGCGGCGCGTATCTGGGGGCGCTGGGGGCGGCGCTGGAAATTGGGCTGACGCCGGGGAGCGCGTATTTATGGACGCTGCCGATGTTTCACTGTTCGGGGTGGACTTTGACGTGGGGGGTGACGGCGATTGGGGCGACGCATGTGTGCTTGCGCAAGGTGGAGCCGGGGGCGATTTTTCAGAAAATCATCGACCATGGGGTGACGCATTTATGCGGGGCGCCGATTGTGTTGAACATGTTGGTGAATGCGACGCCAGCGCAGATTAAGGCGCTGCCGCATCCGGTGCGGGCGGCGACCGGTGGTGCGGCGCCACCGACGGCGATCATCGCGGGGATGGAGCGGCTGGGGTTTTTCATGCAGCATGTTTATGGGCTGACGGAGGTTTATGGGCCGTCATCGACGTGTGAGCCGCAGCCGGAATGGCCGGCGCTGGCGGTGGAGGCGCGGGCGAAGAAGCTGTCCCGCCAGGGCGTGCCGAACATCGCCGAGGAGGATTTTACGGTGCTGGCGCCGGACGGGGCGGTGGTGCCGGCGGATGGGGTGACCATTGGTGAATTGGCTTTTAGGGGCAATGTGGTGATGAAGGGGTATTTGAAAAACCCGAAGGCCACGTTGGAAGTTTTTCGGAATGGCTGGTTCCTGACCGGCGATCTCGGGGTGATGCACCCGGATTCCTACATCGAAATCAAGGACCGTTCGAAGGACATCATTATATCGGGTGGCGAGAATATTTCGTCGCTGGAGGTGGAGGAGGTTCTGTACCGGCATCCGGCGATTCGGGAAGCCGCGGTGGTGGCGGCGCCGGATGAGAAGTGGGGGGAGATTCCTTGCGCGTTCATTGTGCTGAAGGACGATGCTGTGCTGTCGGCCGAAGACATCACGCAGTTTTGCAAGCAGAATATGGCGGGATTCAAGATTCCGAAGCGGATCGTGTTTCAGGAACTGCCGAAGACGTCCACGGGCAAGATCCAGAAAAATTTGCTTCGGGAAATGTTAAAAGCTGGATAGGAAAGCAGCGCTTTTTAATTTAGGCCAGGGTCGGCTTGCGCTGCGTGGTCTGAGATAGAAGTCCGATTCGTTGGCGGAGAAAAAGTTTATCCGCAGATGACGCAGATAACGCAGATTAGAGCAAAAAGCCGGTCCGCGCTAATCTGCGTTCATCTACGTCATCTGCGGATGAATCTTCTCTTGCTTTCCTTGGTCCTTTTGAATGCCCTATTCCGAGTTTCTAACCGCCTCAGCCTTTAGCTTTCTGGAGGGCGCGTCATCGCCGGAGACGCTTGCCGGCGCGGCGAAGGCGGTGGGGCATGACGCGGTCGGGGTGGCGGACATCAACACCGTGGCGGGTGTGGTGCGGGCGCATGCCGCGGCGAGGGGCGCGGGGATAAGGTTTTTGGCAGGCTGCCGGCTGAGGCTGCGGGATGCACCGGATTTGGTTTGTTATCCGGCGGACCGGGCGGCGTGGGGGCGGTTGTGCCGGCTGCTGAGTGCGGGGAAGAACCGGGCGGAGAAGGGCGCGTGCGATCTGGCGCTTGCGGACGTGCGGGAATTTGGCGAGGGACAGGTGCTTATCGCGGTGCCGCCGGTGGTGTTGGATCAGGCGTTTGAGGTTTTTGTGCGCGGCGCGGCGCGCGAATGGGGAAACAAGTTTTTTGTAGCGGCGGTGCGGCGCTACGCCGCCGATGACGAGGCGCGGCTGGCGCGGGTCGCGGAAATTTGCCGGCGCGCGCCGTGCAAAATGATCGCGGCGAATGATGTGCTGTATCACGCGCCGGAGCTGCGGATCGTGCAGGATGCTTTCCGTTGCATGCAGCACCATTGCACCATCGAGGAGGCGGGATTTTTGTTGGAGCCGCATGGCGAGCGGTATCTGAAGCCAGCCGGTGAAATGGCCCGGCTGTTTGCGAAATATCCCGAGGCGATCGCGGCGCAGCGCGACGTTCTGGATATGGTCAAATTTTCATTGGATGAAATTTCCTACGAATATCCCGATGAGCCGGTGCCGGAGGGTTTTACGCCCGACGAATATTTGGCGAAGCTGACATGGGAGGGTGCCGCGCGGCGCTACCCGGACGGCGTGCCGGATTTTGTGCGTGAAATTCTGGACAAAGAGCTGCTTCTGATCGCCGAATTGAAATACGCCCGGTATTTCCTCACGGTCAACGACGTGGTGCGCTTCGCGCGCGGCGAAAAAATCCTCTGCCAAGGCCGCGGCTCCGCGGCGAATTCCGCGGTCTGTTTCGCGCTCGGCATCACCGCCGTCGACCCCACGAAAATCGATCTGTTATTCGAACGCTTCGTCTCCGCCGAGCGCAAGGAGCCGCCCGACATCGACGTGGATTTCGAACATGAGCGCCGCGAGGAAGTCATCCAATACCTCTACCGCCGCTACGGCCGCCACCGCGCCGCCATCGCCGCAACCGTCATCCATTACCGCCCGAAATCCGCGATCCGCGAAACCGCCAAAGTCCTGGGCCTGGACGAAACCACCGCCGCCAAACTGGCGGCGCAAAGCTGGAACCCCGGCGACGAACTCTGGTCCGACGACGCCCTCATCGAAGCCGGGCTAGATCCAAAAGACCCTCTATTGCGCCGCACCATCGCGGTGGCGCGCGACATCGTCGGCCTGCCGCGCCATCTCTCCCAGCATGTCGGCGGCTTCGTCCTCACGCGCGGCCGCCTGGATGAAACCGTCCCCATCGGCCCGGCCGCCATGGAAAACCGCCATTTCATCGAATGGGACAAAGACGACATCGACGCCCTCGGCATGATGAAGGTGGATATTCTCGCCCTCGGCATGCTCACCTGCATCCGCAAATGCTTCGCCCTGCTCGGCATCCAGGACCTCGCGGACATCCCGCAGAACGACCCAAAAGTCTACGACATGCTCTGCAC
>Ga0116226_10003363_pt1 | contig 14139 bp, 12 predicted proteins | sample S1TSphfallax_FD_89692 | JGI IMG/M metagenome (GOLD analysis project Ga0116226, IMG submission 89692) | Host-associated microbial communities from peat moss isolated from Minnesota, USA - S1T2_Fa - Sphagnum fallax MG | ecosystem: Host-associated > Plants > Peat moss > Unclassified | place: USA...
CTAACGCAGATGTCACGTGTGCTAACCTGCGGGCGGCTCTACCATTTTGGCAGTGCGACAGCACGTTTGCCGGGCGGCGCGAACTCCACGATTGCTTTCGACTCCAATTGCATGCACCGGACGGGCGTCCGCAAAGGTTCAAAACGCCGTAATGAAACTTCAATTCGTCTTGAGCCTCCTCCTGTCTGCGAATGCCATTGCCGCGCAGGCGGCGCCGGCGCCGTTCGATCTGGTCGGCCCGACACTCGAAGTCAAAGTGACGCGCGGCGACGTGACCTTGCCGATCGCCGAGGTCCCGAATCTCGCGCCGGGCGATCGCCTGTGGATCAAAGCCGATCTGCCGCCAACCCAGTCCGTTCATTACTTGCTGATCACGGCGTTCCTGAACGGTGCGACGAATCCGCCGCCGCCGAGTTGGTTCTATCGCTGCGAGACCTGGAACGATCGGTGTGCGCGTGACGGTCTGTCGGTGACCGTCCCCGCGGATGCCCAGCAGGTGCTGGTCTTTCTCGCCCCCGAGACCGGCGGCGATTTCCGCACGCTGGTCGGCGCAGTCCGCGGCCGCCCCGGCGTATTCGTGCGCACGTCGCAGGACTTGAACCAGGCCGCGCTCGACCGGTCGCGCCTCGAGGTCTACCTGCACACGATACGCGCCTACGACGAGACCGACCCGGACAAGCTCAAGGAGGTCGCGCCCCTGTTGGCGCGCAGTCTCGCGATTCGCGTCGACGACAAATGCCTCGAGAAGCTGCCCGCGTTGCAGGCGCCTTGCCTGATGCAGGGTCAGGAGACGCTGATCCTCAACGACGGCCACAGCACCTCGATCGTCGAAGCACTGACCTCGGGCCCCGCGGCGGATCTCGCGATGGAAGCGAGTTATACGCCGCAGCTCAGCTACGGCTATTACAGTCCCTATGTAGCGTCGGTGCTCGACATCGCGCGCCTGCTGGACTTGTTCCGTACGGCCCGGTACCAGTACATCCCCGCGCTGCCATCCGCAAGGGGCGATCGCCTGGCCTTGACCCTCAATACAGCGCCGTCGTTCAACAGCCCGAAATCGGTGCTCGTGACGGCATTGCCGGCCGTCGAAAAGCCGCAACTGCCGCCACTGCACGCGCTCGACCCGAAGGAAATATATTGCGCACGCAAAGCCACGCTGGTCCTGCCGGTCGAGGGCGCACCGCTGGTGTTTTCGACCGCCTACGCCCACGACATGTCGCTGCGCCTCACCGGCAGCGACGGCAAGACCATCGATCTACCGGTCAAGAAGGATCCCGGCCGCGGTGGCTTGGTCGTCGACACCACCGGGCTGGGCACAGCCAGTCTCGGGGACACCGTCGAGGGCGAACTGCGCGGGCTTTGGGGGTTCGACACCTACGCCGGGCCGACATTCAGCCTGGTCAACGCACATGCTCAGCCCTGGCAAATGGTTGCGGGCAATCAGACTCCGTTGATCGTGGGCCGTGACGAAACGGTGCATTTGCAGGCCAACAACGTCAGCTGCATCGACACGATCATGCTCAAGGATCCGGCGGGCAAGGATCTGAAGGTGGACTGGAAGTCGGTCAAGCCCAACGAGGTGGAATTGAAGCTGCCCTTGACAGGCGCCCAGCCAGGCGACGTCACGCTGCTCGTCTCTCAGTACGGCACGACCGAACCGCAGCCCGTGCAGCTGCGCGCGTTCTCCGAAGCGAGTCACCTCGAAAGCTTCGAGATTCACGCCGGTGACGCCGCGGGCACACTGCGCGGCAACCGGCTCGACGAAGTCGCGAGCCTCACCATGAATGCGCTGATCTTCATGCCGGACAAGCTGTCGAACCGTAACGGCGAGGACGAATTGACGATGATCCTCGCTGACCCGACGGCGGCCGGCTCGTTGAAGCCCGAAGCGGTCCTGACCGCGCACGTCATGCTCAAGGACGGGCGCCAGTACGGCGTGAACGCGAGCATCGATGCGCCGCGACCGAGCGTGCGCCTGCTGAGCAAGAGCGTAGAGCCTTCGGTTTCGAGCAGCGACAGCAACATTCTGCTGACGAATCAAGACGAGGTCCCGCAGGACGCCAAGCTCATTTTTTCCCTGCGCTCGCAGTCGCCGGCACGTTTCGCCCGCGACGAGAGCATCGAAGTGGCGACCGACGACGATAACTATGTGACGACGCTGAGCGTCGCGAACGGCGGCCTGACGCTCGAAGATGCGCATGTGGCCGTGGCAACACTGAATCCGGCCAAGGCATTTGGAACCTCGGCTTTCGGACCGATGCAATTCCGTGTGACCGCGAACGGCGTGAGCGGCGAGTGGCTGCCGCTGGCCACGCTCGTACGCCTGCCGGTGCTCAAAGATCTGCAATGCCCGGCCACGCCCGAGCTCGCCTGCAAGTTGACGGGCAGCAACTTGTTCCTGGTCGACTCGCTATCCGATGATCCGCACTTCACGCATCCGGTGCACGTACCCGACGGCTTTCCCGGCACTACGCTGCCCGTGCCGCATCTGACCGATGGCCAGTTGTATGTGCGGCTGCGCGACGATCCCACGGTGATCAGTGCGGCGCGACTGACGGCGCAACAACTGCCGCCCTCGCCCGAAGAGCTCGCACGGGCGGATGCGCGGCACGCAGCGGCGCCGGCGAGCGATGTAGGGCCGCAGCCGTCGCCGCAACCCGTCAAGCAGACCACGCCCCCGGCGACGAGCATCCCGCCCGGACCGACGACTCCGGCAGCGCCCGGCCAGCCGGTGACGACGACCGCGCCGGCCCCTCTCGTTCCGCCCGCGACGACGGCGCCTGCGGTGAACGGCAGTAGCCCACCGGCAGCGACAAACATCGGCGCGACGAGCGGCACCGGCACGAGCAGCGGCACGAGCAGCGGCACGAATTGACCGGGCGCGCGGTGGCGCGCGAGATCAGTCCTGGGTTACGCCCTGCAGCTTGGTCGCAGCGGCCGCGTCGAGGATCACGCGCTCGAGTACCGCGAGATACTCGACGTAGCGGCGCCGGCCGAGTGCCGTGAGCCGGCAGGTCGTCTGCATGCGCCGGCGATCGACCTCCTTGCTGATCTTCACGAGCTTGGCCGTCTCGAGCACTTGGAGATGCCGGTTCAAATTGCCGTCGGTGAGTCCACAGAGCTGTTTCAGATCGTTGAATCGCAAACCCTTGGGGTGCGTCATCAGCGACGTGAGCAGACTCAAACGCGCCTTTTCGTGAATCACGCGATCGAGCCCTGCGTAGGCGAAACGCGAGGCTCCCGGTTCGCGGCCGTCGGACTGCGTCACGTATTTTCCCGAAAGCCGTAACGCAGGATCCCCGCGACGAGCAACTGCCCGACCCCGAACGGGACCCCCATGACCCAGGGGGAACAAACCGCGTCGCCACTGCAGGCGGCGATCGTGACCAGCCCCGCGCCGAGATACCAGAGCCCGACAATGGTCATCTGCCGCGGCAAGAAGCGGCACGAAGCGAACACGCCGAGACTGAAAACGATCTGCCACAACCCGGGCAGGAGCCACAGTGCTTGCGGCGCGAAGCGGAACAACACGCCCATGAGCAACGCCCCGGCGATCAGCGCGGGCGCGAAGTGTTCGAGGGCCCGCTGCATCATTGGCACGGCAAGGTCGGCGTGCACGCGCCGCGTGCGCTTGAGAGTCTCCAGGCTGGTCATGAGGGCCGCCAAGGCCGCGACGCCGATCCACACGGCGAAATAGGTGCGCTGATCGGCGGCAAAGCGCGTCGTCCAGTGCGCCTGCGCGCCGGCGACCGCCAGCGCGAGCACGCCCGATGCAGCGACCGACACCGGGCCATAGCCGCGAAAATCGCTGACCCCGGCGATCACGCCGCGGATCTCGCTGATCTCGGCCAACGCTCTTTGCAACTCGGTCATGCTGGAGGTCCTAGGCTGCCGGAGCCTCAAAGTAAATGAAACACTGTTTGCGCACAAGCTGGTTACACTGCGCATCCCATGCCGGTGCCCACCATTCCCGTCCGCCGTCCGCTCGACCTGCGTGCCGCCGCGCTCGTCGTCCTGCTGTGCGTGGTTTGGGGTTTCCAGCAGGTGGCCTTGAAGGGTATCGCGGCAAATGCCGCCCCGGTGATGCAGCTCGCGTTGCGGTTCGGGGGAGCGGCGGTCTTCTTCGGCCTCTGGGTCCTGTGGCGCGAGGGACGCAGTGCGTTCAGCGACGGCACTCTGCCCAGCGGCCTGCTGCTCGGGACCATGTTCTCGCTCGAATTCATTCTCGCCGGCGAGGCGCTGTTGCACACCACTGCGGCGCATTCGGTCGTGTTTCTCTATACGGCGCCGATCTTCACCGCACTCGGCCTGCAGTTCCTGCCCGAGGAGCGCCTCAACCGCTGGCAGTGGATCGGCATCGGCATCGCGTTCTGCGGTATCGTCGTTGCGTTTCTCGGCGTCGGTGGACGATCGATCTCTGAACTCCGCACCGGGGACGCGCTGGCATTGCTCGGCGGCGTCAGCTGGGGTTTCAGCAACGTCGTGCTGCGCCGTGGCCGAGTGGGTACCGCCGCGGCTGCAAAGACCGTGCTCTACCAGGTTGCGATCGCGGCGCTGGTCTTGGGTGGCTTTGCCATGGCGACCGGTCAAGCCTCGATCGAGTGGTCGCCGCTGACGCTGCTGTCGATCGTGTTGCAAACGGCGATCATTGCGATCGGCAGCTATCTCGTCTGGTTCTGGCTGTTGCGTCGTTACTTGACGTCGCGCTTGATGTTGCTGTCGCTGCTGACCCCCCTGTTCGGGGTCTTGTTCGGCGCGTGGCTGCAGGGCGACCCGATCGACACGAACTTCGCACTCGGCGCGGCCCTCGTGCTCGCGGGCGTCGTCGTCGTGAACTTGCGCTTGTTGTTGCGTCGAAGCTGATCAGAATCGCGAGATCAGGGCCAACAGAGGCTCTTCGAGTTCCATCAGCAGGCCAAGGTCGGAACACTTCAGCTTGCCGACCATGATCGCGAAAGCGGGCTTCAATCGTCCCTGGCTGAGCGCGAGCAGATTGTCCGTCGAGGCCGTGATCGTGAGGTCGGCCGGTTTGTCTTCATTGCTGACGGTGCCGCCGTCGATGTATACGATGCCGTCCGACTTCAAGTCGAGTTTCAAGGATTTCCCGAGCCCGGAGTCGCTGCCTACGGCAGTGCGGATTCGGTCGGTGATTTCGGCGAGCGTCGGCATCTTGAGCTCCGATAGTAGCGCGGCGCCGCGCTCGCTCAAAGCTTTGGTATGTGAATGCGACTGATCATCAGGGAGCCGGACAAACCGAAGATCAGCGTGAGCGGATGCAGCACGTGGCCGCCCAAGTAGAATTTCCCCGCCCACATGTTCTCGCCGATCGCGCCCAGGGACGTCGCGGCGGCAATGAGACCGACAACCAGGAACGAGGTCGGAATCGGTGTGCCTTCGAAGTATTTCACTTTGCCGCCGCCCTCCGACAACGCCTCGGCCGTGACGTTGTAGCGCGCCAGACGCGAGACGCCGCAGGCGACGAAATAGCCGAGAATGATCCGGTCGTAGAGTCCCTGCATCCCGAAACCGTAACCGATCATCGCCGGCGCGACGCCGAACGAAATCACGTCGGCGAGGGAATCGAGTTCGCGTCCCATCGACGAGGCCTTCTGTCGCCAGCGCGCGATTCGCCCGTCGAGAATGTCGAACACCAGAGCCAGGAAGACGAGTGCGCAAGCAAAGTAGACGTGCTGCACCGATCCGGTCTGCACGTACGTGATCGTGGAGAAGATGGCGGCGGTACCGCAAATGGCGTTGCCTAGCGTGAACCAGTCCGCGAGATGAAACTCTCGGATCATCGAAAACGGCTTGCGCGGTGCTTGGCTGTTCAACGGGCTGCATTCCTCGCATAGGCGCAATTCGGGTCATGTTACCCAGAATGCGACGCCGGATCTTGCATTGGCCAAAAAAGTCGTTATCGTATGGGGCAGCTGGTTAACCTATAGGTTAGGGGTCTTGGCCAATACGGAAGCAATCACGGCGGATCCGACCTCGATCCGGGTCGCTGACGACTTGTATAGCGTCACCGAACTCGGCCGGGACTTGGGCGTCAGTGCCCGTACGATCCGATTGTATGAGGCCAAGGGCTTGATCTCGCCCTGCCGGGCCGGCAACAACCGCGTCTATACGAACCGGGACCGCAGCCGCATGATCTTGATTTTACGCGGCAAACGCCTTGGCTTCAGCTTGCGCGAAATCAAGGAATACCTCGACCTGTACGAGGTCGATCCGACGCATGCCAAGCAATTGCGTCTGCTGCTGAAGTCGGTTGCCAGCCGCATCCAGCGTCTGGAGGAGCAGCGCATTGCCTTGGATCAAACCCTGGACGAATTACGTGAAGTAGCGGCGCAGGCCCAAGCCGCGCTCGTCAACCTTGGAGTATCGGTATGAAAAACGTCGTGATCGCGGGCTACGCTCGCTCCCCCTTTACGCTCGCCCACAAGGGCGCTCTGCAGCATGTGCGGCCGGACGACATCGCCGCTCAGGTCGTTGCCGCGCTGGTCGAGCGCACCAAAGTTGATCCCGCCGACATCGAGGATTTGATCGTCGGCTGCGCCTTCCCCGAGGGCGAGCAGGGCCTGAACGTCGGCCGGCTCATCGGTTTGCTTGCCGGCCTGCCGCAATCGGTGGGCGGGCTGACCGTGAACCGGTTCTGTGGCTCCTCGATGCAGTCCGTCCACATTGCCGCGGGTCAAATTCAGCTCGGCGCGGGCGAGGTCTTCATCGCCGCCGGCATCGAAAGCATGTCGCGCGTGCCGATGTCGGGCTTCAATCCCCTGCTCAATCCCGCACTCCAGGAAAGGGTCCCCGGCGCCTACATTGGGATGGGCGACACTGCGGAGAACGTCGCGAAAAAATGGTCAATCAGTCGCGAGGAGCAGGAAGCCTTCGCCGTGCGCAGCCAGGAACGCGCCGCCGCGGCCGCAAAAGCCGGCCACTTCGCCGCCGAAATCGTGCCGATCAAGAACCGCAACGGGATCGTCGAGATCGACGGCTGCCTGCGGCCCGACACGTCCGCCGCCGGACTCGCCCAACTGAAACCCGCGTTCAACCAGAGCGGCAGCGTCACGGCGGGCACATCCTCGCCGCTGACCGACGGCGGCTCGGCCCTGCTCGTCTGCAGCGAAGACTATGCGCGCAAACACGGGCTGCAAGCTCTCGCCCGCATCGTCAGCGTCGCGGTTGCGGGCTGCGACCCCGAAATCATGGGGATCGGCCCGGTGGCGGCGTCGCGCAAGGCGCTCAAGCGGGCGAATCTCGAGATCGGCGCGATCGACGTCGTCGAACTCAACGAAGCGTTCGCGAGCCAGTCCATCGCCTGCGTCCGCGACCTCGGCATCCGCGACAAAGCCTTGAACATCGACGGCGGCGCGATCGCGCTCGGGCATCCGCTGGGCGCTACCGGTGCGCGCATCGTCGGCAAGGCGGCGAGCCTGCTGCAGCGGATCGGCGGGCGCTACGCGCTCGCGACCCAGTGCATCGGTGGCGGGCAAGGCATCGCCACGATCCTCGAACGCATCTGAACGGGAGCGCGCAACTCATGGAAGCGATCAAACAAGCGACGGTCATCGGCTCCGGCGTCATGGGCGCCGGCATCGCCGCGCATTTCGCCAATGCCGGCATCCCCGTGCTCCTGCTCGACATCGTGCCGGCCGGCGAAGCCAACCGCAATGCGCTCGCCGAGGGCGCGATCGCCCGCATGCTGAAGACTGAACCGGCGCCCTTCATGTCCGCGCGCGCAGCCAAGCTCGTGACCGCCGGCAACCTCGAGGACGATTTGTCCAAGGTCGCCGGCAGCGACTGGATCGTCGAAGCGATCGTCGAACGCCTGGACTTGAAGCAGGCGCTCTATGCAAAGCTCGACGCGGTACGCAAGCCCGGCACGGCGATCTCTTCGAACACATCGACGATCCCGCTCGCGCTGCTGACCGAAGGCCGCAGTGAATCCTTCCAGCGCGATTTTCTGATCACCCACTTCTTCAATCCGCCGCGTTACATGCGGCTGCTCGAGATCGTCACCGGCCCGAAGACCGATCCGGCGTTGACCCGGAACGTCGCCGACTTCGCCGACCTCAAGCTCGGCAAGAGCGTCGTCCATTGCAAGGACAGCCCCGGGTTCATCGCCAATCGCCTCGGCGTCTACTGGCTGCAAGTCGGCGTCGTCGAAGCGATCGATGCGGGCCTGACCATCGAGGAAGCCGATGCCGTGATCGGCAAACCGCTCGGCATCCCGAAGACCGGCGTGTTCGGGCTCATCGATTTGGTCGGGCTCGATCTCATGCCGCACATCAATGCCAGCCTGTCGAAGGCGCTGCCGGCCGGCGATGCCTTCCACGCGGCGAATCGCGAACTGCCGCTTATCAAGAACATGATCGCCGGCGGTTACACCGGCCGCAAGGGCAAGGGCGGCTTCTATCGGCTCAACCGCGCCGGCGGTGGCAAGTCGAAGGAGGCCATCGATCTGGTCACGGGCGAGTACCGCCCGGAACGCAAGGTGCAACTGCCCGAGATCGCCGCGGCCGGAAAGAATCTGCGCGCTCTGCTGTCCGGGCCGACCAAGATCGGGCGTTACGCCTGGCGCGTCGTTGCTCAGACGCTCGTGTACGCCGCCGGACTCGTGCCGGAGGCGGCCGAAGACATCGCCGCAATCGACGAAGCCATGCGCCTCGGCTACAACTGGAAATCCGGCCCGTTCGAGCTCATCGACGCACTCGGCACCGATTGGTTCGTCTCGCGCCTCGAGCAGGCGCAACTGCCCGTGCCGCCGCTGCTGCGCGCTGCGCTCGGCAAGACGTTCTACGCTCGAGCGGACGGAGTGCGGCAATACCTCGGGCTGGACGGCGCCTACCACGAGTTGCGCAGGCCGGCGGGAGTTCTGCTGCTCGAGGACGTAAAACGCGTTTCGAGTCCCGTGCTCAAGAACGGCTCCGCCGCGGTCTGGGATATCGGTGACGGCGTGCTGTGTTTCGAGTTCACGAGCAAGAGCAATTCGCTCGACGAGGCGATCATCACGCTGCTCGGCAAGACGATCCCACTGGTCAAGGCCAAGTACAAGGCCCTGGTGATCTACAACGAGGGCACGAACTTCTCGGTCGGTGCGAACTTGGGACTCGCGCTCTTCGCCGCGAACATCGCGGCCTGGAGCGAGATCGAGAAACTCGTCGCCGGTGGCCAGCAAGCCTACAAGGCTCTGAAGTACGCGCCGTTTCCCGTGGTCAGCGCTCCTGCAGGCATGGCCTTGGGCGGCGGCTGCGAGATTCTGCTGCATAGCGACGCAATTCAGGCGCACGCGGAGAGCTATATCGGTCTGGTGGAGTGCGGCGTCGGCCTGTTGCCCGGCTGGGGCGGCTGCTGGGAGATGCTCGCGCGCTGGTCAACCAGCGGCGCGCTGCCCCATGGACCGATGCCAGCCGCGTCGAAAGTGTTCGAAACCGTGAGCACGGCGACGGTCTCGAAGTCCGCCGCGCAGGCGAAAGAATTGCTGTTCCTGCGCGCCGGCGACGGCATCACGATGAACCGTTACCGCCTGCTCGCCGACGCGAAGGCGCGCGCGCTGCAGCTCGTCGAGGGCTACGTGCCGCCCAAGCCGGTCGAATTGCGCCTGCCCGGCGTCGCCGGCAGGCTCGCCTTCTCGAGCGCCGCGGAAAGCTTTCACCGCCGCGGCCTCGCGACCGCGCATGACCTGGTCGTATCGGATGAACTCGCGGGCGTGCTCTCGGGAGGCCCCGCCGACATCGTCGATCCGGTCAGCGAAGATCAGATTCTAGAACTCGAACGCGAGGCGTTCATGCGCCTCATGAAGACCGGCGGCACTCTCGCACGCATCGAACACCTGCTCGTGACCGGCAAGCCGCTGCGTAACTAGGATATTGGAGACCACGCCATGCAGAAATACACCGCCCCCCTACGCGACATGCGCTTCGTGCTGCACGAGTTGCACGACGCTGCCAGCTTGCAGAGACTGCCCGGTCTCGAGGAGGCGAGCCCGGACCTGCTCGACACGATCCTCGAGGAAGCCAGCAAGTTCATCGGCGGCGTGCTGCTGCCGCTCAATGCGAGCGGCGATGCCGAGGGCTGCCGCTGGCAGGACGGCGTCGTGCACACGCCCGCGGGATTCCGGGAGGCCTACCAAGCCTTCGTCGCAGGAGGCTGGGGATCGTTGAACTCGGATCCCGCCTACGGCGGTCAAGGCCTGCCGGAGAGTGTCAGCAAACTGGTCGAGGAGATCATTTGCGCCTGCAACCTGTCCTTCGGACTCTACCCGGGGCTGTCGCATGGCGCGTATCTCGCCCTCAAGAGTCACGGTTCGCCGGCGCTCAAGGATCTGTACCTCCCCAAGCTCGTCGACGGCAGTTGGGCGGGTACGATGTGCCTGACGGAACCCCATTGCGGGACCGATCTCGGGCTCTTGCGCACGAAGGCTGTGCCACAGGCGGACGGCAGCTACCGGCTCACCGGCACGAAGGTCTTCATCTCGTCCGGCGAACACGATCTGACCGAAAACATCATTCATCTCGTGCTCGCGCGCATGCCGGATGCGCCGCCGGGCATCAAAGGCATCAGCCTGTTCGTCGTGCCGAAGTTCCTGCCGCAGGCGGACGGCACGATCGGTGCGCGCAACGGCGTGCTGTGCACGGGCATCGAGCACAAGATGGGCATCAAGGGCTCGGCGACCTGTCAGATCAGTTTCGACGAGGCCGCGGGCTGGCTCGTCGGCGAACCGAACAAGGGCATGCGCGCGATGTTCGTGATGATGAACAGCGAACGGCTCTCGGTGGGCACCCAGGGCCTCGGCGTCGGCGAGGCGGCCTATCAGAGCGCCGTGGCCTACGCCAAAGAGCGGCTGCAAGGCCGATCGCTCGCGGGTGCGAAGCATCCCGACAAGCCCGCCGATCCGATCATCGTGCATCCGGACGTGCGCCGCGCACTCATGACCATCCGCGCCTACAACGAGGGCTGCCGCGCGCTCGGCGTCTGGGTTGCCAATGCGCTCGACCGTTCTGAACGCTCGGCGGATCCGGTGGAGCGCGCCGAGGCGGAAGACTTCATCGCGCTCATGACGCCCATCGTCAAGGCGCTGTTCACCGACTTAGGTTTCGAGAGCGCGAACCTGGCGCTGCAGACCTACGGCGGCCACGGCTACATCGTGCAGAACGGCATGGAGCAGTTCGTGCGCGATGCGCGCATCGCCATGATCTACGAGGGCACGAACGGCATCCAGGCGCTCGACCTGGTCGGCCGCAAGATGCCGGCCAACCTCGGTCGCTCGCTGCGCCGCTTTTTCCACCCGGTCGCGGAATTCATCGCGAGCCATGCCGAAGACAGCCAAGTCGGCGGCCTCGTTCAGTCCTTCGCCAAAGCCTTCGGAGCGCTGCAGCTGGCGACCGGCTTCATCGCCCAGAAAAGCTTGAGCGATCCCGAGGAGGCCGGCGCCGCCGCAACCGACTATCTGCGGCTGTTCGGCATCGTCGCGCTCGGCTTCATGTGGGTGCGCATGGCGCAGGTCGCCGCGACGCGAGGTGCGCTCGTGACCGACGGGGAGGACGCGGCCTTCTATCGGGCGAAGCGAGCGACCGCGACGTTCTACATCGAACGCATTTTGCCGCAGGCAGGCGGACTGCTCTACGCGATCAAGTCGGGGAAGGCCTCGACGATGGCGCTGGAGGAGGCGGCCTTTTGACCGGGCCGCGGGCCAGCGCATGACGCCGCTCGAGATCCTCGCCGTCATCGTCTCGATCGTGGGCGTGTGGCTGACGACGCGAGGCAGTCTCTGGAACTACCCCTTTTCCCTGCTCTCCGTGGCGCTCTACGGAGTGTTCTTCTACCGGATCAAACTGTACGCGGACATGGGCCTGCAGGGCATTTTTGCCGCGACACTGGTCTATGGCTTGTGGCAATGGTCGCGCGGCCGCAGCGCCGGCGGCGAGTTGCTGGTGGCACGAGTGTCGCTGACGGAGATCGCCGCAAGCGTCGTCGCGGGTGCGGTCGTCGCGGCATCGCTCGGCTTCTTGTTGCACGAGCACACCGACGCATCCCTGCCCTGGGCCGATTCTCTGTTGCTGGCCGGCAGCCTCGTCGCGAGCGTCTGGGCCGCGCGGCGTTATCTCGAGAACTGGCTGCTGTGGATCATCGTCGACGCGCTCTATGTCGCTCTTTATCTGGCCAAGCAGGCCTACCCGACCGCCGTGCTCTATGCCGGCTTCGTCGTGCTCGCGGCGCTCGGCTGGCGCCGTTGGCGGCTGGCGTTCGCCACACAACTCGCATGACCTTGGGCCTCGCACACACGATGCAGGGAGGCAGCGGCCCCGCCGACTGGCCGCGATTGACCGTGCCGGAGGTGACCGCGGTGCTCGCGCACTGGGGCTTGCGCCACGATGCACCGCGGCTGCGCTGGCACAGCCCTCGTCCGCTTTCGAGCGCGGCGATCGTCGAGGGCGCCGAGCAGGCGCTGTTCATCAAGCGTCATGCCGTTGCCGTGCGCACGGCGCCGCAACTGGCCGAGGAACACGGTTTCATGCAGCACCTGCGCGAGCAGGGTGCCGCCGTTTCGCGCGTCATCGCCGCTGCGGACGGTCAAACGGCGCAGACGCTCGCTGGTTGGACCTACGAGGTTCATGCACTGGGGTGCGGCCTCGACCTGTATCGCGATGCAGCGTCCTGGACGCCGTTCACCCGTGCGGCGCACGCCGAGGCGGCGGGCCGCGCCCTCGGTCGCTTGCATGCCGCCTCCCGCGGCTACGCGGCGCCGCCGCGCGCCACCGAACTGCTGGTCTCGAACGACCGCATCATCGACTCGCCGCAGCCGCTCGCGAGCGTGCGCGCTCGTCTCGTACGCCGGCCGGCGCTGCGCGCCTACTTCGCCGGACGGCCCTGGGAAACGCAACTCGCGCAGGCCCTGGCACCACATCACTCCGCTTATCTCGCGATCGCACCGCGACTCGCGCGGCTCTGGACGCACAACGACCTGCACGCCTCGAATCTGCTCTGGTCAGACGCCGGTGCGAGTGCAACCGTCACGACGATCTTCGATTTTGGTCTCTGCGACCAAACGACGGCAGTCTACGATCTCGCGACCGCGATCGAGCGCAATGCCGTGCCCTGGCTCGCGGTTCAGGCCGGCGTGGCGGCGCCGGCGCGGCTCGACCTCGTCACCGGTCTGCTCACGGGCTACCTCGCCGAGCGCTCGCTCGATGCCGACGAACGTGCCGCCTTGACGGCGGTGCTGCCGATCGTGCATCTCGGCTATGCGCTGACCGAAATCGACTACTTTCAAGGCATCACGCATTCGAGGCAAGATGCCGACCTCGCCTACGAAGCGTTTCTGCTCGGGCACTGCGACTGGTTTCTGATGCCGCCCGGCCGCGCCTTGCTCGCGCACGTGCGCGGCGAACTGGCCCGCCTTCCCGGGGCGACTGTCGCGTAGACAGCGTTTGCGCCGGCCCGGCCCGCACCGGCCCAAGCTAAGGTCCCCTCATAATCATACGAACGCGGCACATTGAAGCCTTGACGCTGGGGCAACTGGGCGGCGGTTGTAGATTATGGCGGTACCCTGGCGGCCGGTGAGCCGGCTCATCGACGATACGGATTTCTGATCTCCCGAGCCGAGTGGTGTTCCTCTTTAGCCGAGCAATGGTCTCCAATTTCGGGCTTGCGATCTGATTCCGCAGAGACGTGCGCTACTCTGCTAGCGTTGTGCCATGCGCTGCGGTACGGGTCTGTGCCCTGCTGTGCTGTGCGGTGCTGTGCTGTGCCGTCGACGGTGGGTCGCGCGATAGTTCGTCTCGATGCCAGCCGCGAGGAGAGCTCGACCCGATGACCCAGCGGGAGAACCCAATCCAACACCACCGCAACGGATCATGGCCGCGGCGAGGCACTGAACCCAGCGGTCCCTCACACGCCTCACTGCGGCTTGGGATCGGGGCACGCTTCTCCTGCGGCGAGCCGGCTCATCCGCCGCCAGGGTACCGCAATAATCTATATATCGCCACCCACTCGCGCGGCCGTCAAGACTCGAATGTACCGTAATCGCATCAAAATGCCGCTGCCATGGAAAATACCATTGCACTGGACCATGCCGTTGCACTGGACCATGCCGTTGCACTGGACCATGCCGCTGTAACGGCCTGGGGGATCCGCCCA
>Ga0116226_10003364_pt1 | contig 14136 bp, 12 predicted proteins | sample S1TSphfallax_FD_89692 | JGI IMG/M metagenome (GOLD analysis project Ga0116226, IMG submission 89692) | Host-associated microbial communities from peat moss isolated from Minnesota, USA - S1T2_Fa - Sphagnum fallax MG | ecosystem: Host-associated > Plants > Peat moss > Unclassified | place: USA...
CGGGCGGCTTTGGACCCATGTCGGGAGCCGCTTTCTACCATTCGCGGATGCCGCCAGTCCGGATCTGCCCTTGTCGCGGCTGCTGCGCCTGTCGCTGTTCCAGGTGACCGTCGGCATGGCGATCGCGCTGACGATCGGGACGCTCAATCGCGTCATGATCGTCGAACTCGGCGTCTCGACCACGCTGGTCTCGATCATGGTGGCGCTGCCGCTGGTGTTCGCGCCGCTGCGCGCGATGATCGGCTTCAAGTCGGACACGCACCGCTCGGTGCTCGGCTGGCGCCGGGTGCCATACATCTGGTTCGGCTCGCTGCTGCAGTTCGGCGGCCTGGCGATCATGCCGTTCGCCCTGCTGGTCCTGTCCGGCGACAATCATGCGCCGGTCGTGCTCGGCCAATTTGCGGCGGCCCTCGCCTTCCTGCTGATCGGTGCCGGCATGCAGACGACACAGACCGCGGGCCTGGCGCTGGCCACGGATCTGGCCAGCGATGCGCTCCGCCCGCGCGTCGTCGCCCTGATGTATTCGATGCTGCTGGTCGGCATCGTCGCCAGCGGCTTCGTGTTCGGCCTGCTGCTGGAGAATTTCACGCCGCTGCGGCTGATCCAGGTCGTCCAGGGATCGGCGGCGCTGACCATGGTCGTCAATGTCGTGGCCCTGTGGAAGCAGGAAGCACGCGATCCGGCACGGACCGCGGCCGCCGCCGGCCAGGACGAACCGGACTTCTGGGCATCGTGGTGGCAGTTTTCCGCCGCCGCGCCCACGACGAAGCGGTTTCTGGCCGCCGTCGGTCTGGGTACCGTCGCCTTCGCCATGCAGGACACGCTGCTGGAGCCCTATGGCGGCGAGGTGCTGCATCTGGGGGTCGGCCAGACCACCATGCTCACCGCGCTCATGGGCGTCGGCGCGCTGATCGCGTTCGCGCTCGCGGCGCGGTCGCTGACGCGCGGCGCCGACCCGTGCCGGCTCGCGGCCAATGGCATGGTGGTGGGTCTGCCCGCTTTTCTGGCGGTTCTGCTCGCAGCACCGCTGGACTCGTCGCTGCTGTTCCGCGGCGGCGTCGTTCTGATCGGCTTTGGTGCCGGGCTGTTCTCGGTCGGCACGCTCACCGCGGCCATGGGGCTCGATACCGAGGGGCGCAGCGGCTTGGCGCTGGGCGCCTGGGGCGCGGTGCAGGCGACCGGCGCCGGCGTCGCGATCGGGGCGGCCGGGATCATCCGCGATATCGTGTCCAGCCTCGCGGCCCGCGGCGCGCTGGGAACGACGCTGGTCGGCAATACGACCGGATACGGCACCGTCTACTACATCGAAATCATTCTGTTGCTGGCGGGCTTGGTCGTCATCGGCCCGCTGGCCCGCCATTCGTCTGAAACCCGTCTGTCGCGTCCCGGTCAGTTGGATCTGGCGCAGCCCACCTGAGCGCAACCGCGCGCGGAGGATGTCATGAACGCAGCACAATCTGGCGTCGATTTCGCCTTGGTCTCCTTCTTTCTGTTCGTCGGATTCTTCATCAGTCTGATTTTCTATCTGCGGCGCGAAGACCGGCGGGAAGGCTATCCGCTGGAGGAAGATTCCAGCGGACGGGTCCGCACGGCCGGCGGCTTCCTGTTCAGCGCCGTGCCGAAGACCTTCCTGCTGCCCGCGGGCGGCACGCTGACCGTGCCGAACCAGCAGCGCGACCGGCGCCCGATCGCCGCGCGACGGACCAGCGTGGTTCCGGGGTCGCCGTTGCGGCCGACCGGCAATCCGATGATCGACGGGGTCGGACCCGCCGCCTATGCCGAGCGGGCGAAGGTGCCGGACCGGACCTTTCACGGCGATCTCAAGATCGTGCCGATGCGGGTGGCGGTCGATTTCAGGGTCGCGCGGGGCGATCCGGACCCGCGCGGCATGACCGTGATCGGCACCGACAAGGTCGCTGCCGGCGTGGTCAAGGACATCTGGGTCGACCGGGCGGAATCGATGGTCCGCTATCTGGAAGTGAGCCTGGCATCCGACGGGCGCAGCGTGATCCTGCCGATGACCATGGCGCTGATCGACAGGAAGCGCGACCTGGTCAAGGTCGATGCCATCACCGGCGCGCAATTCGCCGACGTGCCGGCGCTGGAAAACCCGGACCAGATCACGTTCTACGAAGAGGAACGCGTCACGGCCTATTATGGCGGCGGCTTTCTCTATGCCACGCCGGCCCGGTCGGAGCCCCTGCTGTGAGCCGGGGGCATGACGACTATCAGAGCGAGCCGGTCCGCGGCCTGCCGGAACGGCTGCCGCCCGGCGAGCATATGCTGTGGCAGGGGGCGCCCAGCTGGTGGCAGCTCGCCAAGGACGTCTTCCATATCCGCGCCGTCGGGATCTATTTCGCGGGTTTGATGGCGTGGCGCGGCCTCTACCGCTTCGGCGATACCGGCGGCGACGAGCGGGCCGTGATGGCGGCGGTGCTGTCGCTGTTGCCGGTGGCGCTCGCCGGGCTGGGCCTGCTGGCTTTGCTCGCCTGGCTGTCGAGCCGCACGACGGTCTATACCATCACCAATCGCCGCCTCGTGCTGCGGATCGGCGTCGCACTGCCGACCGCGATCAATATTCCGTTCCGCCTGATCGGTGCGGCCGGGTTTCGCCCGCGGACCGGCGGGTCCGGGGATATTCCCCTGACCCTGATCGGCGACGAGCGCATAGCGTTCAGCCCGCTCTGGCCCCATGTGCGGCCCTGGCGCTTCAATCATCCGCAGCCGATGCTGCGGGCGATCCCGGAGGCGGCCGCGGTGGCGTCGCTGCTGAGCGCGGCGCTGGGCGCGGCGGTGCCGGCCAGTTCGACCCGTCCCCCCGTCCTGGAGGGCATCCAGATCGCCAAAGCCCCTGCTCCGCAGCGTGCCGGCATGCCGGTTTCGGCCTCGCTTCGCACCTCGTCCTGACGCTCCTCCCGAGCGCCTGAGCCGTCCCGGGGTTATCGGCCCTGGGGCGGCTTTTTTTTGCCTCAAAAAAATCCGCATGAGTGTCAATATTTATTGACACTTAGGCTGTGTCCATTTTAAATGACACATCGGCGCCGCAACGGCGGCGCCGAATGGACACGGAGATCGCTGTGAGTTCTCTCGATGATCGGCCCTTTCCCAATCTTGCCCTGTTCGGCGCGGGGCTGCTGATCCTGACGACGGTGCTCGGGGTCGGTATCGTGCAGCACAGCAAGCAGTACGAGCCGCCGGCGCGGGCCAGCACCGAAACCATCGTCGAAAGCCATGATCTGCGGTTCGTCGATGCGGGCGACGGGATCAATGCCTATGGCGGCCATGTCCGGGTCTATGACGTCGCGACCGGGGCGGAACTGCCCCCGCTGCGCGAAAGCGACGGTTTCATCCGCGCCGTGCTGAACAGTCTGAACTTCGAACGGACACGGCGCGGAATCGAGGCGCCGCCGGTGTTTCAGCTGATCCGCTGGTCCGGCAACCGGGTGACGCTCGGCGATCCGGCAACCGGCAGCCGCGTCAATATCGGCGCGTTCGGCGCGGGCAACCAGATGGTCTTTGCGCGCTTCCTCGATCATGCCGGTGCCAAATTATGAGCGGCCTCTCCGCCTGGATGCGCCGCACGATCGAGACGCCCTGCACGCTCGAGATCGAGCAGACCCATGACTTCTTCCATGCCCACCTGACGCTGGACCGGGACATCGAGATCCAGCCGGGCGACCGCGTTCTGGTTCAGGGCGAACCCGTCCAGATCGCCTTCGGTCAGAAGCTGCTGGAACGGCGGATGGCGACGGTCGAGCGGGCCAATTGGCTGGATCGGGCCTGGACCCGACTGACCGCGCGTCTCGAACTGACCGAGCTTTATGAAGTGAGCTTCACACCCCGGAGGAGTCTATGAGCGCCGTCGCAGCCGTCCCCCATGAACCGCAGGCTGCGCCCGACACGCTGGGGCTGGCGCTGCGCGATACGGTGCTCAGCCCGCGCTTCTATACGACAGATTTCCCGGCGCTGGATCGGACCGACCTGACGCTGGTCCGCGCCGAGTGGGACGCGCTCATCGCCGAGATGACGGCCGACCCCAACCGGACCCATTTCAGGCGGACCCAGCCGTTCGTCGATCGGCTGGACAGTCTGAACGAAGGCCTGCGGAAGGAATTCGTCGATTTCCTGGTCAGTTCGCTCACGTCCGAATTTTCCGGCTGCGTGCTCTATGCCGAGATCGCCAAGCGCACGAAAAACCCGGACATCGCCACGCTGTTCAAGCTGATGACCCGCGACGAATCGCGTCATTCCGGCTTTCTGAACGATACGCTCAAGGACTATGGCATCGGCGTCGATCTGGGCTTTCTGACCAAGGCGAAGAAATACACCTTCTTCAAGCCGAAGTTCATCTTCTATGCCGTCTACCTGTCGGAAAAGATCGGCTATGCCCGCTACATCACGATCTACCGCCAGCTGGAACGCCATCCCGAGCTGCGCTTCCATCCGATTTTCAGCTGGTTCAAGGAATGGTGCAACGACGAGTTCCGCCATGGCGAGGCCTTCGCGCTGATCATGCGGTCCGATCCCGCCCTGCTGCGGGGCGCCAACAAGCTCTGGATCAAATTCTTCATCCTGTCGGTCTATGCCACGATGTATGTCCGCGACCATACCAGGCCGGCGTTCCACGCCGCCCTGGATCTCGATCCGACGGCCTACGACTACGAAGTCTTCCGGATCTGCTCGGACATCAGCCGCCAAGTCTTCCCGCTCGTGCTCGATACCGACAATCCGGTGTTTCGCGCCAAGCTGGATCGGCTGCGCCGGCTGTCGAACGCCATGGCCGCGACCAAGGCCCAGGGCGGTCTGCTCGCGGGCATCAAACGGGTCGGGCTGCTGGCGGCGATCGGGACGGCCTTCGTCGGGCTCTATCTGATGCGCACCCAGTCGAACGAGGCACCGCGCACCGTCCGCCTCGCGCCGGCCTGGTAGCGCTCAAATGGTCGAGCATGGCCTCACCGTCGCCTTCACCGTGCTGATGTGGTGGTTGGGCACCGGCATCATCCTGGTGCTGTGCGCGCGGCCGCAGCGGACGTTCGCCCGCAGCCTGCTCGGCGCCTCGGTGGTCCTGCTCGTGGCCTGCTACGGCCTGTTCCTCAGTGCCCGGACGCCGAGCGTCACCGGTCACTACCTGTCGTTCCTCTGTGCCGTCGGCATCTGGGGCTGGGTCGAAATGAGTTTCCTGATGGGCTATGTCACGGGTCCGCGCAAAGCGCCCTGTCCGCCGGACGCCAGAGGCTGGAGCCGCTTCCGTCTGGCGCTGTCCGCCCTGCTCTATCATGAACTGGCCATCGTCGCCGCCGCGACGATCGTCGCGGCACTGACCTGGGGCGCACCCAACCAGACCGGAACCTGGACCTTCGCCATCCTGATGATCATGCGCATCAGCGCCAAGCTGAACATCTTTCTGGGCGTTCCCAACCTGACCGACCAGTTTCTGCCGGAGCGGCTGGCCTATCTCAAATCCTATTTCCGCAAGCGCAGCTTCAACCTGCTGTTCCCGGTTTCGGTCGCCGGCTCGATCGCCGTGGCGGTCGGTTTGGCAGAACGCGCGCTGGGCGCCGAGGGGCCGGAGGCGGTCGGCGCCGCCTTGCTGTTCACCCTGCTGGCGCTCGCGATCCTCGAACATTTTTTCATGATGCTGCCGCTGCCGGATGGCGCGCTGTGGCAGTGGGCGGTCCCCGGCCATGCGGCCAAGCCGATGGAAGAGCCTTTGCCTTGACAGGACCCTGACGCCCCCGTGGGAGGGCGGTTCGAACGGAGATCAGAATGGATTACGATGCCTTCTTTGCCGATCAACTGGACAGCCTGCGCCAGGATGGACGCTATCGGGTCTTCGCCGAGCTGGAGCGGCGGGCCGGGCGGTTTCCGGCGGCGACGCGCCATGACGGTGGGACGACCAGCGACGTCACCGTCTGGTGTTCGAACGATTATCTGGGCATGGGCCAGAACGAAGCCGTGCTGGCCGCGATGCATGCGGCGCTCGACAAGTGCGGCGCCGGCGCCGGCGGCACACGCAACATCTCCGGCACCAATCATCAGCATGTGCTGCTGGAGCGCGAACTGGCCGATCTTCATGGCAAGCAGGCGGCCCTGCTGTTCACCTCGGGCTATGTCTCCAACTGGGCGGCGCTTGGCACGCTCGCGTCCCGGCTGCCGGGATGCGTCGTCCTGTCCGACGCCGGCAATCATGCCTCGATGATCGAGGGCATCCGGCATAGCCGGGCCGAATGCCAGATCTTCAAGCATAACGATCCCGAGGATCTGGCGCGCAAGCTCGCCGCGATCGATCCGTCTCGCCCCAAGCTCGTCGCCTTCGAATCGGTCTATTCGATGGATGGCGATATCGCCCCGATCGCGGCCATCTGCGACGTGGCCGAGCGCTATGGCGCTATGACCTATCTGGACGAGGTCCATGGGGTCGGCCTTTATGGCCCGCGCGGCGGCGGGATCGCCGAACGGGACGGGCTGATGCATCGGATCACCGTGATCGAGGGCACGCTCGCCAAAGCCTATGGCGTATTGGGCGGCTATATCGCCGGCAGCGCCGACCTGTGCGATTTCATCCGCAGCTTTTCGTCGGGCTTCATCTTCACGACTTCCTTGCCGCCGGCGATCGCCGCCGGCGCGCTGGCCAGCGTTCGGCATCTGAAGACCAGCCAGGCGGAGCGCGCGCGCCACCAGGATCGTGTCGCCCGGGTCCGCCACCGGCTGCGGGCGATCGGCATTCCGATGCTCGACAACCCCAGCCACATCATCCCGGTCATGGTCGGCAACCCGCATAAATGCAAGCGGATCAGCGATTGGCTGATGGACAATCACGGCATCTATGTCCAGCCGATCAACTATCCGACGGTGGCCCAAGGGACCGAACGGCTGCGCCTGACGCCCTCGCCGCTGCATTCGGACGCGGATATCGACCGGCTGGTCTCGGCCCTGTCGGAAATCTGGTCGCAATGCGTGCTGGCCCGGACCGCCGTGGCCGCCTGATTAGCTATAGCCCAGACGATCGATCAGCGGTCGCAGGATCGGCAAGACGGTCGCCAGGGGGCGCTGGTAGTTGCGATGGCGATAGCGCGAACTGGCATAAAGCTTTTCGGTCACCTGGCCATAGCTGGCGGTGCGAGCATATCGGCGGTTCTGGTGGAAATCCAGGCAGGCGGGGTCGAAGGGTACGCCGATGAAATCGAGCATCCGGCGCACGCTCCCCTCCTGATCGTCGATGATGTCCTCGTAGCGGATCTGGAGATAGCGGAGCTTCATCTGGCTGCGGTAATGCTCGACCAGATCCATGACCAGAACATAGTGCCGCGCGGCACTCTCGAGCGAGGCCCCGCAATCGAAGCCGTGGCTCATGCGATTGGAGAAGACCGACAAGACGACGTCGAGCGGATGGCGCAGCACATGGATGAGCGGTGCGGTCGGAAAGATCAGCGCGATCAAGCCCAGATGCATTTCGTTGAGCGGCATCTTGTCGGTGAAGAACGCCGAGCCCGGTTCGATGAAATTGAGGGCCGCGGCCGCCTGGAGATAATAATCGCGCAGCCGATCCGCACCCGCCCGCTGCTCCGCCATGCACAATTCCATCAGCGCCTGGGGATAGGCCAACGGCGATTGCAGCAGGCCGGGCAGCACCCGCGTCAGATCGCCGATGATCGGCAATTCGTCGCCGGCCGAGATGCGCGGATGGGCGGAGAGCACCTGCTCGACCAGGGTGGTGCCGGAGCGCGGGAAGCCCAGAATGAAAATCGGTTGCGCCGTCTCAGGGACCGATCGCGCCGGTTCGAACAGGGCGAGCCGATCGGCCGTGAAGAAGTCCCGCAGTCGCGCGGCGGTTCGCGTGGCCTGCTCCGCCTTGTAACCGCTGCCGGGGACGGTGCTTTCCTGGCGTCGCGCCGCCACGAAGCTGGCGAAGGCGTCGTCATAGCGCCCCATCGCATCGAGCAGGCGGCCCTTTTGCAGCGCTTCGTCCGTGGTCAGCCCACCGAGACCATCGAACAGCTTGAGCGCCGGCTCGTATGCGCGCTGCCGGGTCAACAGGGTCGCCCGCTCCGCCGTGAGGCGCCGGTCCTGCGGCGCCAGCCGTGCCGCCCGGTCGAGCAGCGCCGCCGCCGCGTCGAACGCCCGATCGGCTTCCTCGTTGATGGCCGAACACAGCAGGACCCGGACCTGATCCGGGGCGGCGGCCAGCGATTCCCGATAGAGCGCGCGGGCTTCGGCAATCCGGCCCTGATTGGTCAAATTCCAGGCCAGCAGGCCGAGGATCGCCGGATCGCGGGTCCCGCTCAAGTCCAGCAGGCGCCGATGATGATATTCGGCAAAGACGGTGCGGTTTGCCAGGGTCAGCAGCATGCCCATCAAGCGATGGGACGCCGGGTCCTTGGGGGCGAGCCGGATGCAGTTCCGCGCGTAATATTCCGCGCCCAGCAGATCGCGCTTGTCGATCAGCCGTTGGGCCAGCTCGAACGAGGCCCAGATCTCCTGCGGGTTGAGGCGGGCCAAGCGGCGCAGCAGCGCCTCGGCGGCGTCGCCGCGCCGCGCGCCGACACAGATCCTGGCAAGCAGGGACAAGGCCTGAAGCTGGCCCGCCGCCTGCTCCAGAATCTCCAGGCAAAGCCGCTCGCTCGTGGCAAGGTCGCCGCGGCGCCACGCCTCCAGGGCACGGTCCGCGGCCGGGATCAGAGCCCGGCCGGCTTCGTCCGGCCCTAAGGCGTCGAGGGGCAGTCCGCAGCAGCGAACCCACCGCAAACCGCTGCCGCATCGGCAGCGCCGCGGGTCATTTGCGGACACTCAATAGATCACGACGGAGCGGATCGATTCGCCGCGGGCCATCAGGTCGAAGCCCTCGTTAATGCGGTCGAGCGGCATCGTGTGGGTGATCAGGTCGTCGATGTTGATCTTTTTGTCCATGTACCAATCGACGATCTTCGGCACGTCGGTGCGGCCCCGGGCGCCGCCGAAGGCCGAGCCCATCCAGACGCGGCCGGTCACCAGCTGGAACGGCCGGGTCGAGATTTCCTGGCCGGCGCCCGCGACGCCGATCACGACCGAGACGCCCCAGCCCTTGTGGCAGCATTCCAGCGCCTGGCGCATCAGCGTGGTATTGCCGACGCATTCGAAGCTGTAGTCGGCGCCGCCCTTGGTCAAGTCGACCAGATGCCCGACCAGATCGCCCTGGATATCCTTCGGATTGACGAAATGGGTCATGCCGAACTGGCGCGCCAAGGCCTCGCGGTCGGGATTGATATCGACGCCGACGATCATGTCGGCCCCGGCCAGCCGGGCGCCCTGGATGACGTTCAGCCCGATGCCGCCCAGGCCGAACACCACGACGTTGGCGCCGACCTCGACCTTGGCGGTGAACAGAACCGCGCCCAGGCCCGTGGTGACGCCGCAGCCGATATAGCAGACCTTGTCGAACGGCGCGTCGGGCCGGATCTTGGCGAGCGCGATTTCGGGCAGCACGGTGTAGTTGGCGAAGGTCGAGCAGCCCATGTAATGATGGATCGGCTGGCCCTTATACGAGAAGCGGCTGGTGCCGTCCGGCATCAGGCCGCGGCCCTGGGTCGTGCGGATCTTCTGACAGAGATTGGTTTTGCGGCTGAGGCAATAGTCGCACTCCCGGCATTCGGGCGTGTAGAGCGGGATGACGTGGTCGCCCGGCTTGAGCGCGGTCACGCCCGGTCCGACCTCGACCACGATGCCGGCCCCCTCATGGCCGAGGATAGCCGGGAACAGACCCTCCGGATCGGCGCCCGAGAGCGTGAATTTGTCGGTATGGCACAGGCCGGTCGCCTTCACCTCGACCAGCACCTCGCCGAAGCGCGGCCCTTCCAGCTGAACCGTCTCGATTACCAGGGGCTTGCCGGCCTCGAAGGCCACCGCCGCACGTACATCCATCGTCTCGTTGCTCCTAAAGCGAAGGGATCTCGGCCGCCGCGGCCTCGAACAGGCGATGGCGCGTCCGCTCCCAGATCTGGCCGGGCGTCGCCGCCAGCAGCTCCGCCGTATAGGGATGCGACGGTTTGGCCAGGACCGCCGAGGCGGCGCCATGCTCTACCATCCGGCCGCGCCGCATGACCAGGATATGGTCGGCGATCTGTGCTGCGACACGCAGATCATGGGTGATGAACAGCATGGTGAGCTTGGTCTCGCGCTGAATCTCGGCCAGCAGTTCGAGCACCTGCTTTTGCACCGAGACGTCGAGCGCCGATACGCTTTCGTCGGCGATCAGAATCGACGGCCGCATGGCGAGCGCGCGGGCGATGCCGATGCGCTGGCGCTGCCCGCCGGAAAAGGCAAGCGGCTTGCGGCCGAGCGCTTCCGGCTTCAGCCCGACCCGGGCGACCAGATGGCGCGCTTGCGTCTGGGCTTCGGCCCGGCTGAGGCCGCCCAGCATGCCGGCCCGCACCAGCAGGGTGCCGACGCTGCGGTGGGGATTGAGCGAGCCGAACGGGTCCTGGAACACGATCTGGATCAGACGCCGCTGGCGCGCCAGTTCGCCGCCGCGGAGGCGCGCGAAATCCCGGCCGCCGATCTCGATGCCGCCGCCGCTGGGTTCGATCAGGCGGATGATCGCCTTGGCGAGCGTGCTCTTGCCCGAGCCGGATTCGCCGACGATGGCGAGCGTGCTGCCGGCCGCGACATCGAGCGTCACGTCATCCAGGGCGGCGACCGGCCCGTAGTATTTCGTCAGCCCGGCGATGCGCAGGCAGGGTGTCGCATCGACCGGCGTGCGCGACGCCGCCGTGAAGCGGGGCACCGCCGCGATCAGACGCCTTGTATAGGGATGGGTCGCGCGGTCCAGGATGTCGGCGACCGGGCCGATCTCGACCAGCTTGCCGTCCTGCATGACGGCGACCCGGTCGGCGATGTCGGCCACGACGCCGAAATCATGGGTGACGAACAGGATGCCATGGCCATGCGTGTCGCACAGGCGCCGGACCAGCTTCAGAATCTGCGCCTGGGTCGTGACGTCGAGCGCGGTGGTCGGCTCGTCGGCCAGCAACAGCTTCGGGCTCATCGCCAGCGCCATGGCGATGACGATGCGCTGACACTGGCCGCCCGACAGCTGATGGGGAAAGCGGCGGGCAATGGCCGGCGGGTCCGGCAGGTTGGTGTCGGCGATCAGTTCGATCACGCGCCGCCGACGTTCCGCCGCAGGCAGGGCCGGGGCGTGAATCTCCAGCACTTCCTCGATCTGCCGCCCGACCGGAATCGCCGGGTTGAGCGAGGCCATCGGCTCCTGAAAGATCATGGCCATGCTGTTGCCGCGCATCTCGCGCAGCCGACGCTCGGGCAGCGGTGCCAGATCGACGCCATCGACCGCGATCCGGCCGCCCAACTGGCCGAGCCCACGCGGCAGGGCGCGCATGATCGCGCTCAACAGGACCGACTTGCCCGACCCGGATTCGCCGACGATGCACAGGATCTCGCCGGGGCGCACCTCGAGCGAGACGTCATCGACCGCCCGCACGCGGTCGCCGCCGCCCGGCAAGCCGACCGTGAGTCCCTCGATCCGCAGCACCGGTGCCGTCATGGCGCGCCCGCCCCGCCCGGACCCGGCTTGAACGCGGCCGGACGGCCGTCGCGCAGCCCATCGGCCAGCAGCGACAGGCCTAGCATCAGCGACGAGATGGCGATGCAGGGGAAGAGAATGAGATGCGGAAAGGCGAAGGCCATCGGCCGTCCCTCGTTGACCATGCCGCCCCAATCCGGCGTGGGCGGGGGCAGGCCCAAGCCCAGGAAGCCCAACACGCCGATGGTGATCGCGGTATAGCCCAGGCGCAGGCAGGCATCGACGATCAGCGGACCCGCCGCATTGGGCAGAATATCCAGCAGCATGATCCGCACGGCGCTCTCGCCCTGGGTGATCGCGGCCAGCACGAAATCCCGCTCGCGCAGATCGAGCGTCAGCGCGCGCACGATGCGGAAGATCGCGGGCGCGCTGGCAAAGGTCACCGCCAGCACGATGTTGAAGCCGGAGGCGCCCAGCTTGGTGATGATCAGGATGTAGAGCACCAGCACCGGGAAGGAGAGCACGACATTGGCGAGAAACGACAGGGCGCGGTCGATCCGGCCGCGGTGAAATCCCGCGAGCAGGCCGCCGGCGATGCCGATGACATAGGCCGTCGCCGTGGCCAGGCCGGCCCAGATAATGACCGTGCGCGCGCCATAGACCAGACGCGAGAGGATGTCGCGGCCCAGCATGTCGGTCCCCAGCCAGAAGAGATGGCCCTGACCGTCGCGGGCGAGCGGCTGGGCCAGCGGCTGGAGGCTATGCAAGGGATCGAACGGGGCGAGCCAGGGGGCCAGCAGCGCGCAGACGATCCAGAAACCCACGATGGCAAAGCCGATCAGCACCGGGACGCGCCTGAAGGCCGGCGGCAGCCGGCTCATGGCGCGGCCCCGATCGCCGGTGCCGCGAGCGGCACCGCCTGCGGCTTGCCGCGACGCAGCCGCGGATTGAGCCAGACATAGAGCAGATCCGACAGAAGCTGGGTCGCCAGCACGACCGCGACGCTGATCATGGCGCAGGCTTCGATCACCGCGATGTCGCTGTTGAGCCCGGCCTCGTACAGCAGCGAGCCGAACCCGCTATAGGCGAAGAACACCTCGACCACGATGACGCCCGAGAGCAGCCACGGGATCTGCAGCATGATCACCGTCACCGGCGCCACCAGCGCGTTGCGCAGCGCATGGCCCAGCACCAGCCGTCCCGGCGGCACGCCGCGCATCATCGCCGCCCGGATATAGGGCGCATCCATCACATCGGCCATCGAGGCGCGCGTGATCCGCGCCAGATAGCCGGTCGAATAGAGCGCCAGCACCAGGGTCGGCAGCACCAGTTCCTCGATCCGGAAGCCGGAGGTCATGGCACTGGCGCCCGGCAGGAGCCCCAGCCAGAACACGAAGATCGCCGCCAGGAAGACCGAACTCGCGAATTCCGGAATCGAGGTCGTCGTCACGCAGAAGAACGAAATGAGCCGGTCGAACACCGACCCCTTGTTCATGCCGGCGAGGATGCCGAGCGTGAAGCTGACCGGGATCATGACCAGCAGCGTCGAGCCGGCGAGGAGGGCGGTATGGCCGAGCCGAAGCGGCAGGAGCTGCCAGACCGGCACCTTGTAATGGGTCGATACGCCCCAGTCGCCGAGGACGAAGCGGCCGAGCCAGCGCAGATAGCGCCATAGAAACGGATCGTCATAGCCGTTCTGATGCATCCACAGCGCCCGCTGGGCCTCGGTCGAGAATTGTCCGATCACCTTGACCGCGACATCGCCCGCATTGGCCTCCAGCACGAGATAGACGACGAAGGAAACCGCCAGCATGGTGCCGACGATCTCCACGAGGCGATCGAGAATCCGGGTTCTCATGCCGCCGACCCGTCCGCGCCGCGCCGGCCCCTCAGGCGAACCACGTTTTGTAGAGATTGAAATAGTCGGAGGGATGCTGCTGGTAGCCGCGGACCTTGGTCGAGATGGCGGTGAATTTGTTCGACCAGAACGGCTGCACGATGACGGCCTGGTCCTGCAGGATCCGTTCGACCGCCTCCATCGCCTGGGAGCGCTGCTTCACATCGACGATCGCCATCGCCTTGTCGAGGGCGGCGTCGAAATCCTTGTCCGCCAGATGGGTCTCGTTCCAGGCGGCGCCGCTGCGATAGGCCAGATCCAGGGTCTGCACCGCCAGCGGCCGATGCGCCCAATAGGTCAGGCCGAACGGCACCTTGTTCCAGACCGGCCAATATTCGGTCGAGGGCACCACGTTCAATTTGATGCGGATGCCGGCCTCGGCGCAATTCTGCTGCAGTACCTGGGCGGTATTCTGTTCCCAGGTGCCCTGGGTGTTGCCGACCATCAGCGTGAGGTCGATCCCGTCCGGATATCCGGCTGCCGCCAGCAGCGCCTTCGCCTTGGCGATGTCGCGCGTCACGGGCGGCAGCGGGAAATATTCCGGCTGGACCGGCGCCACGTGATAGTCGGCCGCGACCGTGCCTTCGCCGCGATAGCCCAGATCGAGCATCTGCTGATTGTCGGCGGCGAGCAGCACGGCCTTGCGCACCCGTATGTCGTCGAACGGCTTTTGATCGACCTGCATGCGCATGACCACGGTCTGCGCCGCCTGGCCGCTCAGCAG
>Ga0116226_10003365_pt1 | contig 14136 bp, 6 predicted proteins | sample S1TSphfallax_FD_89692 | JGI IMG/M metagenome (GOLD analysis project Ga0116226, IMG submission 89692) | Host-associated microbial communities from peat moss isolated from Minnesota, USA - S1T2_Fa - Sphagnum fallax MG | ecosystem: Host-associated > Plants > Peat moss > Unclassified | place: USA...
CAATGGTATGTTGACTGATTATTTTCCTATTTAATTCTTAGAATAGATGCCTAAGTTGATTACGTGTCCCACCTACCTATGCTATGTTAAAACCTAACCTAAGTAGTGACACGTGTCAATAAATCATAGGTTTAAAAATCATGAAATTATCAATAATTTTATATTTTAAATAATTAAATTTTAATTGATTTCCATGATGGTTAGTTAATTAACTAGCAAGTGAATGGTTTGGTAAATTTGTATTTCACTTTAGAATAATTTTGTTTCACTAGGTACTAGTGAAACAATTCATTGTTCGTAACAATTGGTCCTCATTCATTAGGGGGTTAAACAATTTCACCAAGTAAAAATGTCCAAATTCACTCAAAATATAGTGAAATCCAAAATGAACTAGGACGCATTTTGTAGTAGTGGTCACCTTCCACTCTCTCTTCATCAAATCTTTTACACCTTCCTCAATCTCCACTTCAATTATAATTTTGCCCAACAAAATTGCTTTCTTCTCAATGCATTTCTCCATCAAAGAAAGCCATTTGAACCTTTGGTTAATGTTGGTCTCATAACCAAATCTTGCCCAATTGACTTTCTTCCCTTTCACCATCTCGACAATAATCCCCCTAGCAAACTCCTTCCCAATTACTTTACTTTTGGGGAGATTTTTCTTACCATAGACAATTGGATAGATCTCTTTGATTCTATCCACCACTTCAACATTATGATAATTAGTAAAAGAGTAACCATTCTTTCTTCAAGTTGCCCTAAACACTTCTTTGAGCTCAACCTTTTGGACATCTTTGTTTTTAATCATGTGGGAGTTGATTCCTTCACTCAGCAATCCATATTCATCCTTGAAAGCAAGGAAATCAATGGCAATAGGGCGTTCATTCCTCATAAGCTTTTTGATTTTGATGTCCAAATCTTCCAAAGTCTATTCTTCAACCGCACTATGAGTAACATATGTATCATCTTCACTAGAAGTTGGTTGATCCTTACTTAGTTCGCTCCTCATGATGGACACACTAGACACAAGGCCCCACTTAATACACACATTAATTCCTACTTAATTTGTTCTATCCTTTTTGTAATACATGTCCTTATCCCTTGTAGTTATGGAACAATGTACAACATATGACAAGCCATGAGTTTCCAAGTTAAAAAAAGAGAAATTCCATATGCAATTTTTTCATTTATGGACTTTTAATATTGCAAAGTCAAAAAACTTTTATGTCCAAACACATCTTTTTCTAATCTAATCTCTTATAATAGTAATTTTGTTCACCTAAATTTTCAATTTTAAATAATCAAAATTCTAATTGACCATAAAATAATTTTGATGAATCATTGAGAAAAAACACTAATTTTAGACATTATTTTCAGTTTCAAACTTTTCTTCATCATAAACAACATAGTATTGACATAATATATTCAATATGGGTTCATGGACTAATCAAACATGCAACTAATGCGCACTCGAAACAAAATAATAATACTTCTATAACTAAATTATTATTAACTTGTGGCAGATCTTCTTACCATATTGGGTTCCAAAGTTTGTCTATTGTGCATAGAATTGTCAAGATTTTTCAACTTGTAGGCTCTCCCTTCGGTAGTTCAGTGTCAATTGCTACCAATCCCTAGGCCACATATTATAGTTATGAATTCTTTACATTAAAATGTATATCAACGTGACCAGATGTAATGCCAAGCTCTAAATCTAGATATAAAGAGTGTTGATTTGATATACTACAAGGTTGTTTTATGTTTAGATTAGAAAAAGACTTGTCAAAATGATCTATAAAAGCTTCTTAATGTTTTCTTTGTCAAGATTGGGACCATGTTGATATCTATCCACATTCAAACTTTCTTGATCATTCACACTCATGTAAAAAAATGGTCATCCTACAAAGGCCTTAATCTTCATTATTGTTTACCATGTGCTTGTAAAACTTGAACATTAGAAAAATGCAAGGCCAAGAAACCTCAATATCACTCCCATAGGCCAAATAAAGTTGATAATTACATAACATAAAATATGTTTCCACATTTCTAGTATGTACACACCTCTTTTTTTCCAAGTGTTTGCAACTAATTCCACGTCATTTCTTCTTCAAATGCCTTGTGGTTCTACCATCCTAATAAAAAAGAACAACATTTCATTGAATTTCTTTCATGAAACTTACTTTCAACCCTTCTCCAATTATCAAACCTCAAAACATTGAATTTGCAATTATACAAAATCAAAACAAATATGAACGTGTTAGCTAATTAAATTTTGGACCTCGTGGGTCTTATTTTCTAGCAACCTGGTGCAATTTTTTCCTCTTCTATTAGGGAGGCACAACCACCATTAGATGAATTTTTACTTTTAATTTGCCACACATTACTCTCAGATCATCAAGTTTGGGGTGACAATTTACATCTAGTCAAGAAGGCCTTTTCACCATAATTATAATGTTCAGGACAATATTCATTACTAGGAAACATGTGGACAAACCATTACAGCCAACCACCCAATTCAACTTTGGACGGTCTTCACATGACATAAACCATTCATGATTGTGTTGAGTGGGCAAATCCCACTATAAACTCACCAAAGTGGTCATGTAGTGGGAGGCAATGGTGGTTTAGGAATTTTCTACCTAAAATGCCTTTGGGCATGGTTGAAAATTTTCCATTCCACCTTTTCAAACCACTTGGGTAGTTTTTCCTAGTAGTCATTCTAGGCATTGTGCACAAGGTTAACCACTTTACAAGGTACATAAGTAGGTAGGTAGTATAATTACATAGGTTAAAGTAATTAATTTATATTTAGGTTAGGTAGAATAGGATATTTACTTAAAGTATGTCTATTATAACCTATAGCAAGGTTAGGTATATCATAATTTATACATATAAGGTAAGTATATGATAGCCTATGTACCAAGGCTAAATACTAACATATGATTTCTTATGTGCCTACCTAGGTATATAATGATCTATATTTATGTTAAGGTAGGTTAAGCCTACATAATTACACGTAGCTAGCCTAAATATAGCCTAACTTATACACGCTTGGTTTATACATACTTAGGCTACATGTATTTAATTTATATATATGTACATATCATCTACAAACCTACTCTATACATACCTAGCCCTACATATAATCTACATTATATAAATACCTTACCCTACCTTGCCTATACCTTACATATACCATTATGCCAAAAACATTTATACTAGGACAAATATAGCTATTGACCATTTTCTAGTTATATAGTCATATATGTCATGTTTTTGTGCCTAGTTGTATTCTTGTAGCCCTGGATATGATTACATGATTAAAAGTCTTCATCGATAAGACTATGTAACTAAAAATCTTCTTCATGAACACCACATAATTATTTAATAATATACAATTTGAAACATTAAAAACTTGTGAATTAAAAGGGAAAAGAACTAGAAGGTAGACATATGTATATATTTAATAAGCATATTATAAGTTTGTAGATGATCAAACACATAATTAGTGCACAAATAAACAACTAATATTTTATACTTTTTAGAAATTTGCCATAAAGTCACTAATTAGTTAATGTGAATTTATGGATTGTGGTTTAAAAAAATTTGGGGGGGAATATTTTTTGAAAAGATTCCCAAGTTATGGAAAACAATGCTAAAGTTTTTGAAACCATAAGATTAAAAAAACAATTGATGCCTAGAATACAATTTAAACATTCAAGTTGGGACTCTCACACAAAGGTTTATTTACATGAATGTCTTCTTTGAAATTTTTCACATTAAATAATGAAATATATTCTTATTAATGATATCCAAAGATTTTTTTTTTAATCCACATGCCCCAAAATGGCATTGTTTTTCATGTATTCATGTGATGGGTAGCAAATAATATAAAATTTGATATTTATTCATTTATTAGAATATTTGGTCATACAACTTGGAATTTTTTAATGTTTTATATTAAATCGCATTTAATGAACTAAAAAAAACATGAAATATAAGATTAAAACTTACTGCTCAAAATAACATTTGATAAAAGTTATGAAACTAAAAAGCATGTGTGTAAATTAATAACTATGACATTTAAGTAATTTAAGTGATTTTTATTTTTTAAAAATAAAATTTTAAAATAATATTATATGTTTTATAGATAACACATTTTATTTTAAAATATTTTATAACTGCAAATAAATATAACATAACATTTATACATTTTTTTTTGATTCGTTATATTTTTGAAAGGTGGGGAAATGAATAAATAAATATGCGCACATACCCAAAAAGCTAACTTGATTTTAAATATGTTTATTTACAAATCTTTTCATGAAAAAAAAGAAAAAAAAATCTTCAAGATATTATTGTTGCTCAAATGTATGAAATAATGAAGATTCAAATACATTTTCAGTCAAATTACTTGACATTTTGGTTTAAAAGATTTCATCGATGTGTAGATCTTGGAAAATCTTTAAGAATGAAATTTATTTATTTTCATTTGGACAAATTTTGAAAAATATAATAATGGTCAAAGTTGGGTACTTTTGTATGGGACAAAGGATGATGTGAAATAATGTTGTAAATTTTATCCCATATCCTTTGTCAACAAGTTGAATTTTGTAAACTATATAACTAGATGAAAAAATAATAGTCTACACACAAAACATGCATTAAATATATTCAAAGTGTAAATATTATTTGTGACGAAGCAATAAAAAAAAATTGTGACCAAAAATAAATAGGATGTTATTTACCTACATACATAGGCCTACCTACCTACATAGGTGGCCTATATTTAAGCCTAGTCTAGTAACCTAGCTTTAGGTTTTGGCATAATTGCATAGGTTTAAGGTTTAAGGTTCCTAAACCTAATTCGGTTCCTAGCTTTAGGCTTAGCCTAGATTTAACCTAGAACATTTAGGTTTTAGCCACATGGCATAACCTAAGTGGCTAATGTTTAAATGCAACATGGCCTACTTTGGGTGGCCAATGTCTAAATGTCATGTGGCAAAACTTGAATGACTAATGTTTAAATGCCACATGGCAAAACTTATATGGCCAATGTTTATATGCCATGTGGCATAACTTGGATGGCCAATGTCTAAATGCTATGAGGCATAACATGGGTGGCCAATGTCTAAATGCCACATGCCATTGGACTAAGCAAAATTATGTTTGACCAATCAATCAAGGTTTGACCCTAATGACCACCACACAAAACCACCCATAAAACCAATAATTATACACTTGTTGTTTAGGCACCTTTAAAATAACCATTAAATTATTTTTTTTGAACCAAACCACCCAATTCCCAATTCAGTGGTTTCCTTATCCCACTAGGGACCAACCACTACCCTAAACCACTAAACCTACTAGAAACCCATTATAGTGGTACCACTACAAAATGAATGGTTTGCACAATGGTCTAACCACATGTTTTTTAGTAGTGATTGAAGTATTATTTTTCTATTGTTTTGACAATATCCTAAAACTAGTCGCCATTAAAACTAAAATATTGTGTGGGAACTTCATGTTATATTTCTTATGGTATATGATTTAAAACCATGCAACATTTTTTAAAAATGAGAAACAATAACACAAATTGTCATCAAACCATATTTGCATATAAAATTCAATTTATTACCACATACCATCAACCAATAACAAATTTAGGCAATGGAGCCACTACAACAAATAAATTCCATCAACAAAAATGATCACCAAGCTTGATATTTTTGTGTTGCAACAAAAACCCACAAACTACAAACATATGGTCATAAAATTTTTGATATCTACCACTGCTATTCAGAAAAAGACCAATTTTTTTTTACATGCTAAAACAAAAAAATTCATACCATTGCATGAAACTTACCCTAAACCCTTTTCCCTTCAACAAACCTAATTAACCACATTTCTTATATGCATATTTCAAAGAATTTATGGAAGTATGTAAACAAACATGAACACATTCAATTTGTGTTTCCATTCTCATTGAAGCATATTTGCACAAATTTAGTTTATGTTAGAAATTCAAGACACAAGTTTCAACATACATTTCAAAAGTGACAATTGATGTAGTTGCCTTTATTTAGTTCAAGAACTTGATTAATGTTTCCTTAGGCACAATCAATGTTTCATTAAACACAAGCAATATTCATTCTATAATATTGTGTCCATGGGTAGTTCATTTCCACCCGAGCTCCCTTGAGAAAGTTGTGAACTTTTTAGTGAACTGCAAAGGCAAAAATATTTGACAAGGAAACAACCTAGAGAAAATAACAAGGTTGAACTGAAAGTTGGAACTTCCATGTACTAGGTGCAGGCAAAAATATAACTATTGATGTGTAAATACAACTAAATCTAGTTGTTCGAACACAATAACTCCTTGTGTGCCCATATTATGTTTTGCTCCTTCCATTAAAATAACATCCAATAACAAGTTTTGCACAATTAGTGCGTCGATCCTTTCAAATAGTTCATGAAGAAACCTACAAAAAGATCAATACAAAGAACGTGTAAAAACAAAAACTACAAAACTTGAAAACGAACAAATGCCATGAAAATCAACACTTACCTTACAATTTTAGTGCAAGTGAAATGTAGACCTCCAACCACAAATGTAAATTGTTGAAGCTCGCTTCTACACACCTAAGCAATCCTTTTGCATTGTGTTCACTGAGGTAGCCTCCAAAAGAGCAAATCAAGTTGCCTTCAAGCTCAAACTTCTCAAAAGATGCCGAGAGGATAACATGATGTTTGTTGATGTTGACGTCTAATCAAGGTGCTTGCAATCGATCTGTCAATAATTGTCAATAGTTAATTAAGGTGTGTACTCCGTCATCCCCACATCAAACCTAGGCGGGAAAAATTTAGTTTGCATGTAAATTTAAAAAGGTACCAAAATTATGGACTATGCAAATATTTTACTTTAAGGAAAAAAATAGGTGTCCAACTTTAGACTGTCCAAATTATATAGTTTATATTTTTAAAACCATCACAATTTTTTGCCCAAAATATACCACTATAGTGTGTTTTCACCTTTATGTTGGTACAATTTGAGTGTTGTTAGAGGTGTGGCAATTGAGCTACATGACAATTTGGTTTTGTAATGATGATCACAATTGTCATGTTGAAAGCACTAGGAGGAAATACACAATTGATAGGCCTTTTATGCTTTATGTACACTAGTAAAAAACCCCCCATTTTAAACCAAAAGTTCTCAACTACACAACATTTGCAATTATGTTTCAATTGGATTTTTAAAATTTTAAAATAAAATTATGGTAATTACCAATTAAGTTGATTTTTTAATTATATTAATATATAATTGAAAGCATTTTTCAACTGCATGGTCATTTGCTGAATATTCTTAGCATCAATAATGTTTCCAAGTTGAACTTCCAACTATGTTGCTAAACAATGTGAAGCATGTTTCAACTAAGGGGTCATTTTTGAAATTTTTTGGCATCTAAGGTTCTTTAGTTGGCACATAGTCAAAACATTGATTAGTGTTCAACTATTTTGGATGCTAAAATGTTTCAAAAAATGGATGAAATACAGTCTTGCTTGCAATTATCTCTTTCAACTAATTAAGTTAAACAACTAATAGGCAACTTTAATTTTATACATATAATATTGTAATATCTATTTAAAATTATGATAACATTAAATTACATGTAAATTTTATTTGTATAAATGAATGGTTATTTTTTGCATATAAATATTAAACTTTAATTTCAAAATAAAATTTAAGAAAAACATTAAAATTATGTTAGTACTAATGTTTATGTTCAATACACAAATAATTGTTTTATTTCTATGTAGATCAATACAACATATCAAGTAATGATACGTAATTAATACTATTGTTCAACCATAATGTTTATTCATTTTTACACACATGAAATCTTAGTATTTGTTTAAAATTATAATAAAAATTCATTAAACACTAATGTACCCTATGTCATTGGCCCAAGTTTGAATGCATTCAATTTAATTTTCCTTCCAAACCCCTTTTTGTGTTTTGTTTGAATTTCCAACAACAATATGTACCCACCAAAAATTTAATAATATTATTCACATTTTGGTCTCAAAATTACGAAATCAACTTTATTAAATCAAACTTGGTGAGGGCTTTCCAATAATACCAAGAACACCCCGAATTTCCAATATAGTTTTCAATCTTGGTTTTTCAAAAAAATCAATAAAAAAATGGTTCAATAATCAATAGATTCCACAATGTAGCTCCAAACATTTTAAACCAAGTCATTGCACCCCTATTCATTGAGAACTTTTTGATGACAAGTTCCATAACATAACCTAAGAAATTGTGGTTTGGGAGATATCATTTTGACAAAACAAAACAAATTGCCTTCCTTCATGGATAAATAATGTGACATGTGTTGTTGGCCCCAAGTGTGAACACACTCAACTCATTTTCCCTTTTAAACCCAATTTGTTGTAATTTGTTTGAATTTTCAACAACAAAATTCATTCAAAATTCAATATCTTCCACACCTTAAATATGAAAATTATGAAATAAATTTCATTAAATCTAACTCAATGATTATTTTCCAACAACACCAAGTACACCTTTGGATTCGAGTAAAATTTCTATTTATGACTTTATTAATGTTTATTAAGAAAATGGTTCAATAATCAATACACATTTGCATTATAGTTTCAAAACATTTCAACCCAAGTCAATGCACCCCTATTCATTGTTAAGTTATATCAATAACATTATATGAAGTAATTTGGTTTGGGAAATTTCAATGCGATAGAATAAAACAAAACAAACTATCTACCTTCATTAATAAATAAAATTATATGTAAATTATCTTTGAATAAAATGAATGGTTATGTATGATGTTTTTTTTTGTGCACACTAATAACAAAATTTGATTGAAGGAAATTTTGAAATATAAAATTGTAATAATGTGCATGTTCAATACACCTAATTATTATTTATATGTAAATTGGATTTTAGTTTACAACATATCAAATAATGATACATAGTTAATATTTTTTTTTGTGTAACTCTAATGTTTATTAATTTTTATAAACATGATATCTTGATATTTTCTTTAAATTGCAATAAAAATTCATTAAACATGAAATAACATGTAAATTCTATTTGTGCAAATGAATGTTTATGTATGATGCAAAAACAATTTGTGCATATAAATATTAAAATTTAATTTCAAAATAAAATTTAAAGAAATTTTGAAACATGAGTTTGTAACAATGTAATTTCAATATATCTATTTTAATATTTCTTTGTAAATCAAATGTTAATTTACAAAAAAATCAAGTAACAATGTATAATTCGTAATTTTATGGAACTTTCATGTTTATTCATTTTTATATGTATGATGTCTTAATATATTTTTAAAATTTCAATAAATTCGCATTAATTATTAAGGTACATGTAATTTTTTTTTGTATACATAAATGATAGCATGTATTTAATGATTAATTTTTTTGTGCATATAAATATTACAATTTATTTTGAAATTAAATTTGAAAGAAATTCTAAAATATAAGTCAACTTAATAATGTGTATGTTCAATACATGCATAATATATAATTTTATGTAAATTCAATTTTAGTTTACAACATATCAACTAAGGATATTTAGGTAATACATATTTTTGGAATATGTTCAATACATGTGTAATTTATTATTTACATGTAGATTCAATTTTAATTTACAACATATCATGTAATGATACATTATTATTATTATTTCTATTGGTTCCAATAAATTTTTTTATTAAATTTCCTTATTCATTTGCTTATGATTAAATTATAATAATGTTTTAAATAATTAGTAAATATATTTAATAAAGTATCAAATAATTTCCAAAATTATTTTTATTTAACATTCCTATACTATAAAAAATTAATTAATATTTATTATACTAGGTCATTTAATAGTTCCAACAAGTTATATTAGAATACAAATAAAAATAGTTAAATAATTAGCCTAAGCTAACTACTAGCTACAATATTATTATTAATGTTGTTGTTGTAATTGTAGTCAATTATATAAATGTCACAAAATTAATATAATTATTATAATAAAATATCATATAAAATCTATTATTGAATATTTATATTTGAGTTGATTCTTTGTTTTATGAAATGTTAATACAAATTTATAATGAATTTATATTTTTAAAAAAAATTCAATGATCATTAATTATTTAATAGATAAATAATTTCTGATTTTAATTTTAAAATAATCACTATATTATTTAATAAATGATGATAATATGTTTAATTATTTAATTATACAACTATGTATTTAAAAATAATTGGTGAATAATTATTATAAGTAATTAAGGTAAGTAGCTAGACTTAAGCTAGGTAGATTATTAATTTAAGTCTTGGCTTAATTAAGCTTAGACTAGCTTGTACAACTAGATTACAACTATTGGAGTTGCAATTAGGTTGCAACAGGGTTACAATTAGGGTAGATAACAAATGCTATCATTGAACCCTTTCAAGTTTTCCTTCATTTCAACACCAAATTGAATGTTTCTTATGTCATCAGAAGCGTAAAACAAAGAGCTACAAATGTTTTTTGAACCTAAAAAAAAAGGAACAAAGTAGAAAAAGCATGAAGAGAAAGAACGATATTTTGTCTCAAATTTTGCCTATAGACCCTCTTTACTTCCAACAACTATATCTTGCTCATTTTTCATTCATTTTGAATGATTTCAAAGGCTACAAATGCGCTATCTCAAAATCTATAAAACTTGTTGAAAGTGAAATGTCAAAAAACAATAGTTGAAGAGTTTAAGCTTCAAAATCATATTGAACATTTATGGAAAAATCCAAAGTTCGACCCCCTTCACTTTGAAAGGGCATGTTTTGCTCATTTTCCATTAGATTGTAGTGTTTTTTATAGATTGGATTTGCTAAGTGGAGGATTACAAAATTGTTCTAGGTTTCAAAGGGAACAAACCATGGAGAAAAGAGTTGTAATGATCCAATATCGTTAAATGTTTGGTGATAGGTGTGTTTACCCTAAGTTACAACTAAAATCATTATCCCATATTGTTTGGTTTCCATTCCATGAATCCAAATTATATAAAAGAGTGCACTCGGATTATTATAACATGATCAACATGAAACCTAATAGCCATTTGGGATGAACCAATAAAAAACGTTCAACCTTAAAAGTTAAACCAAATGAAATAGGATTTCATTTATTAATTGCCATGTGGTTTAAGTCTAGGCTTAACATAGGTGCCTAGATCTAGCCCTAATTTAGGCCTACATTAAATTTCTTATGTTTAGGTTTAACCTAACCTATGCTTAGGCACCATGTGGCCTAAACGATTGATGTGGATGTACCACATGTCATTTAACTATTTGTTGACCCCAAAATTTGTGAACATGCCACATGTCATTTAACTATTCATCAACCTCACATTTTATGAAAGTGCCACATGTCAACATTGTCAATGTGCCACGTGTTACCAAACCATTGGCCAAATGTTCAATTTACATAGTTGCAACATAGTCAAAATGTTCAATTTACATAGTTGCAGCGTAATCAAAATGTTCAACTTACATAATTACAACCTAGTTGAAATTGTAATAATATTTTTGGCTGATGTCATGTTTAATTACCTAATGAAGTTCATCCATTAATCAAATGTAGTTGACAACATCCCTTGACTATATTGCTAGAGCAATTTTCAACTAAATTGGCAAGTAGTGGCTATTGTTATGGTGTTGACATGTGGCATACACTTTTGACTAAAATTTCATTTTCAAATTGTACTTTTAGACATTATTGGTTGACAATTGCAAAAAATAAATTGAAACTATATGTGTAGTTTTTGACTTGGTTTGTAGTTGAACAATAGTTGAAAACATAGTTACAAAATAGGGGTGTTTTTACTAGTGATATGGCCTATGCAAGAAGGGACAAATTTCATTCAAGATGAGGTGATGACATAGGTATTGGAAGAAGTTGGTTTCTTCTTCTCCAAGAAGCCGAAGTGTCACCCTAGAAATTTCTTTGGTGATGATGCATTTGTTCATGTCAATAAACAAGCAGATGCAAATGTTTGGTTAAAACTTCAAAATGAAAAGAGTATACAAATCTTTAATATTCAAGAATTTAACTCAACAACAAAATAAATGGGAGGTTGGATGAATTCTTGTTGTTAAATCTTATAACCCACCAACATTCCTACTCTTGGCTATCGATGAATATATTGTATCACTTTAGGTCCAATTGAAAATCATAAACAATATGAGGTTATGATTGGTAATTTCCTTACATGCACTTACATAGATTTTATGTCAATGATGTCAAGCTCATTGGGTGGTCATGGAAAGTGAGTGCATTATAAACACCTATATTACATCTTGCAAATTATGTCTTATGGGTTGATGGAAATGTTCATTTAACATCTGACTTGGAGCTAGGATGAAGTTCATAAATTAAAGCTATAGAAGGCAACTAGTTATATTTAGATAATTTATTTGATGATTTCATAGATAATTTTAACCAATTTTGGTTTTATGATTCTCGAGAGGTAGAAGTCATTTTGTCTCTAGTTGCATTAAAGTAATTTGAATTTCATATTATTTGGTTGGATGTAGAAGTTTATGGTCAAATTAATTAGGTAGTTTAAGTTTATTATTGTTCGACATGATGTACAAACCAAAATATCTACCATGTTTTCAAATATTTCCTAAGGCCTTCTAGCGATTATCCTTTCAATTCCATGTGATGAATGTGGATTGAAACAAAGTTCATCAACAATTGCATGGTAGTTTGCCCAATGGCGAACCTCAGTTCACTAACAAACATTAATATAATTAGGACAAAACATTCAAGATGGAAAAAACCCCTTGATATAATTAAGTAGATTCCTTAAGGTGATTCACAAACTTTCATTTTCACATTGGGACATCACATCAAACCTAAACTTACTTCATGGATCATTTACAATTTACAATTGGAAAGAGGCAATGCCTTGGGTTCCAAGCAAGGTCAACTATCACAACTCTATCCACTCCAATGAATGTGAGTCTTTGACCTCCAATTTGTGATGTCAAGAGAAAGGGAGGAATTTGATCATCAACTTGGAAATCTTGTAACATAACATTTGCATCTACGTTCAAAATAGGTATTAGTAGAACTTTGAGTATAACTTCTCAAAGACTAGTGTACAACACTAACAATTAGAATGTTGATCAAGCATACCACATTGGGCAAATGAAGGATGTGGAAATCGATTGCTTGCTTGTGTTGTCACTACCATGTGACAACATAGTTCCAAGATACATTTGTGGAGCAAAGTTGACTATGCCAAATTGTTTTCCCATACATGTAATAACTTAACAACATATTCTTTTAACTCCACACATTGGAAGAAATTTGAGGATATGCAACTATCCTATTTGCAATTACATGAGATTATTTGAGGTTTATGATTACTTTTGCAACTACTTGCCAATTTAACCAAATTTGGGGAAGGTTTGCCACTAAATTGGGACTAATGTGCAATTATTATCTTCTTCATCATTCTATATGGATTATATTCATCCATGAATAAACCCCCATGGCCTATTAGTTCACTTTCATAATCAGCATGCATTAGTATTTTCTATTGCAAAATCTGTTGTGTGACTGTAATAAATTACAATCACTTAAGTGGTTCAATATTGTAACGATAATAATTTTAAAGCGCACAACTTCATCTTTCAAAACTTCCCTGTTCATTAGCTAGTCTAACTACTGTAGTGCAAATAACACATGAATCATTAGGTTCATATTCCTTTACATATTTGAATTTCTATTTATCACTCTGCATAGTTTGCATTGTGTGACTTGATTTTCTTCATTGTTTTCCTGTGCCATGTCTTACATCACTATTTGCACCTTATATGGCATGCAACAAAACCATCTGATTTTCAATTAGAATGGACGGTGAGAATCTCAGCCCAGGTTTTGGACGAAATTAACGTCCAAAATTAAGTCCGGGAGGCGTCACCCTGTTTCAGGGGGGCAGGATCCAAGGGCGATGTTTACAACACAAAAGTGTACTCTAAATTTTAGGGGGGCTTGCTAAGTCAAAAAAGGGCAGGATCAGAGACTAAAGAATTCCAAAA